>Ga0169931_10012733_pt1 | contig 11608 bp, 12 predicted proteins | sample Kivu_15m_20L_FD_129675 | JGI IMG/M metagenome (GOLD analysis project Ga0169931, IMG submission 129675) | Freshwater microbial communities from Lake Kivu, Western Province, Rwanda to study Microbial Dark Matter (Phase II) - Kivu_15m_20L... | ecosystem: Environmental > Aquatic > Freshwater > Lake... | reverse complement strand
CGCCTTCACCATGTGGCCTATCGCTGTATCGACGCGCTAGAAACCGTGCGCTGGTACGAGAAATACCTGAACATGCGATTCGTACTCGCCATTTCCGAGGACAGGGTGCCATCCACAGGCGATGCCGATCCCTACATGCACGTCTTTCTCGACATGGGTGAGGGTCATGTGCTGGCCTTTTTCGAACTGCCCAACAGCCCGCCGATGGCCTGCGATCCGAATACCCCTGCCTGGGTGCAGCATCTGGCGATGAAGCTGGCGACCATGGAAGAACTCCTGGCGGCCAGGGAGCGCCTCCAGGCTGGCGGCATCGAGGTGATCGGCCCGACCGACCATACCCTGTTCCAGTCGATTTATTTCTTCGATCCCAACGGGCACCGCCTTGAACTGGCTGTCGATACCGGCACACCCGAGATGCTCCGACGCCTCGATGAGGTCAAGTGGCCCATGCTCGAGGAGTGGGCGAGCACCCGAAGAGCGCCTGGCCACGCCCGCTGGATGCATGACGGTAGCGGGGTAGCCAGCACTGCAGCGTCTGCGAGCGGACCTTGATCGGATCTGGGGCGCTAATTCACCTAGGCAAGGACCAGCCAAGCCCTATCAGGGAGGGCCTTCATCCGGCTAGAATTTCGTTTGTAGCAACCACAAACCAGCAAACCAAATCAGGCCACCAAGACCGGCCTTGAGGAGACCCGTATGAAATCTGCATCTGCAGCGATCGCCCTTGGGCTCGCGCTAGGGCTGCCTCTGGGCGTCAAAGCCCAGACCGTCACCCTGAAGGTTCACCATTTTCTTGGCCCCCAGAGTATCCAGCACACCAAGATGCTTGGGGACTGGTGCGCCAATATCGCGCGCGATTCTGGCAACCGGCTCAACTGCCAGATCTTCCCTGCGATGCAACTGGGGGGGGCGCCGCCACAACTCTACGACCAAGCCAGGGACGGCGTCGCGGATGTTGTCTGGACCGTGGCCGGGTATTCGGCCGGTCGCTTCCCGCGTCTGGAGATCTTCGAGTTGCCGTTCATGATGACCAATGCGGGTGCCACCAGCCGGGCTGCCTGGGACTTCGCGCACAAGTACGCGCAGGAGGAGTTCAAGGATGTCAAACTGCTCGCGATCCATGTGCATGGTCCTGGCAACATCTTCACCCGCCGCAAGGCCATTACGAGCCTTGATGACTTCAAGGGTATGAAGTTGCGGGCGCCCACGCGTCTGACCAACAAAATGCTTGCACTGCTGGGCGCCTCGCCGGTCGGCATGCCAGTCCCTCAGGTACCTGAGGCGCTCTCCAAAGGGGTGATCGACGGTGCGGTGATTCCGTACGAAGTCGCTCCCGGTCTGCGGGTGCATGAGCTGACCCGCTTTGTTGCCGAACCCGACCGCAGTGGCGAGGCGCTTTACACCACGGTGTTCCTGGTGCCGATGAACCGCGCCCGCTACGAATCTCTGGCGCCGGATCTCAAGGCGGTGATCGACAAGAATTCCGGGCCAGATTTCTCAGCCTTCCTTGGTTCGACCCAGGAGGGCAATGATGTGCCCGGGCGGGAGGTGTTCGCCAAGACTGCTGGGTACTCGATCACGCCGATCCCGGCCGCTGAACTGCAGCGCTGGAAGAAAGCTCTCGACCCTCTTTATAACGAGTTCACGGCGGATATGGCCAAGCGCGGATTTGACGGCAAGGCGCTCATCTCATCGGCGCGTGAGTTGATCAGGCAGCACACCAAGTGAAAGGCTGCGTGGTCTCGCCGGCGCGGGCATTGCGCCTGCGTCGGTGTACGTCCCTTTTTTCCTCCCGCTGTGCCCATCTGAGGCACAGCGCGGGGCTGGCAAATCGTGAGTGAGCAACTCTCCATCAGCGAGTTTCCAGCCCATGACGCGATGGGCCGGTGGATCGCCCGCGTCTGCCGCGCGCTCGCGATCGCAGCCGGTGTGATCCTGGTCGCGATGGCCTTGATGTCCCTTGCCAGCATCGTGGGGAGGACACTCTTCGGCAAGCCCATCACGGGCGACTACGAGTTGGTCCAGATGATGTGTGCGGCGGCGGTGAGCCTCACGTTGCCCTATGCGCACTGGGCTGGCGGGCATGTGATCGTTGATTTCCTGACCGCCCGGGCGAGTCCCGGCCTGCGTCTGCTGCTCGACAGCGTCGCCGACATGCTGATGGCGTTCGCAGGTGCCGTCATGTGCATGCGTCTGGCCGTCGGAATGATGGACCTGCGGCGCAATATGGATTCCTCGATGCTGCTGGGTTTGCCCACCTGGTGGGGCTACGCACCGATGGTGGTTTCCTTTGGCATGCTGACCCTGACTGCTGGCTACATCCTGGTCGCGCGCATCATGGGGGCCAACCGTTGAGTGGCATCCAGTGGGGCTTGGTGATGTTGGTCGCACTTCTCGTCGCCCTGGGACTGCGCGTGCACATCGGCATCGCGATGCTGATTGCGGGATCGGTCGGCTATGTCAGCGTTGCGGGCCTGGATCCGCTGTTGAACTATTTCAAGAGCGCAGCCTACGCACGGTATTCGGTCTACGACCTGTCGGTGGTGCCGCTGTTTCTGCTGATGGGGCAGTTTGCGACCTACGGTGGACTGTCTCGTGCATTATTTCGGGTGGGCAACGCACTGGTTGGCCATTTTCGAGGTGGCATGGCGATGGGTGCGATTACCGCCTGTGCTGGCTTTGGCTCGATTTGCGGGTCCTCGCTCGCGACCGCCGCGACGATGGGACAGGTCGCGCTTCCTGAACTTCGGGCGCACCATTACTCCGAGCGCTTCGCCGCTGCGGTGCTCTCGGCGGGCGGCACCCTGGGCATCCTGATCCCGCCGTCGATTCCATTGGTGGTCTACGCGATCATGACCGAGCAGAATGTCGGTCGAATGTTCCTCGCGGCTCTCGTACCGGGCATTCTGGCGGCGCTCGGTTACGTCCTGGTCATCTCGCTGGTCGCACGTCTGAGTCCTCGGGATGCGCCGGCCGGAGAGTCGGTGCCCTGGGCGCAGCGGATCAGGGCGCTGATCGAGATCTGGCCCGTCCTGCTGATCTTCGTGGTGGTAATTGGCGGCATCTACAGCGGCATCTTCACCCCGACGGAGGCGGCCTCGATCGGCACGCTCGCCACGGGTTTTGTCGCCTGGCGCTCCGGGGGGCTGAAGGGCCAGGGTCTCCTGACCTGCATCTACGGTGCGGCGACAGCGACCGGTATGATCTTCCTGATCCTGCTCGGTGCCGACATTCTGAATGTCTTTTTCGCGCTGACCGGATTGAACCGTGAGCTCGCGCAGTGGGTCGTGTCTCTGGGCGTTGAACCGCTCGCGGTGCTGTTCCTGATCATCGTGATCTATCTGGTGCTCGGCTGCTTCATGGATAGCCTGTCGATGATCCTGCTGACGATCCCGGTGTTTTTCCCGGTCATCATGAGCATTGACCTGTGGGGGCTCGAGCCCGAGGCAAAAGCGATCTGGTTCGGCATCCTCGTTCTGATGGTCGTCGAGATCGGACTGATCACTCCGCCGGTTGGCATGAATGTGTTCATCATCAGCAGCATGACAAGATCGGTGCCCATGGTCGAGATCTTCAAGTCCGTGATTCCCTTTCTCGCTTCCGACTTGTTGCGGATCGGTTTGCTCGTGTTCGTGCCTTCGACGGCGCTGTTCGTCCTGAAGGTGTTGCCGAACTAACCGTCGTGTCGGTCGGTGCTGGCTTCACTGCAACGATGCCGCCGAAGAACAGGTCCGCAACGATCACGCCCACCGCCTCGTGACTCAGAGGCCCGTCGGGACGCAGCCAGGTGAAGGTCCAGTTGATCATCCCGAACAGCAGCATCGCGAGCGGCTTGTGCTGGGATGCCGGCAGATCCGGTCGGCAAGCCGCGATCGCCTCGCTGAACGCCCGCGCCACGGCCCGCTGGCCCGCCAGGACAGCCGAGCGCGCGTGCTGATCCAGGAACTTCATGTCCTCGGTGAGCACCCGATGCTCGTTTTGGGCATGGGCATAGGCGCGCATGAAGTCCGCGATCAAGCTTCGCAGCCTCGCCTCATCGGCGGACGCGATGGCCGGGTGGGCCTGGTCCGCCATGGGCTGCCGCCCGGTGCGCGTAACTGGGTGGTCGCTGCCGGCCCCACGGCCAGCAATCTCGGGGACCGGCGTTCGCGCTGCAAGCGACTCAAGACGGCCGACATGCGCTCGCGCAATTTCCTCGAGCAGGGATTGCTTGTCGCTGAAATAGTGGTAAAGCGAGGGCTTAGAGATCCCGATGGCCGTGGCGAGTTCATGCATCGTGGCGGCAGTGTAGCCGCGTCGGGCGAACAGTTCGGCCGCGGATCGGAGGATCTGCGTGCGCTGCTCATCATAGGTGTTGGCGCGGGGGCGGGCCATGGGTCAATGTCTGTGGTGAAGTGAGCGATTCGGGCTGGCTTTCCGAGTCGGAGCGACAAAAGTCGCTATCGATGGGGGCGCCGGCGCCTCAGCGCTCGTCAAAGCTCAGCAGCACCCGATCGGTCAGCGGCAGTGCCTGGCAAGCCAGTACAAATCCCGCGGCCCGGTCGGACGGTTGCAATGCGAACTGCCGCTCCATTCTCACGTCGCCCTTGAGGAGCTTGCAGCGGCAGGTCGCGCACACGCCCGACTTGCATGACCAGGGCAGATCGAGCCCGACCCGGCTGGCGGCGTCCAGAATGCTTTGATCGCCGGGCAGTACCGTAAACCCACGGCGAACCCCATCACGGATGACCTCGACCTGCGCCTGGGGCTCTCGTTCCTCGGCAAGCGGCCGTGCCCTCGGCTGCGCGCCCCGGGACCGAGTTTCGGCTGGAGCCACTCCGAACCGTTCGACATGAATCCGCTGGCGCTCGACACCAGCGGCGAGCAAAGCGGACTCGGCATCCTCGTTCAGACCCTGCGGTCCGCAGACGAAGGCCTGCTCGATATGGGTCGGATCGATCAGTCGATCCAGGAACTGAGCGATCCGGGGACGATCGAGTCGGCCTGAGGCCAGCGCTGATTCGCCGGGCTCCCGGGAGAACACATGATGGAGTGCGAAGCGCGCCATCGAGCGGTCCTTCAGGTCCAGCAACTCCTGCCGGAACATCATCGAAGCGCTGCTGCGATTGCCGTACAGCAGGATCGCACGCGCTTTGGGCTGATGCTCGAGAACGGACCGCAGGATCGACAGGATCGGCGTGATCCCGCTGCCTGCTGCAATCGCCAACAGATGCGACCGATTGGCGTCCCAGCGGGCGCTCGAGAGCACTGAGCCAAACTGACCCTCCGGGGTCATTACATCGATCTCGTCACCTGGCCGCAGTCGATCATGCAGCCAGCCGGAGAACACCCCATCGGCGACCCTGCGCACGCCCACGCGCGGCATCTCGCCGGCAGCGGCGCAGATCGAATAGGAGCGCCGCAGCTCGTTGCCGGCAATCTCCCGACGCAGGGTCAGGTACTGGCCGGGCGCGAATCGGTACAGGCGACGCAGCGGCTCTGGGATGTCGAAGCCAATGACGATCGCGTCTTCGGTCTCGGAACGCCTCTCGCGCACGCGCAATCGGTGAAAAGCGGGAGCGGCCATGGTCTCAGATGGGCTTGAAATGCTCGAACGGCTCGAGACAGATCAGGCAGCGGTGTAGTGCCTTGCAGGCGGTTGAACCAAAGGCGGACAGTCGTTCGGTTCTTTTGCTGCCACAGCGAGGACAGTCGATGCTCCGGGCGAGCAGTCGGATCGGTCGCAGCCCCGCACCGCTCCGATCGGTCGCCTCCGGTCCGGGTGGGGCGATCCCGTAGTCCAGCAGTTTGCGACGACCTGCTTCGCTGATCCAGTCGGTGGTCCAGGCAGGCGCACGACGCAGCGTGACCGTGACCGGCTCGAATCCCGCGGCTTCGAGCGCCTCGCGCACACTGCGGGCGATTTCCTCGGTGGCCGGACAACCCGAGTAGGTCGGGGTCAGCACAACCGAGGCGCCTCCTTGGTCGCAGCTGACGTCGCGGACGATGCCGAGGTCCCGAACCGACAGCACGGGAATTTCCGGGTCCGGTACGGTGTCAAGTACGCGCCACGCCAGATCGACGGCGGTCTGGCTCACCAGACGCCTCCAGGATAAGTCCGTTGCAGCGACTGCATCTCCGCCAGGACGAATCCCAGGTGTTCGCTGTGCATCCCGCGACTTCCGCTGCTGATGAAGCGGGATGCGCCTGGCATCCCGACACCGGCCTCGTCGATGACCGCTTGTACCTCGACGAGCCAGGGCTCGAGCAGTGCGCTGCGGGCCGGACCGATGCCGCGGGCACTGATCGCGCGATCCACTTCATCGTCGGCAAACATCTCGGCTGTGAAGGGCCAGATCCGTTCGATTGCGGCTTGCGTCCGCCGGGACGATTCCTGCGTTCCGTCACCCAGACGGATCACCCACCCGGCGGCGTGCTCCACGTGATATCGAGCTTCCTTCACTGCTTTGCCGGCGACCGCCGCCAGCTCTGCATCGGACGACGACTGCAAGCGCTCCCAGGTGAGTTTCAGCCAGACCGCCAGGAGCAGGTTGCGAACCTGAGTGTCGGCGAAGTCACCACCAGGCGAATGGGCGCTGCCACGCCGCAGCGGCTGCTCGACCAGGGTCAGGTTCAGGTAGTCCCTCTCTTCGCGAAGGAAAGCCAGACGGTCCTCGTCGTAGCCGCGTCCGTCGATCGCTCCGGCGTGGGTGAGCAGCGCTCGGGCCTGTCCCAACAGATCCAACGCCAGATTGCTGAGAGCGATGTCCTCCTCCAGAACCGGTGCGTGACCACACCATTCGGTCAGCCGCTGAGCGTGGATCAGGCAGGTGTCCGCCAGTCGGAGCACGTACCTCAGTTCCGGAGAATCCCCGATCGTGATCGATGCCGCCCGTCCGCCTGCATCAAGGGGTTCAGCGATCGGTGAGGGCTCGCCAGCGCGTCCCCGGGGAGTATCCTGGCGACGGTTTTCGGAATTCATGGGCCAGGCCTCACAGGTGGTTGACCGGCTCAGGTAGGGTGTAGAAGGTCGGATGTCGATAGACCTTGTCTTCCATCGGATCGAAGAACATCTCCCGGTCACCCGGGTCAGAGGCGGTGATCTGCGTCGACGGGACGACCCAGATACTGATGCCCTCCTGTCGACGTGTGTAGACCTCGCGGGCCAGTTGCAAAGCCATCGTTGCATCAGTGGCATGCAGACTGCCGCAGTGCTTGTGCTCGAGGCCAGACCGCGGACGCACGAAAACCTCCCAGAGCGGCCACTCGGAACGGGCGGGATTCATGCGGCCTCCTGCTGCACGCCTGAGCTTTTGCGGGCATACGCCAAAGCTGCTTCCCTGACCCAGGCGCCCTCATCCCAGGCGCGGACCCGGGCTGCCAGGCGTTCACGGTTGCAAGGGCCGTCGCCACCGACCACTCGCCAGAATTCATCCCAGTCGATCGCCCCAAAGTCGTAATGACCGCGGATCTCGTTCCATTTGAGGTCCGGATCGGGCAGGCTGATTCCAAGGACCATTGCCTGCTCGGCGGCTGCGTCGATGAATGTCTGCCTGAGATCGTCATTGCTGATCCGCTTGATCCCCCAGCGCATGCCCTGGGCCCCATGAACGCTTTCGGAATCGGGCGGGCCGAACATCATCAGGCTGGGCCACCACCAGCGGTTGGTGGCGTCCTGAACCATCGCGCGCTGCTCGGGCGTTCCTTGCCGCATCATCGTGAGCAGCGCATCGAATCCCTGCCGCTGATGAAAGCTTTCTTCCCGGCAAATGCGGACCATCGCCCGCGCGTAAGGTGCGTAGGAGCAGCGAGTCAGCGGGACCTGATTCATGATCGCCGCACCGTCGACCAGCCAGCCGATGACCCCCACATCCGCCCAGGTGAGGGTCGGGTAGTTGAAGATCGAACTGTATTTGGCCTGACCTGAATGCAGCGCCCCGAGCATCTGATCGCGGCTGGTGCCAAGCGTCTCTGCGGCCGAGTAGAGGTAGAGCCCGTGCCCCGCCTCGTCCTGGATCTTGGCCAGCAGGATCGCCTTGCGCTTGAGCGTCGGAGCCCGGGTCACCCAGTTGCCTTCCGGGAGCATGCCGACGATCTCGGAGTGAGCGTGTTGGCTGATCTGCCGAACCAGCGTTCGGCGGTAATGCTCGGGCATCCAGTCCTTCGCTTCGATCGGGTCGCCAGCGTCGATCCGCTCTTCGAAGCGACGCTCGAGCTCGCGCTGATCCTCGGTGCGGTGTGCGGCCTGCCGATCCTCACGAGGTGCGGTATCCATTGCCTGGGTATACATCGCTGTCGCTCCTGTACCTGCTTCAGAGGTGTCGGGTGTCGATGACCCGCCGTGCCTTGCCCAGCGAGCGCTCGACTTTGCTGGGCTCCAGCACTTCGACTTCGCAACTCACGCCGATCAGGTCCTTGATGCGGGCCTGTAACTGGCTGCCGATCGCCCCGCGGTCGCTGCCCGCGCGTTCAGGCTTGAGCTCGCAACGCACCAGCACCTGATCAAGGTGGTTCTGTCGGGTCACCAGGATCTGGTAGTGACCGCTGAGCTGCGGCTGTCGCAATACCAATTCCTCGACCTGGGTCGGGAAGAGGTTCACTCCCCGGATGATCAGCATATCGTCGCTCCGCCCGACAATCTTGCCGATGCGGCGCATGCTGCGCGCCGTGGGCGGCAGCAGCCTGGTCAGGTCGCGGGTGCGGTAACGGATGACCGGCAAGGCCTCCTTCGTGAGCGTGGTGATAACCAACTCTCCCTCACTGCCATCGGGCAACACCTCGCCGGTGACGGGATCAATGATTTCAGGGTAAAAATGATCCTCCCAGATCACCGGTCCGTCCTGGGTCTCGACGCATTCATTGGCAACCCCGGGCCCCATGACTTCCGACAGTCCGTAGATGTCGACTGCCTTGAGTTGTGCGCTGGCCTCAATGTCGGCGCGCATCTGTTCTGTCCAGGGTTCGGCCCCGAAGATACCCACGCTCACTGACATCGATGCAGGATCCTTGCCCTGCCGGCGGTACTCGTCGATGATCACCTGCATGTAGCTCGGGGTGACCATGATGATGTCGGGCCGGAAGTCCTCGATCAATTGCACCTGTTTCTCGGTCTGCCCTCCGCCCATCGGAATCACCGTGCAGCCGAGCCGCTCGGCCCCGTAATGAGCGCCGAGGCCACCGGTAAACAGGCCATAGCCGTAAGAGACGTGCACCATGTCGCCTCGCCGGCCACCGGCCGCGCGGATGCTCCGAGCCATCAGATCGGCCCAGCGATCGATGTCGCCCTGGGTGTAGCCGACTACGGTTGGCTTTCCTGTCGTGCCTGAGGACGCATGGATCCTGACCACCTGATCGCGCGGCACAGCCAACATCCCGAGGGGATAGCGGCGGCGCAGGTCGGCCTTGGTGGTGAACGGGAACGAAGCGATATCGGCGAGCGAGCGGATCTGCGAGGGGTGCGCGCCGCAGGCGTCGAACGCCTCGCGGTAATGTGCGACATGTTCGTAGGCATGTTGTAGCGACCACTGCAATCGGCGCAGTTGCAGCGACTGCAATTCGTCTCGGCTCGCGCGCTCGATGGCTTCGAGACTCTCGGGGTCCGGCTTGAGCATGGGCACGAGCTTTGGCCCCGGGTTCAGGACTGTTTGCCGACGGGCAGGCCTGCGACGACCGGCTGCCCTTTGACGGAGTATGACCGGCCACGAAACACTGCGACCCTCTCGCCTCGCTGGTTGCTGACAGTGATGTCGTAGACACCGGTGCGTCCCGCCCGGTTGATCTCGATGGCCTGCGCGGTCAGCTCGTCATTGAGGCGAGCAGCGGCAAGCAGGTTGACCTCGAAACCCGAGGCGACGGTGAGTTCGTTGTAGGCATTGCAGGCAAAGGCAAACGTGCTGTCGGCGAGGGTCGTGATCAGCCCGCCATGGCAGATTGCATGACCGTTCAACATGTCGGTCCGCACGGTCATGCGGGCGGTACAAGTGCCTGGACCGACCGCTTCGATCCGGATACCCAGGGAACGGCTGGCCTGGTCATCGCGCAGCATGGCCTCGCGGGTGGCCTCGGCAACTTCTTGAGGGCTTGGTGAATGCATGTTTCGGCTCGCCTCGAATCAGGTTGAATCAGCGATCACTGAAGTGCGGGCTGCGCTTTTCGCGAAAGGCCGCGACGCCTTCGGCAAAGTCCTCAGCCATGCCAAGCGCACCCTGCAGCCTCGCCTCCTCGTCCAGCGCCGAGGCGAACTCCAGGCCCAGCGCTGCATCGAGCGCGAGCCGGGTCTGGACCAACGCGCGGGTGGGCAGGCTCGCAACTCTGTGCGCGAGGGCTCGGGTCTCATCTGCCAGCGCCTCGTCATCGACGCACTTCCAGATCAGTCCGATCGCCGCCGCTTCGGATGCGGGCAGCTTGTCGCCGGTCATCGCCAGCCCGATCGCGCGGGCCCGTCCGACCAGTCGCGGAAGCAACCAGGTGCCCCCGCAATCTGGAATCAGACCAATCCGGGAGAAGGCCTGAATGAACGAGGCACTGCGGGCGGCGACCACGAGGTCACAGCACAATGCGAGATTGGCTCCGGCGCCTGCTGCGACGCCATTGACCGATGCGATGACAGGGACAGGCATTGTGCGGACCCGGATCGCAAGAGGGCGGTAGAGGCGTTCGACGACGCCGCCGACATCGGGTGGGCCCCCAGCTCCCGACATCGCGGGGTCGTTGAGGTCCTGGCCTGCGCAGAAGCCACGGCCTGCGCCAGTCAGCACTACGGCCCGGGTGCCCGGGTCTGCTGCCGCGCGCTCCAGTGCCGGCAGCAGCAGGCCGTGCATCGCGGCGGTGAGGCTGTTCAGCGCGGCCGGGCGGTTGAGTGTGATCGTGCATATGGAGTCCCGGGTCTCGACCAGGACGGGGGGCGTCTGATGTTCGGCGGCGATGCTCATGGGTACCCTTTGCGCTCTTGCGGGAACGGAGGCCTGAGCGAGCAGGCGAATTAATCGACCTACCGGTTGGATAATAGCACTTTGCCGTTTTTCTGGAAAAGTAGCGCTACATTCATCCTGACCTGTGATCATGCATGGGTGCATGCGGGGGCAGTGCTCACCGACCGGCCAAACTTACCGGAAGGAGTAGTCATGACAGCAACTGAAAAGGGATCATTGCTTGCGGCGCGTTGGCGTCTGTTCTGGACGGCTGGCATGCTTTCAGTGGTCGGCATTCCAGCGTAGGCTGCAGGACGTTCCCGTCCTGCCCTCGCGCAGCCTCGCTACCCGACCCGTTCGATCCGTTTTGTCGTGCCCTATGCGCCGGGAGGCGGCACCGATATCCGGGCCCGGACGATCGCTCCGCGTCGGTCGACGGCGCTCGGTCATCCGGTGGTGGTCGAGAACCGTGCGGGTGCGGATGGCAACATCGGAGCCGATCTGGTCGCGAAGGCCGCCTCCGATGGCTACACGCTGCTGCTGGGCGCGAGCACGATGCCGATCAACGCCAGCCTGCAGAAGCTAACTCCCATGATCGTGATGACACACCCTCGATCATGGAAGACACTGTCGGTGTGCGGGGCGACGTGGGTAGAGGTCGGTCAACTCTTTGATGGCCGGACCGCGATCGCTAACTTGACCCGCTGCCGACCACTCGT
>Ga0169931_10012732_pt1 | contig 11608 bp, 10 predicted proteins | sample Kivu_15m_20L_FD_129675 | JGI IMG/M metagenome (GOLD analysis project Ga0169931, IMG submission 129675) | Freshwater microbial communities from Lake Kivu, Western Province, Rwanda to study Microbial Dark Matter (Phase II) - Kivu_15m_20L... | ecosystem: Environmental > Aquatic > Freshwater > Lake... | reverse complement strand
TGGCTCTGCTCCGGATATTGCTGGTAAGGGTCTAGCTAACCCAATGGCGATGATGCTTTCAGCCGGAATGATGCTGAGATATAGTTTTTCTATGGCACGTGAAGCCGATATTATCGACTCAGCGATTCAGCAGGTGCTTGCTAAGGGTATCGCCACTCCAGATCTGGGCGGCACTGCTAATACTTCTGAAATCGGTTCTGCTGTTTTAAAACAAGTAAAAGAATCTTTAGCGCAGATTAGTGGCTAGTATGAAACTTTGTTCTTGGAATGTAAATGGGATCAGAGCTGTTGCAAAAAAAGGTTTTTTTGAATGGCTAAATAATAGTGGGTTTGATATAGTTGGCTTGCAAGAAATAAAAGCAAGCGACGATCAGCTTGGCTCTGATTTTAATTCTATGTTTTACCCGCTCGTGGTTTTTAATCCTGCTCAGCGAAAGGGTTATAGTGGTGTCGCTGTTTATGCTAAGTCTCAACTTGAATATCTAAAAGGTTTTAAGCTAGAACGTTTTAAGGATAGTAAAAATATCACAGAAATAGTCTCGCTCACCGAAACCAAAAAACAAACCACTATTAATAAAACCCAGTCTATGAGCCAAGAGCGGCTGGCAAGCTTGATTCAAGACTTTAATTCCGAAGGAAGAATTATCGAGACTCATATTCCTTTTAATAATTCCAAAATTATTTTTTTGAATATTTATTTTCCTAATGGTGGAGCGAATACCGATCGACTTATCTTCAAGCTTAATTTCTATGAGGTTTTTCTTGAATACTTAGATCTACTCAAAAAAGAATCTGAGTATTTAATAATCACCGGTGATTACAACACGGCTCATCATAGCTGTGATCTTGCGCGCCCTGATGAGAATTTAAACACCTCTGGTTTTATGCCTATCGAAAGAGAGTACCTTGATAGATTAGAAAAAAAAGGTTTTTTGGATTGTTTTCGTTTCCTTCATCCAGACTCAAAAGATTTTTATACTTGGTGGAGTTTTAGGACGGCGGCGCGTCAGAGAAACGTCGGCTGGAGAATTGATTACTTTTTTATTAGTGAGGAGCTAAAACCTTTTTTAAGCTCTGCTTTAATTCATAATGACATTGATGGCTCTGATCATTGCCCCGTTTCAATCGAGATAAATGATGCTTAGGATAACCCTATAGCTATACTAGAGGGTTTGATAATACGATGTCTCCCAGAAGATTTAGCTATCCTTAAAGAATTATAAACCCATTTACAAAGCCTCCCTAAAGTTCTATACTCATTTGAGTATGAAAAAAACATTGTTAATCGCGTTAATAGCAGTTTTTACAGCAAGTCCTGTATTAGCTGGTGGTAATTATAGAGTTCAACCTCACAAGTCAAAAGAGACTAAAGAGTGCTGCAAAAAATCAAAAGATGGCAGTTCAGTAGTTAAAGGTCTTGTTTGGGTAGTAAAACTTCCTTTTAGAGTTGTTACTGCTACTACAGTTGGTCTTTATGAGCTTGTTGCTGATCAGGATCTGGATGGATTCAGAAAAGGCTACGACATCATCTAAGCTATCTTTCGCAAAGCCCCTCTTCTGAGGGGCTTTTTTTTTTCAAAATTAGGACTCATCGTTGCCTACAAAGCTTTCTATAGCTGTTATTTATGAGTAAATCTCTAGACTTTGGCCCTTATATCAGATTTGATAAATCGCCTATTTGGGATATTCATAATGATTATTTCCAATCCCGCGGACTTTTAGCTTGGTCAAAAGGTGAAGTGCCTTTTACGGGCATATCTAATTATTACGAGGCTTACAAAAAAGCCAAATTTTTAATCGAAAATCTTAAGCAAATAAAATCTTCTGGACAAGAATCCAATGAAATAAATATTCTTGAGGTCGGTTCTGGCTACGGGGAGTTTGCTAAAAATTTTTTATACGCATTTAAGGAAATTTCTCAGCAAGAGAATTTGGATTTTTTTTCACGGATAAAATATTTTGTTACGGACTATTCAAGAGTAAATATCGAAGAGCTACAAAAATCTAAGCGATTAAATTTTTTTCAAGATCATCTGGTGTTTGAGGTATTGGACGTCTTGGATACCCAGATCGCGACTAGCCGCAAATCCGGTGCCGGTGAGGTTCTTGGCGGAGTGAGCTTTTCTGCTATTTTTGCTAATTATCTTCTTGATCAGCTTCCAGCCAGGATTTTTGCTTATGATGGAAATAATTTTTTTGAAAAATATTTAAGCCTGCAAGATTATCAGAGTATCTCCAAAAAAAAATCTTGGATCAAAAAACTAAAAAAGAAATTTCGTTTTCAAGAAATTGATTGGCAAGAAGAATTATCTCTTGAGCATAGAGATATTTTATTTAGCTGTTTTAAAACCAATAAACCATCGACCATCGTTTATTCTTATGGCGCTCTTCGGGCCATAAAAAATTTTTTGTATCTTCTAAAGCCCTCAGGGATTATAATCTGCTCGGATTTCAATGCTAGTGCTAAGCCTGGTTTAGATAGCTTTGAGCCCTGCTACTACGGTAACTCACTTGCGCAGGCGGTAAATTACGAATTTATTTTTAAGTATTTTTTGGATTATTCATCGCCAAAAAATAAAGTCGAGCATAAAGTTATCGGTCAGAAATTCGGTCACCAAATGGTTTTGATTTATGAAGATCCCATTAAGCCCCTACATACATTTTTTCTTACTCGTCCGGATTTTCCAGACGAGCTAAAGTTAACAGAGACCTATAAAAATGTTTATCAGCAAAACTGGTTCCTGAGAGCTTTTTATAGATTTGTTGTAGAAATGCAATTAGGTTTTTATATTCTTATTGTCTTTATCTTCGCTTTTGCTCTCTGGCATTACTTTTGGCGTTAGTGGGAATTTTATGGATCTTAAAAGCCAGTCTTGGAATTTTTGGGGTTCGTCTTCCATTAGCGCATGCCCAGACCATTTGAAAAGCTCAAACTCCGAATCAAAAGTAAGTAAATGTAATCTCTCTATCAATGGAGCAGGAGCTACAAGATCAAATCTGCCCGCCGCAAAAAATATCTTTATATTTTTTAGCCTGGGGACTTTTCTAAAGCCATTCCATTTTTTTACATGCTTATAAATCTCTTGCAAAACATGTGCATTAGTCAAAATAGAAGATTTATATCGAGATCGCAGAGGACTTTTTTGGAAGACATCCAAGTTTTTTTGGATAAAATCCAGCGGCTTGCCTAATAGAAGTTTTAGGAAGCTACTAATCGGGAAAACCAATCTGGGAGGGATACAGACAAGGATTAGTTTTTTTATTAAATCTGGATAAAGCTCAGCGAGATTGACGGCAACAAGCCCTCCAAAACTATGAGTAACTATTGTTACTTCACGCTGTGGAAAAATTTCTAGGTAATCAAGAGTTTGAACTATATCGTGGATATGGGAATCGATATCAATTTTCATATGCTCGCGTGGCTGTTCCATAATGCGGGTTTCACCATGACCCCGTGCGTCTACCGCAATACAATAAAAACCTTGAGCCGCCACTAAATTTAATTCATTCAACCAAACCGTAGCGTCGCTAGCACTGCCGTGTATAAATACCACTACAGGATTCTCTTTATTACCTTTTTCGTAGTAATTCAGAATCATAATGTAACAATGCCACAAGATCGCAAAATATTTTTGCGCTCCTTAGATATTGTTATACCCAGGTTAAGTTTTTTTGAATTAGCCTATTTTGAAACCGTAGGTTTCAAAAAGAACTCTCATAGAAGAAATCCCCCATTTGATCTAGGTTATTTTGATGATTGATTGAGTTATTTTTAATATCCTATTTTGGGAAAAAAATAATATGCAGTTTGGCGAATAATACGCATGAACACAAGACCAAAATCTACCGCTGAAGCCTTGGGCCTTGAAATATCTAGTTTTAGATCTTTTGAGGTCGATGATTTATTGCCTTGGTTTTTGAATGATTATAAATTACATGAAATGATAAATGATTTTTGGGGTTTATCTACTAAGAGTCGTTTAGTCGCTGTTACTAAAAATATCGAAGACAGCGCTTGGAAGGGTTTAGTTTCTGAGTGGGATACAGGTGCTAGTGTCGGCGGGCAGTTTAGGGTCAATAAGCCGCTCATAGAAAGCCTTTTAACTCAAAGTTTAGGTGCTGTTCCTGACGGTGATTTCAAGCTTAAAAAACTTTCAAAACTAGAGCTTGCGATTTTTGAGAATTTTTTTGTAGAGCTTGAAAATTATTGGAAGGATTTTTGGAAACTAAGTTATCCTGATTCACACGGAACTTTTACTTATTTGATTTGGTTAATTGAATTAGCTAATAAAGAAATGGGGGCCCTGGCAATAGGAATACCTCCGGGTGTAATTAATAAAAAAATTCATGAAAAAAATGAATATGATTTTTTAGCCATCGCCTCGCAATTATCAATAGATGTGCCTTTGGATCTAAGCGTTGGAAAATCAAAAGTTAAGATAAGTGATATCAGGGGGCTGGAGGCTGGAGATTTAATTGTATTTGAGAACAGTTCTACGGATAGAATAATTTGGAAAAAAAATGATCTTGATCAGATGATAATAAATGTCGATCTTCCGGCAAAAGATAATCCTAAATTTGAAAATCTGTATTATGATGAAATAGATACAGGGATGATCGAAGAAACATCTAACTACGAAGATTTACTAACTGATTTGCCAGTTGAGCTAACTGCTCAATTCAAGTCTGTGCAAATGCCACTTCAAAAAATTATTGAATTAGAGTCAGGAGGAATTCTACCTCTTGGTTTATTGATGGACTCTCAGCTCACGCTTATGGCTCCAGGAGAGAAACCTATCGCTTCTGGTAATTTGGTAATTGTCGGAAATCAATTTGGTATAAAAATAAATAAAACTAATATCAAAAAGCCAAGTACCGCAAGACTCAATCCTAATGCGCTTTTGGACACTGGTGCTAATCGTTCTGCCGCTCCAGCGATGCCTCGACAATCAGCTCCAAGACCGCAACCACAGCAAGAACTTTATGACGAGCAAGAAGAAGAACTTGATGACGATATGCTCAATCAAGAATTAGAAGATATAGGAATTGATCCTAAAGAATTAGACGAGCTTGAAGACCTTTACTAAGCGCTTTTGCGGTTAAAATTATAATTAATGATTAGATTTAATCTTATTAATCGTTCTGTTTTTTTGCTGGTATTCTTTTTGTTAAATTCTTGCACGCTGTTCAATCGCGGTGATTTGGGTACTTTGGTGATCGCTGTTAGTGATTATGATTATCATCTTGCTAAAGAAATCCAAGCGAAATTCGGTAAGAAAAAAATTCATCTCTTAAAAAATGTAGATGAAATAAAAGCTCTTAATCTTCTGCATACCGCCCAAATAGACGCTTATATCGGTACTCTTGAGATTCCTGCTGTTTACAAAAATGAAATTTCCGAGAAGCTCATACTTAGAGATGCTATCGCAATAGTTGTACATCCGAGCAATCCTTTAAATAATTTAAGTACTGATCAGCTAAAAGATATTTTTAGTAAAAAAATCAATAGCTGGGAATCATTAGTAGACTTGGATAAGCCTCTGGTGGTGATAGATAGAGCAGAAAATGATTTAAGTAGAATTGCACTTTATAATTTTTTGTATGCAACAAGTAAACTGCCTTATGAGGTTTCTATGGTTGCGAATAAAGATAGTGATTTAATAAGTGCTATCGGTAAGTTTCAAAATGCAATTTCACTAATGAGTTTTAGAGCTCTAACCCAGGCGGTAAAAGCTCTTAGTGTCGATAATATTCAAGCTAATTCAGCAAATATCGAAAAAGGTTATTACCCGCTTACTAGATTGATTTCTATTTATACTCCTCTTTCCAAAAATTCTCCTGCTCTTCAGGAGCTCTATGATTTTATTTATTCTCAAAAAGCTCAAGAACTCGCTCAAGAATTGATGTATATGCCTCTTTCGCAAGCCGAGCTCCAACTTTTAAAAACCAATAATAGTCCCATATTAATTGGTGTCTCTGCGCCGATGGAAGATCTTTATACGGATCTTGGCAAATCCATTCTGGGAGCGGCTGAGATAGCTAAAGACAAAATTAATGCAAGTGGTGGCATCAATGGCCGGATGGTAGAAATCATCTTTTGTAATGATAAAGCCGAAATCAGGAATGCACTAGATTGCGCTAATAAATTTGTAAAAGCTAATGTAAGCGGGGTGATAGGACATCTGACTTCTCAAATATCTATCGAAGCATCTAAGATCTATTCTCGCTATGGAATTGTGCAGATCAGCCCAGCCTCGACGCATCCTTTATTTACTGAGCGTCCAGAGGTGAGAGGTTTTGTTTATAGGACTATTGGAAGAGACGATCAGCAAGCTAGATTAATGGCTGATTTGATTAGTCATTTGCCAGGTACTCATCCTTTGAGAGTTTCTATTTTTGGGAATAATACTCTTTATAGCTCTACTCTGGCAACGATGGTAGAAACAGAAATTCAAAAAACAAATCTGGATAAAGTTTCTGAGATCAAAACCATTAAGCAAGGGCAATCTCAGCATCAAAATGAAATAAAAGATCTAAGTTCTCAAGTCTTAGTGTTTATTGGTGAGTACGGTGAAGCGGCTCAAATTGTAAAAGAGCTCGCTCTTGCTAATAAAAAAGAAGTAGTTTTCATAGGAGCTGATGGTGTTTATTCTAAAAGATTTATTCAGGAAGCGGGTTTGAGAGCAGAAAATGCTTTTGTAACAGGTAATAGTGTAGATGAGACTGATCCGGTTGTGCAAAATTTTATTGAGGAGTTTAAGTCTAAATATAAGTCTGAACCCTCTGCTTTTGCGATGAATAGTTATGATGCCATGATGGTCTTAGCTGAAGCAGTCAGAGCAGTCGAGAACAAACAATTTGCTACTATGGGATCAGCTCTGAAAGCTACTGAACATAAAGGTTTGACGGGTATGATTAAGTTTAATGAAATTGGTGATTTGGTTTTGTCGGGAATGAGTGTGTATCAAGTAAAAAATGGAAGGTTCGAAAAAATCAAATGATCGCTGAGTTTTTAAGCTATTTATTTCATGCACTATGCTGTCCTAAATACCTCAGAGAGATGGGAATTTTGCAGGAGTTAATCGGAGTTGAGGCTAGGTCTGGTCGTCTCAAGCATGCTTGGCAAGAGCATTTGGATTTGACTAAATCTGTGATTCTTGATCAAGCAAGTAATAGTTCAAGAAACAAAATCATGATTATTGGAGCAGGCTTAATTAATGATATTCCTCTAAAAGAACTTTCAGAACGCTTTCAGCAAGTAGTATTAGTGGATTTGATTTTTATGCAATCTACAATTAATCAAATCAAGTATTTTGATAATGTTAGTTTTTTGGAGATAGATATTTCAGGTAATTTAAAAGCTTTTTATGAAGCTATCCAAGAATACAAGATATCTGGAAGCTTACAAGAATTAAATGCTCGCATAAATTCTCTTGTGAATTTTGTGCCCGACTTGTTTATGGCTGATAAGGAGCTAGATTTAGTAGTTTCGTTAAATCTCTTGTCTCAATTACCTTTGTGCGCCGAGCAGTGGCTTTTGAAACAAAAAATTGATTATGATTTTTCTTGTTTTTATAAATCTCTTATAAAAAATCATTTGGAATACTTAAGACGATTGCAAGCAAGCGGCAAAAAAATAATTTTAATTAGTGACACTCAAAAACAAATTCTTAATTCTGATAATCAATTAGTCGCAGTCGAATCTAGTATTAAAGATCTAAATATCCCAGATTGTTTACCAAGTGCTAAATCAGTAAAGTCCTGGAACTGGCTACTAGCGCCGATCGGCGAGCTAGATCCTAAGTACCAGATGCAACTAAATGTCGAGGCTTTTGCGATATAAGGTTTATTAGTTCATCAGCGCCCCAGGCTTTTTGGCATTTAATTCCAAGTTTTTTTTCTAGCTCTGAAATGTGCATATCATCAAGAAAAATATCACTGCCTTCTTTTAACATCACTGATGGAATAATAATTAATTCACCAATCATTTCTTTTGGGATATACCGGAGCCCCTGATAAATATCATTACCCGTAAGCAAGCCAGAGACATTAGTGACACCCCAAAAAATAGAATCTAAGCAAAAAGCTTTTAACTCCACACCAGGGATGGCTTGGTTGATTCGGCTTGCGACCTTCTCCACAATTGGTTTTGAGATGGTTCCATTGATCCAGGCAATTTTTTTTATTACCGGGGTGTCTACGCTTTTAGATTTTTTTATTTGCTTGAGATTTTTTTCAATTTCATTTAGAAATAATCTAGTCATGCCTACGCCATCCTCGAGCTGTGGGTAGTCTCCGTAGTAATCCTGGTTAGGGACCGGGGTGTGAGTCATTAAATAAAATTCGTCTGATAAAAAAACAAAATTTTTGCGCTTGTTGGAATCTTGGTTTTGCCAAGTTTCAACCAGGTTAATCACATCAAAAAGCTCATCAGTAGTGAATCTTCTAAGTCCTCCGCGGTGATATTTAGTAAGTCCTACGGGCACGACTGCCACCGAGGTTACTGGATTATCTTTTAGCTCATGAAGATCGCTAATGGTCTTGAGTAGATGTTCTCTATCATTCATTTCTGGACATAACACGATCTGAGTGTGTACCGGTATGCCCAGAGATCCTAGCCATCTAAGCTCGTCTATGATTGGGTTTGATTTTTTTCTGCCGAGCATCAAATTTCGGACTTCGGGCTCTGTAGCGTGCACCGACACATAAAGTGGTCCTGGTCTGAGCTCTTCGATGCGTTTGCGATCTGAAAAACTAAGATTAGTAAGAGTGATATAAGAGCCGTGAAAATAACTCAGGCGAAAATCATCATCTCTTAGCTGGAGTGTTTCTCTGGTTTGATCGAAGGGCTGGTTCTCCACAAAACAAAACGGACATTTATTTGCGCACTCTTGAACCCCGTTAAACAGCGGTGTTGCGAACTCTGCACCTAGCTCATCGTCATAGTCTTTTTCGATTTCAAAAATAAATTCTTCTTTTCCTCTTTTAATCAAGAGTTCTACTTCTTCAGATCTTTTAAACTGCAATTCAAAATCAAAAATATCTCTAAGACCTTTTCCATTGATCTCAAGAATTTTGTCACCTTGCTTAAGACCAATCTCGCAAGCAAGTGACCAAGGGGGTACAGAACTAATCAAGGCTGGCGCTGTCACCACCTTAATATCTCTCTGGGTGCTTTCATCTAGTACCCGATGGTGTTTTAGCTCTTTTTTATTAACGAGAGCAGATTCCATGATTAATCTATATTAGCACATTGGTGGGCGCTTTTATATAAAACCAGGTTATCATTAAAAAATTGCAGTAATAATGATCAAAAAATCCCTTCATGTCGAAAAAGCCTTTGCAAAAATCAATCTTTTTTTGAATGTGCTTAATCGCCGGGATGATGGCTATCACAATATTGATACGATTTTTCAGGCCATAGATCTTGCCGATCTTTTGACTTTTTCGATTACAGTCACTTGCGGCAATGCCGAGGATATTGATTTTGAGATTAATATCGATTCTGATTCTGCCGAGGTAAAATCTCTAGGTGTCAATAATTCTGTTACTAAAGCAATAGAAATATTTTTTACTCGTTTGCCACAAGATCAAGTCATAGACTTGATTCAATCGGTGAGAATAGATATTTTTATCGAAAAAAATATTCCTCTTGCTGCGGGGCTTGCAGGAGGTAGTTCTGATGCCGCCGCTACACTTAGAGCTTTAAATAAATTTTTTATGGAGAATTTTGATTGGTCCCTAAATCAAAAAGAACTGGCACAGCTAGCTCTGGAGATTGGTTCCGATGTGCCTTTTGCGCTACTTTCTCCTCAGGCACCGCGTTTGAGAGGAATAGGACGAGGTGAAATCTTAAGCGATATCCATGATGAAAAAGAACTCAATGAGTTTTTTGATACTTTTAGCCAGGTGATTATGGTCAAACCTGAGATAGGAATCTCGACGAAGGTCGCTTATGATCTGCTCTCTATGACTGAGTTTGAGGAGTATGATGATATTGATGGATTTTATAATAAATTTGAATCGGTGATTTTTGATCATTTTCCGGAGCTTGTCGATATCCAAGAAGATTTATACAATCTTGGGGCCAGCTTTGTTCTTATGAGCGGCTCTGGCTCGACGATGATAGGTTTTTTTGAGGCTGGGGCTGATCTGAATACTGTTTTTGAGCAAGCTAGGGCTTTTTTCCCAGCGAGTAAAGGTTTTAGATTGATGCGAGCGGGGTTTTTGGAAAAGAGCTAGAAGATTCCCCGTAATCGCTGTAAAATAAGAAGTGATTATGGAATTTATAAAAGAGAATTGGAAGTTTTTTACCGTGGTTTTGATTGCGGTATTTTGTTTTAATGGAGTATTTGACTTTGAGCGTGCCAGTCAAGCACCTCAATTCGACAAATTAAAAAAACAATTAGTCTATAAAGCTAATAATCTTTATGTGTTCACCAAGATGAAATTAGGTTTGGATCTGGTGGGCGGCTCGCAGTTTGAGTTTGAGGCTTTGCCTACAGAAAAAGTCCCTGAAATAAACCCGCAAGTAATGAGAGGATTGGTAAAAGTTTTTGAAAATCGTGTAAACGCCTCAGGTACTAGCGAAGCGATAGTCCAGCAAGTGGGCAAAAACAGAATCTTGGTGGAGGTTCCAGGTGCTGATCCGACCACTGTTAAGCGCAGATTACTTGCGACAGCTAATCTAGAGTTTAAGCAAGCTGGCACCAAGCCTGATGAGTGGGTTAGCACCGGTATTACAGGCGCTGATCTTAAAAGAGCGCAAGCAAGCACCGATGGCGTGGCCACTTGGGCGATAGATTTTGAGCTTAAGCCTGAAGCGGCCCAAAAATTTGGAGAGCTAACGGCTCGCCTAGTAGGTATGCCGCTCGGAATTTTTCTTGATGGTAATTTAATTTCTGCTCCTACTGTGCGCACCGCGATCACCGCTGGTAACGGACAGATAACTGGTAATTTTACTGCTGATCAAGCGCAGGATCTAGCCGTACAACTCAATGCTGGTGCGCTTCCGGTGCCGGTAAAAATTCTCCAAGAAAGATCTATCGGTGCGACTCTTGGCGAAGAGTCGATAAACAAAAGCATTCAAGCTGGTACTTGGGGCTTCTTGGCTGTGATTTTATTTATGATTTTTGTGTATCGCCTGCCAGGATTAATTGCGGCAATCGCGCTTACTGTTTATGTGCTTATGAGTCTTTTCGTTTTTCAGGATTACGTAACTCTCACCCTCGCTGGCTTAGCGGGTTTTATTCTGAGTATCGGTATGGCAGTAGATGCTAATATTCTGATTTTTGAGCGCGCCAAAGAAGAGATGAGCGAAGGAAAATCAGTGCTCATCGGTATTAGAGATGGTTTTGATCGTGCTTACTCTAGTATTTTTGATTCCAATATGAACACTTCAATGGTTTGTTTGATTTTGATTATGTTTGGAACTGGCGTGGTAAAAGGCTTTGCTGTTACACTGCTGATCGGTGTGGTGCTGAGCTTGTTTAGTTCGCTGTTTGTTACTAAGACTTTGCTGTTCTTTATCGTTAATGTTTTTAATATTCGTGAAACGGCGTTGTTTAAAAGTAAATAGTTTTTAGATCACTTCCACAATCCGCTCGAT
>Ga0169931_10012731_pt1 | contig 11610 bp, 8 predicted proteins | sample Kivu_15m_20L_FD_129675 | JGI IMG/M metagenome (GOLD analysis project Ga0169931, IMG submission 129675) | Freshwater microbial communities from Lake Kivu, Western Province, Rwanda to study Microbial Dark Matter (Phase II) - Kivu_15m_20L... | ecosystem: Environmental > Aquatic > Freshwater > Lake ... | reverse complement strand
GCCGCGCCACGATGGCCTGCCAACGCGCCGCCTGATCCGCCGAGACTCGCCGACCCATCGTTCGCGCTCCGCTGTGGGGGACGGGATTGGCCCATCACAGCATAGCGCGCGATTTCTCGAGGCAGTTCGCAGAACGCTTACATTTATGCCGTTTTTTTACCCCGCTCAATTTTTGTCATCACTCAAAGAGTGGTGGCAAGATTTTCGGGCAGAAGTGCGAGACGGTTGAGCGGAGCAATTGGAGCACATGGCCCAACGTCAATCCCTACACGGGCCAGCAAGGCCATCACGTTTACCCGAACTCGTACTACGGCCGTTGAGAGTTCGTTGGCTGCACTGCAGCCGTTGAGCTCCTGACGCGGGTCACGCTGCGGCCGCTCCGTCGCCGCTGACGCGGGCGATGCACTTAGAGCTTCTAACGAAATGGGGATCACAGGTCGAAAAAGGTTCCTGACACCTTTTTTTGCTCCACCTTTTTTTGCTCAGGTCGAAAAAGGTTCCTGACACCTTTTTTTGCTCTGACACCTTTTTTTGCTATGACACCTTTTTTTGCTAGGGCTGCTCGGCCGCCGTGCGCTTGTCGGCCGTCAGGGGGCGCCGGGCCTCGGCCGAATCAAAATAGCCGTTCTTCAGAAAACTGAGCGTCTTCTCCCGCACCTGCTGGTAGCGCGGCATCAGTTGGTGCAGGCCCTTCGTCTGCACCCAGTCGGCCGCGCCCGCAAGCTTGTGCGTCTCGATCGACAACAACCCGTCGTCGTCGCCCGGAATCCCGGGCAGATAGCCCGCGTCGTCGGCGCGTCCGCCGGCGATGATGCCGAACTCAAAATCGGGAGTCGCCAGTCGTTTCTCAAGTTCCGGCCAGCCTTGGCTGGGAGCCAGTTCGTCCAGCGGCTCGCCGGCCGCGATCTCCGCCAGGGTCTGCACCATTTCCAGGTCGTGGTTCCGCACCTGGTCGGCGATTTCCGCGCCGTGGTTGGGGGGCGAGATCATCACCATCCGGCCGAATTTCACCGGCGGCCGCGCCGCGGAATCCAGCCGCGACAGCTCGTGCAGATAACGCCGCGTCACGATGCTCCCCATGCTGTGGGCGACGAAATCGACGCGCTCCACGCCGTCGAGATGCCGGATCACGCTGTCCAGCGCACGGGCGTGCTGCTCGATCGTGCCCATCGTCGAGGCGTAACCGAAATTGACCGTCGCGCAGCCCCCCTCGTCCTCCAGGTAGTCGCACAAACCCTGCATGAACTGCCGACCCGCCCCCAGCCCGTGCAGCACGACGACGACCTGCTTGGGAAGCGGCGGCAACGGCAGCGACTTTTTCGTCTCTTCCAATTTGTCAAAACACGTCGTGAACTCGCCGAAGGTCACCCGCCGATCACGCGGATCAAGCAACCGATAATGCCCGATCACCGCGCTTTGCTGGATCCGCCAGTCGTCGTAGATTACGTAGTCGGACCACGCAAACCGACCGCCGAGCGTCGGCGCCCCGGAGGCGAACAGCCCCCCCGGCTGCGCCGCGGCACGCGGCAGCCCGCCCGCAGCGCACGCCGCTCCCACGCATGCCACGCACCACGCCCCAAGCCACGCCCTGCGCATCCCGTTTTGCCTCCGCGGACCCCCGCAACCTGCCCCTCGAGCTGTCAGGGCTCGGGCCTGAACCGCCGCGCGGCGGCCCTCGCCCCCGCGAACAACCGCCCGTGGCTTCGCCGCGGACCGGTCGGCCGCGGCAACACCTGATTCTACCGCTCCGAGCCGGTGGCGGAAACGTCGCCGGCTCGGCACGTGCCGCCCGCGGGTCGATCGCAGCAGCCGCCCGCAGGACGGCCCGTTCGCAGCCGCCGAGTCGGCAGCGACGCCGCGCGAGGGTTCGCCCCGCCGGAACCCGCGCCGCCGGTCTCCGGGCCGCGCGTCGGGGCGCGCCGACTCCAGCTTGCCCCGCGTTTGGCGGGGCCGCTATTCTGCAGCCATGAGCGACTGCACCTACCATTACGACGTGCTGGTAATCGGCGCCGGCCACGCGGGGACCGAGGCCGCCTTGGCCGCCGCCCGGCTCGGAGCACGGACGGCTCTGCTGACGACCTCGTGCGACACCGTGGGCCAAATGAGCTGCAATCCGGCGATCGGGGGCGTCGGCAAGGGGCAAATCGTTCGCGAAATCGACGCGCTGGGGGGCGCCATGGGCCGCGCGATCGACGCCACCGGCATCCAGTTCCGCCTGCTCAATCGCCGCAAAGGCCCGGCCATGCACAGCCCCCGCGCGCAGGCCGACAAACGCCTCTACCAAATGGAGGTCAAGCGGCTCGTCGAACAGCAAGACGGCCTGACCCTGCGTCAGGAGGCGGTCCAGCGGCTGCTCGTCGAGCCTCCTCAGGGCGACGATCCCCGCCCCCGCGTCGTCGGGGCGGCGGTGCAGGGCAACGCCGCCTACCGCGCGGCGTGCGTCGTCCTTACGACAGGCACCTTCCTGCAGGCGCTGATGCACACCGGCGAGTCGCAGACCCCCGGCGGCCGCGCCGGCGAAGGAACCTCCGGAGGCCTCAGCCACGCACTCCGAGAACTCGGCGTGCGGCTGGCACGCTTCAAGACGGGAACCCCGCCGCGACTGCATGGACGCACCATCGACTACGCCGCCACCGAACTGCAGCCCGGAGACGACCAGCCGCAGCCCTTCTCCTTCCTGACGCCCAAACTGCAGGTCGACCAGCTCCCCTGCTACATCACCTTCACCAACCCCCGCGTGCACGAGCTGATCCTCCGCAATCTGTCGCGGGCGCCGATGTACAGCGGACAAATCCAGTCGAGCGGACCCCGCTACTGCCCCTCGATCGAAGACAAGGTCGTCCGGTTCGCCGACAAGCAGGAACACCAGCTGTTCCTCGAACCCGAGGGCCGCTGGACCTCCGAGATTTACGTCAACGGAATCTCCACGAGCCTCCCCCGAGACGTGCAGGACGCCATGCTCAAGCACATCCCGGGGCTGGAGCGCGCGCAGATCATGCGGTACGGCTACGCCGTCGAGTACGACTACGCCCCCCCCGAACAGCTGTTCCCCAGCCTGGAGTCCAAAGTCGCCAGGGGCCTCTATTTCGCCGGACAAATCAACGGCACCACCGGCTACGAGGAAGCGGGCGCCCAGGGCCTCGTGGCGGGAGCCAACGCGGCCCTCGCCGCCGCCGGACGCCCCCCCCTCGTCCTAAGCCGCGACCAGGCCTACATCGGCGTGCTGATCGACGACCTCGTCACCCGCGGCGTCGACGAACCCTACCGGATGTTCACCAGCCGGGCCGAGTACCGCCTGCTGCTCCGCCACGACAACGCCGATCGGCGACTCACCCCGCTGGCCGCGGCGTGCGGACTGGTCGATGCGACGCGAGCAGCGGCCCTCGCCGCCAAAACCCGCCAGATTGACGCCATCGTCGAGCGGCTGGCCGTCGTCCGCCGCGACGGACAGCCGCTCGACCGCTGGCTGCGCCGACCCGACGTGGGATGGGAACATGTCGTGGAACAGCTGCCCGAGCTGGCGGCAACGCCCCCCGAAGTGGCCGAACAGGTTCTCTGGGACGTGAAGTACGCCGGCTACGTCGTCCGCCAACAAGCCGATGTCGAGCGGCAGCAACGTCTGGCCGACAAGCGGATTCCGCAGAGCTTCGACTACGGGCGTCTGGGCCAGCTCCGCGCCGAGGCGCGCGAAAAACTCGCACGGGTGCGCCCCGTCAATCTGGCCCAGGCCAGTCGCATCAGCGGCATCACGCCGGCCGACGTGGCGCTGCTGATGATCCACCTCGAAGGCTCCGCGGCGCGCCCACGCACCACGCACGCGCCGCGCGACGCGGGGGAAGCCTGCGATCTTTCAACCTGAACTGCGCAGCTTTCCCAGGCGCCGCCGAGACGGCGTGCGGGCGACTCGAAAGCCTCGCCAAGAAAATCTCGCCCGGCGACGAAAGCTTACCGCAACTGTTTAATTTTCAACAACTTATCGCAAAAACATCCGTGTTGACGGAAGCCTGTCGGCCGATATAATCTCCGCAGTTGGCAAGCCAGGAAACCCTGGCAGGCATGGAGGGAGTTGCCGTCTAAAGAGCCTTGTCACTTTGAGGGAGCGTCGTCACTTCGACAAACTGCGTCCCTTCCGGGCATCGCAGCCCTTGGGGCAAGATCGGGCGACTGACGGCAACCAAACGGAGAGCGAGGGGGAGATCGGTCGCCAGCCGCTGGCGACGCATCCCCTTCCGCACAGGATCGGGGTTCTTGGCTGGCGGAGCCGCGTCCCCCGCAGCGTCCACCGGGATGCTTCGGCAAGCACGTTCCTTGGGTTGCAGGGAGCGTCGAGACCCGCCAGGGCGGCGCGCCGCGACGAGCGGTTCGCAACTGGCGGGACAAGACGGGTCCGCGTAGCCGCGCTCAACCATCGGATAAGGAGAGAGGTGGTTCGATCTATGAAGACTGTATTCACCACCGGCGAAGCGGCGAAGATCTGCAAGGTCAGCCAGCAGACGATCATCCGCTGCTTCGATTCGGGGCAATTGAAGGGATTTCGCGTTCCTGGCAGCCGTTTTCGCCGCATTCCCCGGGACCAGTTGTACGCCTTCATGCGCGACAACGGCATTCCGACCGACGCGTTGGATAGCGGAAAACGCAAAATCCTGGTCGTCGACGACGACCAGGATTTGGTCGAACTGATCGTCGATGCCTTGGAGCGCGACGGCCGTTTCGAGGTCCGCAGCGTCAACAACGGCTTCGGCTTCGGCATGATGACCAAGGAGTTCCGGCCCGACCTGATCGTGCTGGACGTGATGCTGCCGGACGTCAATGGCAAGGACGTTTGCACGCTGGTGCGCAGCGACAGCACCATGGACGAGGTGCGGATCATCTGCATCTCCGGCATGATCGAGGCCGACAAGATCCAGGAACTGCGCGACGCCGGCGCCAACGATTTCCTGAAGAAGCCGTTCGACGTCGAGCATCTGCTGGCCCGCGTCTGCCAATTGCTGGAAGTCGAAACCGCTTCGGCTTAGCTGCGGCATGGAACCACCGTCCGAGGAGTTCCAGCGGCAGGTGGAGCGCGCCAAGCTGCTGGCGCTCAAGGAGCTGGCGTACGGCGCGAGCCACGAGATCAACAATCCCCTGGCGAACATTTCAGCCCGCGCCCAGCTTCTGCTGCGCGACGAGCCCGATCCCGAACGGCGGCGCACTCTGGAGGCAATCGACCAGCAGGCGCTGCGGGCTCACGAGATGATCGCCGACTTGATGCTGTTCGCGCGACCTCCCCAACTGCGTCTTGAATCGTTCGCCCCGGCGGAGTTGGCGGCGGAGATCGCCCGCCAGGTCGGTCGGGAGCGTCTCGGCCGCGACATTCGCTTGGTGCTCGAAACGGACGCAGCGCCGCCGACCATCCGCGCCGACCGCGCGCAGCTGGGAGCAGCCCTCCAAGCCCTCGTGCGGAACGCGCTGGAGGCCGTCGGCGATCACGGCGTCGTCACGGTCTCGGCGGCCGTCGGCCCCGATGCCCGCGGCCTCCGCCTGACCGTGTCCGACACCGGCCCGGGCCTTGGTCCGCGGCAGCAGGCCCACGCCTTCGACCCCTTCTTCAGCGGCCGCGAGGCGGGCCGCGGCCTGGGCTTCGGACTCAGCAAATGCTGGCGGATTGTCACCGAACACGGCGGAACTGTCCGCCTGGAGCAGCCCCCGGGGGGCGGCGCCCGCGCGGTGATCGACCTGCCTTGCCCATTCCCCGAAGATCCGCCGCCGCTTCCGGAGAACTCCCCGCATGGGACGCATCCATGAGACCGTCGCCACCGCCAACGCGGTCGCCCGCACGCTGATGCTGGCAGTCGCCATGGCGGCGGCGGGAGGAGCGGGCTGGAAGGCTTACGACCTGTACAACAAGCCGCACTTGCAACTGGCCGAAAAGCAGCGCGCCCTGCACGAGGCGGCCGCGCAGGCGGAGCAGTTGCGGCAGGAATTGGCCCAGGGGGCCGCCCGGATGGAAACGCTCGGCAAGGAGAAGGATCGCCTCGAAACGTCGTTGAAGCTCCTCAAGCTGCGGCATCGCATCGCGCGGCTGAAGGTGATCGACCAGCGGCCGGCGGACGATTCCAATCGCCTGCGGACCACCGTGGAGTTCTGCGAAATCAACGAGGAGGGCGCTCCGCTGGACGACGCCCCGCGGCGGTTCGAGATCGAGGGGGATCGCGTCTACGTCGAGTGCCTGGTGGCGAAATTCGACGACAAGTACGTGGAGCAGTCCGACCTCGAGCGGGCCACGGCGATCTGTCTGTTCCAACGCCTGTTCGGCGAGTACCAGCAGCCCCACGAGGGGTACGCTCTCGACCAGGTCGGCTCGAGCCCGACCTCGTACGCCCGCGGAGGGCGGACGTCCGAGTTCGAGCAGCGGATCTGGCGGGATTTCTGGAATCTGGCCGCCGATCCCCAACGCGCGGCGGAGTTGGGCATTCGGGCGGCGCACGCCGACGCCCCGTCGATCCGCGTCCGTCCCGACGGCGTCTACGAGCTTGAACTCCGATCGACGGGCGAGTTCACGTTGCGACCGCGGACGCCCTGAGCCGCTGTGCGTGGCCGGCTTCGTGCGGGGCATGAAGGCCCACGGGCGAGCCCGTTCGACGCCATGCCGCCGAGCGGCCAGAGCGTCGGTCACGGGCGGCGCGCCCGAAACAGGGATCAATCGTCCGCCTCGAGCATCGAAGGCGCACCATGCGGGCGGGCCGACGCGCGGCGCCGTTCACCGCAGGGAATCCGCTCAGCGGCCCGATCGACGGCGCTCGCAGGCCCGATGCCAGCGGTACGAAGCGGATCGGCCTGCGCGGCGCCAGTCACGCGAGATCCTCGCCGTAGCCGGGCGGAAACGGACTGTCCCAGGGGAATTCGGACGCTCGGGGCGGACCGTCGGCGGCCGCTTCGCCGCCGACATCGAATTCGGCCAGCCACGAGGCGACCTCCTCCGGACTGAGGGGGCCCGCGGGCTTGGCCTGCGCGGGGGCGCGTCCCCGCCGACGCAGCCCCTTGCGAAGCATCGCGGCGTACCACTGGTCGCTGTCGACGGTCCGCGCCCGGCGGCGGCGCGCGGCCCGTTGGATCCGGTGGTCGCTGGAAACGACCAGCAGCGACCGCGGCGCGTGGTCCGCCTGGATCAGTTCTTCGATGAGGGCGTCGGCATCGGCGTAGTTCTGGGCGTAACGCACGGTCAGGCCGCCGTCGACGACGATCCGCGGCAGCCCGGGAGGCGCGTCGGCGGCGTCGAACACGACGACCGTGCGGCCGCGGTCGGCCGGCTCCAGGGCCGCCGCCACGAACCGCAGCAGCGCCTCCCGAGAGCTTTGCAGGCTGCTCCCGCGGCGGCCCGCGCCGACGACGTTCGCCGCGTGGAGCAGATTGTATCCGTCGATGATCAGGGACATGCGGCGGGCGGGGGCGTGCGAAGGCCGGGGACGTGCGGAACGGGCCCCGCGAGCGGCCCGCTAGTCGCGATACTCCTGAAAATAATAGCGGGAGATCTGGTGGTCGACGTGGAACAGGTGCGCGAGCAGCGCGGCCCGCACCCACATGCCGTTGCGGGCCTGGCGAAAGTACATCGCCCGCGGATCGTGGTCGATTTCCGGCGGGATCTCGCCGAAGTGCTGGTCGCGGGGGAACGGATGCAGGATGGGGGCGTACGCCTTCATGCGTTCGACAAGCTCCCTGGTGAGCCTGTACGGAGAAAAATCGACGGCGGCGAACGACGCCTCGTCGCCCGCCAGATTGTGCTCCTTCTGGACGCGGGTCATGTAGAGCGCGTCGAGCTGTTCGATCAGCGGCGTTCCCGAGATCGGCTCTTCCAGCGACGCGACCTCCACGAAGCGCACGCCGCGGTAGAGCAGGTGGTCGCGGAGATCGTCGCCCAGTTGCAGCACGGGATGCTCGGGGGCCACGAAGGCGAGCGTCACGCCCGGATAATTGGCCAGCAGCATGGCCAGCGAGCGCACGGTCCGCCCTCGGCCGATGTCGCCGCAGAAACCGTAGACCTTGCCCGCCAGGCCGCGGACCAGCCCGGGATACCGGCGTCGCAGGTCGTCGAAGCGGTTGGCCAGCGGCGAATCGCGGGGGCTGGCGAACTGGAACGTGCGCTGCAGCGTGTAGACGTCCAGCAGGGCCTGCGTGGGATGCTGGTCGGCGCCCGATCCGGCGTTGAGAATCGGCACGCTTCGCGCGCCGGTCGCGGCCAGGTCGTTCATCAGGTAGGCGCAGGCCTCGGCCAGCCGGGCGATCGGGCTCCGCATGATGATCAAGTCGAAATAGCTGCTGAACATGCGGATCGAGTCGAACCGCGTTTCGCCCTTGGTTTCGGACGACGTCGAGGGATCGCGGACCTCGTTGCAGGTGATGCCCAGAATCTGGCAGGCCGCCATGAACGACAGAAAGGTGCGCGTCGAGGGCTGCGTGAAGTAGAGCATCGCCCGCTTGTGGTGCAGCAGATTGATCAGAAAATCCTGACCGCTGCGGGCCTTGGAGAGCACCCGGATCATATCGGCCGTCGAGGCGAGGTCCTCGAGCAGGTCGACCGAGAACTGCTGGCTGAACAGCACGTGCCGCAACCGTTCGTCGCGGCAGAATTCGGGGAGCTTGATCGCTACGGGACGTTCGATCCGCGACTGGAACTGCAGCAGGTCGCGTTCGTCCTGGGTCGCAGGTCGGGCTTCGGCCGTCATGTCTCGTCCCTCGCCGGGGCAATATCCCACACTCGCCAAACGCCCGTCAAGCCGCGCCGCCGCGGCTCGGCTATTCCCGCACGCGCCACCGCCGACCGAAGCGCCACCGCACGAACCACAGCAGCAGGCCGTTGCACGCCGCGGCAAACGCCACGTAGCCGCCGAACACGCGGAGGTCGCTGATCGCGGCGTTGCTCCGCTCGTCGATCGTCAGCGGCAGGCGGAACGCCGCCGCGAAGGGACTGGCGATCTCGGCCGCCCGCACGACGCGGGCCGCGCGTCCGGCGGGGAGAAACGCATCGACGAACAGGCCCGCGGCCAGCGGAGCCAGGAAGAGCGCGGCCAGAATCAGGTAGGCGGCCACGAGGCTCGTCGAGGACTTGTGCGCGACGGTCGAGCACGCCAAGGCCGTCAGCGACGTCGTCGCCGCAGTCAGCGCGACGATCAGGAAATAGCCGGCCATCGTCGGCAAATTGCTCCAGAAATCGTACTGCAGCACGCAGGCCAGCGCCGCCGGCCACAGCAGGAAGGCGGTCAGCACGCTCGACACCCGCAAGCCCGAGAGCAGCTTGCCCCACATCATCTGCCACGGACTGATCAGCGTCGTCAGCAGCAGGTCGAGCGTCTCGCGTTCCCGCTCGCTGGTCACGCTCCCGGCCGAGAAGACCGGTCCCACCAGCAGGTTGAACAGCAGCACGTACGCGACGTACCAGGGAGCCAGCCAGGGCTTCCAGAACAGGCAGACGGCCATCACGAACAGCACCAGCAGCATGCTGATTTGGATCACCAGCCGCAGCATCAAGGTGCCCTGGCTGAAAATCTCGCTGCGAATCTCCTTGTCGTAAATCGGATTCGCGCCGTCTTCCAGAAAGGCGGTCCGCTTGGGCGGTGCGAACAGACGGTCGGGGAACTCGTCGCGCTTCAGATACAGCCCCACCGCGTGCTCGGCTTCGGTCTCCAGGTCGATCGCCTTCTTGCCCTCGGCGCCCAGCTCGGGGGGTTGCAGCAGCCGGCGGCACAGATCCCGCCACAGCGCCGCGCCGGCCGCCAGGCATGCCAGCGGAACCCCGAGCAGCAACGCCGCCAGCCGGACCTCGCCGAACCGCTCCAGGGCCTGCCACGCGAGCACGCCCAGCATCGCCCCGGGCAGGATCAGCACGTACGAGACGAGCAGCGCGGCGTTCGTCCGCTCGAAATAGCTGCTGCACCACAGACTGATCATCCCCGACAAACCGACCGAGGCGATCATCGCCACGTACGCCGCCAGCACTTCGTAGGGCGAGACGCCTCCCAGCGGCAGGCAGAGCATCACGATCGGCAGCGAACAGAGCATCAGTTCGGCCAGCGGAATCAACGAGGCCGCCAGCTTGCCGAGCACGATCGCCCCGGGACGCAGAGGGCTGGCCAGCAGCATTTCGTAGCTTTTCCGCTCTTTCTCGCCCGTCAGCGTCCCCGCGGCAAAACTGGGAGCCATCAGCGAGGCCAGCACGTACTGGCCGAAGAAGAAGAGGTTCACCAGCCGCCGTGCTTCCTGCGGCCGCGCCAGATCGAGTTTCTGGTCGGCAGGCCAGGCGGCGAAGACGAGCAACCCCAACAGGCCCACGTACGCCAGCAGCAGCACGAAGCCGCGCGTCATGCGCAGGTTCACCACCAGCTCGCGTTGCAGCACCGGGTTGTCGAAGACGTACATCGCGCTGCCACCTCGTCCCGCACACGGCGCCGAAGCCCCGCGGCCCCGCCCGACGCGCGCGGGCGACCGCCTGGCCGCAGGCCCGTCGGCGGACCGCAGGCCCGTCGGCGGCCCCGAAAGCTAGTACTCCCGCGGCCGCACGCGGCCGGAGACGCGGCCCGGCAGCCCCTGGATGCGGAGAAATCCCTCCGCGTCGGTCTGGTCGTAGCTGCCTCCCGCCTCCATGCTCGCCACGTCGGCGTCGTACAGGCTGTAGGGGCTGGTCCGCCCGTGAATCATCACGTTTCCCTTGTACAGCCCCAACCGCACTTCGCCGGTCACCGGCTGCTGCGCCTCGCGGTTGAACGCCATCAGCGCGTCCATCTTGGGAGCGTACCAGAAGCCGTAGTACACCATCTCGGCGACCTCCGGCGACAGCCGATCGCGGAGGTGCACCAGATCGCGTTCCAGCGTCAGCTGCTCCAGCGCGCGGTGCGCTTCGTACAGGGCCGTCATCCCCGGGGCCTCGTAGACGCCGCGGCTCTTCATCCCCACGAAGCGGTTTTCCACGATGTCGATCCGACCCACGCCGTTGCGGCCCGCCCGTCGGTTCATCTGCTCGACCACGGCCAGCGGCGAAAGGCGCTCGCCGTCCACCGACGTCGGCACGCCCGCCTCGAACCCGATCCGCACCTCCTCCACCGCGTCGGGAGCCTGCTGCGGCGAGACGGTCATGCCGAAATCGACGATCGCCTGCCCGTTGACCGCCGGATCTTCCAGCTTGCCCGCCTCGTAGCTGATGTGCAGGCAGTTCTCGTCGCTGCTGTAGGGCTTGGCAATCGACGCCTTGACCGGAATGTTCTTCGCCGCGCAGTACTCGATCATCTCCCGGCGTCCGGGAAATTTCTGCCGGAAAGCCGCCATCCGCCACGGAGCGATGATCTTCACGTCCGGCCGCAGCGCCTCGGCCGCCAACTGGAAGCGGCACTGGTCGTTCCCCTTGCCCGTCGCCCCGTGGGCGTAGCAGTCGGCGCCCGCCTCGCGGGCCGCCTGCAGGCAGACCTTCGAAATCAACGGCCGCGCGATCGACGTGCCCAGGAGATAAATCCCCTCGTACCGCGCCTGCCACTGCAGCACCGGAAAAGCAAAATCGCGGCACAACTCCTCGCGGGCGTCGATCAGCTGCGCCGTGGCCGCGCCGTGGCGGCGAGCCTTCTCCAGGATCGCCTCGCGATCCTC
>Ga0169931_10012730_pt1 | contig 11611 bp, 9 predicted proteins | sample Kivu_15m_20L_FD_129675 | JGI IMG/M metagenome (GOLD analysis project Ga0169931, IMG submission 129675) | Freshwater microbial communities from Lake Kivu, Western Province, Rwanda to study Microbial Dark Matter (Phase II) - Kivu_15m_20L... | ecosystem: Environmental > Aquatic > Freshwater > Lake ... | reverse complement strand
TCACGCCGCCGGACCTGACCGAGCGCAAGCTGCCGCGCGTCGCCGCGGGCTTGGTCGCCGTCGGCGTCGGCGTAGCGTTCATCGCGGCGAAGGTCGCGATGACCGCGGACTGGGTCCAGGCGGCGGAGCTCGCCGAGCCCAAGAGCGCGACGCGCGAGATCGGCGTGGCCTTCGTCGCCGCCGAGGAGTACGTCGTTCCGTTCGAGTTGGCAGCCGTCGTGCTGACCGTGGCGCTCGTCGCCGCGGTGTATGTCGCGCGCCGTCGCACGGCGGACCTGAAGCCGAGCGAGGCAGCTGAAGCGGAGCCGCGCGCATGAGCGGAGGACTTTCGATGTTTGGCTGGCTCGCGCTCGGCGTCGTCGCGCTCGGTTTGGTGGGCGTGGCGGTGCTCGGCATCTACCTGATCTCGCGCAAGTCCTCGGACGGCGGAGATCGAAAGGCGGGCAAGTAATGGGTCTTGGAGCCTACGTGGCGGTTTCCGCAGCGCTGTTCGCGCTCGGCATCGTCGCCATTCTGGTGCGGCGCAACGTGCTCTACGTGCTGATGGGGATCGAGATGATCCTCAACGCCGCCAACATCAACTTCGTGGCCTTCGACCGCTTCAACCAGAGCGCGAGCGGCGGAGGCGGGCTCGAGGGCCGGATGTTCGCGATCTTCGTGATCATCCTGGCCGCGGCCGAGGCCGCCGTCGCCCTGGCGATCGTGCTCAACGTGTTCCACCTCTTCAACTCGGTGAAGCCGAGCGAAGCGGACCTGCTCCGCGAGTAGTCCCGCAGGTCCACCCGGGTCCCACACCCCATGCACTTCCTCGACTTCAATCCCAAGCAGGACTTCCACCTGCTGTTTCTGAGCTTCGTGCTGCCGCTCATCGGCTACACGATCCAGATCTTCTTCGGCAAGAAGCTCCCGCGCCGAGGCGACTGGCTGCTCACCGGCTTCATGTTCGTGAGCATGTGCATCACGGTGCTCATGTTCGCCAAGTCGCTGTGGGCCGCCTACCACGGTCAGGAGTTCCGCCACCACTCCGGGCTCGAAGCGGACCTGTGGTTCCACTGGCTGTATTCATCCGACGCGGCCGCCGCGGGCACGTCGAACGTCTCTGCCGCCATCTACTACGACGCGCTCGGCGCGGCGATGTACGCCGTGGTCGGCGTGGTCTCGTTCTGCGTGCACCTGTTCTCGATCGGGTACATGTCGCAGGACAAGCGCTACCACATCTTCTTCGCGAACATCTCGCTGTTCACGTTCGCGATGCTCGGCCTGGTGCTGAGCGACAACATCCTGTTCCTGTTCATCTTCTGGGAACTGATGGGCTTGATGAGCTACTTGCTCATCGGCCACTTCAGCCACGACCCCAGCCAGAAGTTCTTCCACCGCTGGGCGACGCAGGCCTGCAAGAAGGCCTTCCTCACGACGCGCGTCGGAGACACCTGCCTCCTGATCGGCATGGTGATCTTCTACCAGCACTTCGGGACCTTCAATTTCAACGAGCTGTGGCGCCTCGCGCAGGAAGAGGTCGCGCGCAACGGCGGCGAGTATCCGACCTGGATGACCGTCGCCGGTCTGTTCGTGTTCGGCGGCACCGTCGGCAAGTCGGCGCAGTTCCCGCTGCACGTGTGGCTCCCCGACGCGATGGCGGGTCCGACGCCGGTGAGCGCGATGATCCACGCCGCGACGATGGTCGCGGCCGGTGTGTTCCTGCTCGGCCGCACCTATCCGCTGATGAGCCCCGAGGTGCTCTCGATCGTGGCCGCCACCGGCACGTTCACGGCGCTGTTCGCGGCTTCGATCGGAACCACGGCCAACGACCTGAAGGCCGTGCTCGCCTGGTCGACCATTTCGCAGCTGGGCTTCATGGTCGCGGCCGTGGGACTGGGCGGTGTGGTCGCCGGCATGTTCCACATGGTCACGCACGCCTTCTTCAAGGCCTGCTTGTTCCTTTCGGCCGGCTCGGTGATCCACGGCTGCCACCACGAGCAGGACATGCGGAACATGGGCGGCGTGCGCAAGTACATGCCGGTCACCTTCGCCTGCATGCTCGCGTCGACGATCGCCATCGCGGGGATCCCGTTCTTCTCGGGCTTCTACTCGAAGGACCTGATCATCCTGCGCGCGTGGGAGAACGTGCTCGGCGGCCACTTCGACGGCGCGAGCTTCTTCGCCGCCGTCGCGCTGCCGGTCGCGGCCTGCTTGACCGCGTTCTACATGTTCCGGCTGATCTTCATGACCTTCTTCGGCGAGTACCGGCCGGGGACGGTCCCGAGCCCGTTCGCACACCACGGTGGGCACGACGAGCACGGTCACGAGGAGCATGGCCACGAGGCTCACGGGCACGCGGCTCACGGGCACGCGGCTCACGACCACGGGCACGACCACGGCAAAGACCATGGCCACGGCAAGGACCATGGCCACGATCACGGCCACGCCAAGCACGCTCCGGCGGTGCATGCGCACGCGGCCAAGGCGCACGACGCGCATGGCCACGACGCGCACGCGCACGGTGGGCACGACGAGCACGCCACGCCGCACGAGTCGCCGCTGCCGATGCTGATCGCGCTGTGCGTCCTCGCGACGCTGGGCGTGTTCGGCGGACATTTCTGGCCGGCGGACCTCGGCCACAGCCTGGCCTTCTGGCACCACGCGCACACTTGGTTCGAAACCAGCGTGTCGCTCGAGTCGCTGTACGGGGCCTCGGCGCCGCTCGAGCGCGAACTGCTCGGCCACGCGGGCCACACCGCGCACATCGTCGCGCTGAGCGTGTCGCTCACCGTGGCGTCGCTCGGCATCTTGATCGCGTACCTGATCTACGGTCGCGGCTGGGAACGTTCGCAGCGCATCGCCGGCAAGATCACCGGCGCGCTTGGCGACCTCTACGACGTGGTCAAGAACAAGTACTACGTCGACGAAGCGATCGGCTGCGCGATCGTGGTCGATGTCGACGCCAAGGGCAACAGGCGCTACCAACCCGACGCGAGCGTGATCGGCTGGTCGGTGTCGCTGGGCCTGGCGTTGAACTGGGTCGACAAGAACATCGTCGACGGTCTGGTCAACCTCGTCGGCCGCACCGGTCGCTCGATCGGCGTGGCCTCGTCGCACTTCGACCGCGTGGTCGTCGACGGCGCGGTCAACGGCGTCGGCCTCGTGACGCAGACCTTCGGCTCGGTGGCCCGCCTCGTGCAGAGCGGGCGCATCCAGCAGTACGCGACCTTCGCTGTCTTCGGCGGGCTGATGCTCGCCGCCTGGCTCATCCTTCTCTAGCCACACCCCCCCAAGCCGCGACCCCCTTCCGCGCCCGCGGCCCGTCCCACCTGCCATGCAAGACCAGATCCTCTCCTGGATCACCTTCATCCCGTTGCTCGGGATGGCTGTGATCCTCCTGATCCCCAAGACTTCGCTGAACGCGATCAAGGGCGTGAGCCTGGCCGCGACGTTCGTGCCGATGGTCATGGCGACCTGGCTGTACTTCGGCGGCTTCCGCCACCTGACCCAGGGCGACTTCGACCAGGCGCGGGTTGCGGGCGACATCCTCGCCAGCCAGTTCGTGCAGCGCATCCCGTGGATCGACTCGATCGGCGTGGAGTACTACGTCGGCGTCGACGGTCTCTCGATCGCGCTCGTCTGGCTGACCACGATCCTCTTGTTCATCGGGGTCATCGCCAGCTTCGGCATGGAGAAGGCTGGCAAGGCTTACTACGCGCTGCTCCTGATGCTGCAGGTCGGCATCAGCGGCGTGTTCGTCAGCCTGGACCTGTTCCTGTTCTACGTGTTCTGGGAAATCATGCTCCTGCCGATGTACTTCCTCATCGGCATCTGGGGCGGTCCGCGGCGCGAGTACGCGGCGATCAAGTTCTTCCTCTACACGCTGGCCGGCTCGGTCCTGATGCTGATCGCGATCGTCGCGCTGCGTCTGGACAGCGGCACCTTCTCGATCCCCAAGCTCACCGAGATCGCCGCCCAGGGCAAACTGCTCGGCGCCAACCTGCCCGCGGCCGGCGAACTGCTGGGCATGAAGTTCTCGACCTGGGTGTTCTGGTTCCTGTTCGTCGGCTTCGCGATCAAGGTGCCGGTGTTCCCGTTCCACACCTGGCTCCCTGACGCGCACGTCGAAGCGCCGACGCCGATCTCGGTCATCCTGGCCGGCATCCTGCTCAAGCTCGGCGGCTACGGCATGCTGCGCGCCTGCTTCCCCTTCGCGCCGGACGCGTTCCACGAGTTCGCCTACGTGCTCGCGATCCTGGGCGTGATCAGCATCGTCTACGGCGCGTTCGTCGCGCTCGGCCAGACGGACTTCAAGAAGATGGTCGCCTACAGCTCGGTCAGCCACATGGGCTACGTGCTGCTCGGCATGGGCGCGTTCACCGTGTGGGGCATGGAAGGCGCCGTGCTGCAGATGTTCAACCACGGCACCTCGAGCGCCGCGCTGTTCCTCATCGTGGGCGTGCTCTACGACCGCGCGCACCACCGCGACCTCAACGCCTTCGGCGGGATGAGCCAGATCATGCCGCGCTACTGGGCGCTCACGACGCTGGGCTTCTTCGCCGCGCTCGGCCTGCCGGGCCTCGCGGGCTTCGTCTCGGAAGCGCTGACCTTGATCGGCGCGTACCAGGCCGGCGACGCTCGGTTCCGCACGCTGGTGTTCATCTCGCTGCTCGGCGTCGTGTTCACCGCCGCGTTCCTACTGTGGGCGATGCAGCGCGTGTTCCTCGGCCAGAAGAACGAGAAGTACGCCGGTTTCGAGGAGATCAACTTCCGCGAGCTGGTGTGCCAGGCGCCGCTGCTGTTCCTGTGCATCCTGTTCGGCATCCTGCCGGCGTTCCTGCTCGACTGGATGCACCCCAGCGTCCAGAACCTGCTCTCGATCCTCGGCGCCAAGGCCTGATTCCCCGCGCAAGCCCACTCTCGTGAACGCCTACCTCGACGGACTGCGCGGCCTCCAGCCGGAGATCGTGATGACGATCACCGCGCTTGCGGCGCTGGTGTTCGACCTTGTGCTCAAGGGCCGCGAGTCGCGCCGCGTGGGCTACCTCACGCTCGCTGGCCTCGCGTTCACTGCGTGGTTCTTGCTTGGCCAGTGGGGCGACAGCGCGCCGCGCACCGTGTTCGGCATGGTCGCGGTCGACCAGTTCGGGAACTTCTTCAAGCTCTTCACCGTGGCGGCGCTCGCCATGGTGGTGCTGTTCGTGATGCACGACCAGCGCGAGCGCGAGCACGGCGTCGGCGAGTACTACTTCCTGTTGCTCGGCGCCGCGATCGGCGTGTTCTTCATGGTCAGCACCAACAACCTGCTGCTCATGGTGCTGGGCTTCGAGTTGCTCTCGCTCGCCTCGTACTCGCTCGCCGGCTTCCACAAGGGCGATCGCAAGTCCGCCGAAGCCGCGATGAAGTACGTGATCTTCGGCGGCCTGGCGACCGGGATCATGCTCTACGGCATGAGCCTGCTGTACGGGCTCACCGGCACGATCGACCTCGCCAAGATGGGCGTGGAAGGCGGCGGGCTCGTCACGCAACTGGCCAAGAGCCCCGTTCCGGTCGGCATCGCGATGGTGCTGATCCTCGCGGGCTTCGCCTACAAGGTCTCCGTCGCGCCGTTCCACTTCTGGACGCCCGACGTGTACGAGGGCGCACCGACGCCCGTCACGACCTTCCTCGCGGTGGCCTCGAAGGCCGCCGGCTTCGGCGTGATGCTGCGCTTCCTCGGCGCGATCTTCCTGCGCCCCGGTGTGGCTGACAACGTCGCCGCGTACGGCGAGCGCATCGGTCTGCTGCTGGCGATCCTCGCCGCGATCACGATGACGCTCGGCAACTTCGCCGCCCTGCGCCAGACGAGTCTCAAGCGCATGCTCGCTTACTCGTCGATCGCGCACGCGGGCTACGTGCTCATCGGCGTCGCCTGCATGACCGAGCAGGGCTTCGGCGCGGCGCTGTACTACCTCGCCGCCTACTACTTCATGAACCTCGGGGCCTTCGGGTTCCTGCTGTACTTCGAAGGCGTCAACGGCAACGACTCGGTCGAGAGCCTCAAGGGCATGGGCTTCAAGGCCCCGCTCATCTCCTGCGTGATGATCGCCTTCCTGGTGAGCCTCACCGGCCTGCCGCCGACGGTCGGCTTCTACGGCAAGTACCTGCTGTTCGTCGAAGGCGTGAACCAGGGCCTCTACTGGCTCGTGGTCGTCGCCGCGCTCAACAGCGTCGTCAGCCTCTTCTACTACCTGCGCGTGGCCAAGGCGCTGTTCCTGGCCAAGCCCGCCGAGCGCGAAGCCGCGCCCGCTCCGGTGCTCACCGGCTTCGTGACCGCGCTGGGCGTCGCCACCGTCGTGCTGGGCCTCTACGTCCCGCCGCTCGTCGCCTGGGCGCAGCGCAGCCTCGACGTCCTGCGCGGCTGATCGCCGGCGCACTTTTCCATGGCGGCCGGATCCTTCAACCTCGTCGAGCTCCTGCTCATCGCCGCCGTCGCCGGCGCGGCCTTCGCGATCGTCATCGCGATGTCGCGCAACAAGGGCTGACGCCGCTGACGTTGGGCGCCCCGTGCGGGCGCGCTGTGGATCTACGTTCGCGCGGCCGCTCGAAGGCGATTGCGATTTCCGGCGCTGTATGCTCGCCGGCGAGAGCGCGTGATGGCGAAGAAGAAGGTCAAACGCACGAGCATCCAGCGACCGCGGCGCAAGCACGCTGCGTCGGTGGCGCCGGTGAAGTCGCGACGGGCCGGCGCCGAAGCGATCTTCGAGCGCGTTGCTCGCATCCTCGACGAGGCCCGTGCGAGTGTCGTTCGTTCGGTCAACAGCGCCATGGTGCTGGCGTACTGGCAGATCGGGCGCGAGATCGTCGAGACGCTTCAGGGCGGCGACCGGCGCGGGAGCTACGGCGAGCGGACGGTCGAGGAGCTGGCGTCGCGCTTGACCGCCAGGTACGGCCGCGGCTTCTCCAAGTCCAACCTGTGGTACTTCCGCCAGTTCTACGTCGCCTACGCCGATCGCCAACCGATCGTGCGCGCGGCGCCGGAGAAACTCCACGAGCCTCGTGGAGAATCTGCCAAGCCCCGCCCGAGCCGCCGGAGGCTCGACGCGCCGCTCGCCGACTCGGGCGCAGCCACTGAGCATCGCGAGACGCTTGAGGGCTTCTCGCCCGCGCTGAGCTGGACGCACTACCGCACGCTGATGGGTGTCGAGCATCCCGCCGAGCGCGCGTTCTACGAGATCGAAGCCGAACGCGAAGGCTGGAACGTCGCCGAGTTCGAGCGGCAGATTCACACCCTGCTCTTCGCGCGGCTGCTCAAGAGCCGTGATCGCCAAGGCGTTCTGGAGCTGGCGCGGTCGGGCCAAGAACTGGTCGCACCGATCGACGCACTCAAGGACCCGTACGTGCTCGATTTCCTCGCGTTGCCCGACGGCGGCGCGCTGCGCGAGTCGGACCTCGAGACGGCGATCATCGGCCAGCTCCAGGGCTTCCTGCTCGAACTGGGCAAGGGCTTCGCGTTCGTCGCGCGTCAGAAGCGCTTGGCGTTCGAGCACGAACACTTCTACGTCGACCTCGTCTTCTACAACACGATCCTCAAGTGCTACCTGCTGATCGACCTGAAGCTGGGCAAGCTGACGCACCAGGACATCGGACAGATCGACAGCTACGTGCGGATGTTTGACGACCAGTTCACGACCGAAGGCGACAACCCGACCATTGGGCTGGTGCTGTGCGCTGAGAAGAACGAGGCCGTCGCGCGCTACTCGGTGCTGAACGAGAGCAAGCAGATCTTCGCAGCCAAGTACGTGAAGGTGCTGCCCTCCGAGGCCGAGCTGCGGCGGGAGATCGAGCGCGAGCTCCGACGGTTCGAAGCGCGCAACGCGAACTCGCGGGCGCCGTGACGACTCGCGTTGCCGAATCGGCGCGGCGAGGGTCTCGGGACCCTCAAGCCAACTTCGGCTTGGTCGCGCGGATCCACAGCGAGCCCGCTTCGCGCACCGACTTCCAGGTGGCCCAGTCGGGATAGCAGGCGCTCGGTTGGAACTGCGCGGGGTCGCCGGGGCCGCGTGAGTCGACCACGCGGCGCGCGCTCACCGGAGTGAAGCCGGCGCGTTCGAAGGCGGCGCACCACTGCGCGGTGCTGAGGAAGTGCATCGGCACGCCGGTCTTGCTCGCCCAGCCGCTCGTGCAGGCGTTGTCCGTGAAGTAGTCGAGCACGATGTCGGCCGCGCCGCCGGGTTTGAGCACGCGCAGGACCTCGCGCAGCGCGGCGTCGAGGTCGACCGCGTAGTACAGCGCCTCCATCGAGAACACGCGCGAGAACTTGCCCTCGGGCGCGTCGATGCGCTCGAAGGCGCCGACGGCGTAGCGCGCGCGGATCGTGAGGCTGTGCAGCCGCTCGGCCTCGGCAATCATCTCCGGCGAGATGTCCAGGCCCAGCGCCTGCACGCCGGCCGCGAGCTTGGCGAGCCGGCGCGTGGCCCAACCGTTGCCGCAGCCCAAATCCAAAATCTGCTCGCCCGCGCGCACGCCCATCTGCGCGAGCACCTGGCCGACCACGTCGCCGTGCTCCTGCTCCATGCTCGCGCCGCGCCCGTCGCGGCTCCACTGGTCGAACGTGCGTGCGAGAAGTTCGTGGCTCATGGCGGTGCGCTGGCGTCCTGCGCGCGCAGGATACCCAACACGTCCGCTTCGTCGCTGACGCGCGCTCAGCCGCGCTCGAAGCGCGCGAGCAACGCGTCGAGCGGATCGAACACGCGCTCCCAGTCGTACTTCTCTTCGACGAATTGGCGGCCACGGCGGCCGAGGGCGCGCGCGAAGTTGGGGTCGTCGAGCAGGCGTTCGATCGCGGCGACCTGTTCGTCGACGGTGTTGGCGAGCAGGAAGTCGCGGCCCGCTTCGCCCTCGACGCCTTGCGTCGCGGAGGTCGTGCCGACGACGGGCAGGCCCATGGCGAGGCCTTCGAGGACCTTGTTCTGGATGCCGCGCGCGATGCGCAGCGGGGCGACGGAGACGGCGGCGCGCGCGAGGAATTCGCGCGGATCGTCGACGAAGCCTGTGACGGTGACGCCGGGGTGGGAGGCGAGCGCCTTGACCTCGTCGGTGGGGCGCGAGCCGACGATCGTGAAGCGCACGCCGGTCCGCTTGGCGCGCAGGCGCGGGAGGATCTCGTTCACGAACCACACGCAGCCGTCGATGTTCGGCAGGTAGTCCATCACGCCGACGAACACGAGGTGCTCGGGTTCGGCGAGGTCGGGTTTGGGCTGGTAGTGCGCGAGGTCGACGCCGTTGCGCAAGACGAGTGAGCGCGGTCCGGGGATTTCGCGCTCGAAGACCTGCTGTTCGAGCGGCGTGCAGAGCACGTTTTCGTCGAAGCTGGCGGCGATGCGGCGTTCGAACTCGAGCAGCGTGCGGTGCTCGCGCGCGTAGACCCAGCTCATGGGCCACTTCGAGCGTTCGGCGTATTGGCGCCACTTGTCGGAGTCGAGCTCGGCGAAGTGCATCACGCGCTTGAGGCGCGCGTGCGGCTCGAGGAAAGCGCCCATCGAGGAGGAGTACGCGTAACCGACCTGGCAGCTCGGTGCGAGCTCGTCGACCACGCGTTGCAGCTCGCGCGAACCGTACGCACCGAGCGTGAGCGGTTTGCCAGTCAAGAGCAGCGGCAACGACGCGAGTTTCGTGCGGCGCAGATCGATGCGCAGCGCCGTCGTCGGCGCGCCCAGGCGCGTGAGCTCCGCGGCGGCCTGCACATCGGCGTCGTCGTGCGCGAAAGCGACACAGCGCACCTCGTGCCGGCGCTTCATGCGCTCGACGAGCTGCCAGGTGGTGATCTTGTCCCCGCGGTTGGGCGGATAGGGGACGCGCTGGGAGAGGAACAGGATGCGCACGAGTCGCGCAGACGCTACGCAGCGCGCGGCGCGGAATCAAAAGGCGAGATCGTCGGGCTCGACGCGCAGCTCCGGCGCGGGACCGTGCTCGGCGAAAGGCGTGGCGAGGCCGCGCTGGCGCAAGGTGGGGCCCAGGTGCATGTGCTCGTACGCGGCTTCGAGCACGCGGTCGGTGTTGTCGACGACCAGGCGCGCGCCGCCGCGGCGCCAATCTTCCTCGCCGCTGCGCCCCAGCTGCGAATCCACAGGCAATTCGCCCAGGAACAGCTTGTTCGCGCCGACCAGGATGCGCCGGTCGAGCACGAACACGCAGCCGCGGTCACTCTCGCGCCGCATCAGGCGCCCGAAGCCCTGGCGGAACTTCGAGAGCGCGCGCGGCAAGTAGATGCGCCGGCGCTGTTCGCTCTGGCCGAGCGCGGCGCACTGCGCGTGGTGATAACGGTCGGGCACGCCGTAGGGCAGCTTGACGATGACCAGATATTCGAGTGTTTCGCCCGGGAAATCCGCGCCGTACCAGAACGTGTCGACGCCGAGGAGCACCGAGTTGGGCCGAGAGCGGAAGAGGTCCGGGAGTTCCTCTTTGCGCACGCCGGCCATGCCCTGGAACCACAGCGGAATGCCGCGCGTGCGGAAGAAACCGACTAGCTCCTCGCCCGTGCGCCGCGCTTCGTCGGCGTTGGTGAACAGCGCGAGCATGCGGCCGCGCGTGCGTTCGCCCAGGTGGGCGATGAAGCGCCGCACGTAGCCTTGGAAGTCGTTGCGCGCGCCGGCGACGTCCGGCGGATCGTTGGGCACGCCGACGAGCACACGCGAGTAGTCGAACGGGTCCTCGGCGCGGAACGTGATCACCTCGCTGGGCGGACGCACTTCGTCTTCGAGCGGCTCGCGCGCGCGGTCGAGTCCGAGGTAGCCCATCGAGGCCTCGAATCCGACGCGCAGCCAGGTCGTCGCCGAAATCAGCACAGCGCCGTCGAGCGCGGGGTAGTAGTTGCGGCCGAGCAACTCGTTCGGGAGCAGCACGCGCGCCGCGAGCAGGTCTTGTCCACGCGCGTCGAGCTCGACGTCGTAGAAGCGCTCCTTCGCGAAACGCGGCGCGCCGTCGACCGTCGGGGCGAAGTTCTCGAGCGGTTCGCGCCACTCGAACAAGTCGCCGCGCGCGAGCTCGAGCGAGCGGCGCAACTTGGCGATGCCCGGTGCGCGCACGTCCGACAAAAGCCCGGTGATCTGGCTCAACTCCGAATCCAGCGCCGCGGCGGCCGCGAGCAGCTCGCTCTTGGCGCGCAGCAGCGCGTCCGCTCCTCGCGCCGCCTCGCTCGGCGGCTTGTCTTTGGGGACGTCTTCGAGCGCGCCGAAGTACTCGCGCAGCAGCGAATGTTCGTCGCGCGCCTCGCGCTTGCGGCGCTGCTCGTCGCGCCAGCTCTTGAAGCCTTCGACCGAGGTCTGCAGTTGCTCGAGCGCGGCCCAAGCCTTGAACCACGCGCCGACCGCCGCCTGGCAGCGCGCCGTCAGCTCTTCACTCTGGATCGCGAAACGCTCGAGCCGGTCGAGCGTGGCGCGCGAGTTCGTGCGTCCGGGTTGCCGCAGGCGCGTCAAGTGCTCGCGCACTTCACCGAGTGTGAGCTTGAAGCTCCACGCGCCGCCGCACTGGTCGTGCAGGTGCTCGCATTCGTCGAAGATCGCGTGCTTAAACATCGCCTGGCGCACGAGCGCGAAGGCGTGGTTCGTGATCAGGAGGTGGCTGCGTTCGGCGCGCAGGCGCGAGACTTCCG
>Ga0169931_10012728_pt1 | contig 11611 bp, 9 predicted proteins | sample Kivu_15m_20L_FD_129675 | JGI IMG/M metagenome (GOLD analysis project Ga0169931, IMG submission 129675) | Freshwater microbial communities from Lake Kivu, Western Province, Rwanda to study Microbial Dark Matter (Phase II) - Kivu_15m_20L... | ecosystem: Environmental > Aquatic > Freshwater > Lake ... | reverse complement strand
TTCATCAATAAGATACTTCAAATCACCTCCATTGAAAGTACAATAACTTTAAGAACTAAGAATATCAGTCTTTGGTGATATGGGTACATATGCTCCTTTGGGTGCATTCGTCACAAATCAAATAGCAAAAGATCATTTCATCAAACCATTTGATTTTGTATTCTTGACTGGAGATATTGCATATGCTGGTATGAATAGCTAAAAAATTGGTTAAACTGAACCGATATGGGATTTATTTTGCTAATTAACATAAAAATTTGCTGCATTTACAGCCTTTATGCCAGGAGTAGGAAATCATGAAAAGTACTATGGTTACACATCATACATGAAAAGATATGTCCTTCCTCGATCTCCATAAACTCAATCAAATCTTTGGTTTTCATTTGATTATGGTCAAGTTCATATGGTCCATTTCTCATCATAGCATCCCTATAATTTAAATAGCTAACAATACAAATATCTATAAAACGATCTTAGAACAGCTAGATCAAACCCAAATATAAAATGGATAATCTTAGGTGTTCATAGAACATTTTATTCTTCATTATCAGCATAATTTGCCAATATTACCCAGTTGACATATCATTTATAAGATTTAGTAAATGAATACAAGGTAGATATAGTTCAAACAGGTCATATACATAGTTATTAAAGAACTTGGCCAACATATAAAGGAAGAGCTAAAAAATAAAGAACTAATTATACACATTATGTAAATCCTGAATATCCAGTTTATGTAGTCCAGGGAACTGCAGGTGCATTAATTAAATAAAAATGGGTCTAACCTGCGCCATAATGGTCATGTAAACGATCAAAGAATTATGGTTATGGTATAATAACTATTAAAGGTGGTCATTTAAATTATCAATTTATATCTATATTTGGTAAAAAGTTGGATTAATGGAATATAATAAAAGATATTAATGCCAAAAAATGATTATTTCATCAATCTTTATAATAAATATACATTTATCATAAGATATTACATAATAACATTATAAACTATCAATTAAATTTCTTCCCAATTTCTTAAATAATCCCCAATCTTTTATCCACAGCCTAATTCTCTTCTTTATTATACTAATACTATTTCTTTATCCTTTTCTAAAAAAACATTTAGATATCATTTCTTAATACTTTATCTTAATATTTATTATAATCTATCTTATTATATTGTACAACATTATAGACTAATTCTTTAAATTTTTATGGTAGATATAATTTTTTATCTACTAGATGGATGATCTTTTGGATTTTCTTGCCTACTGAGATTAGTCCTGGTTTTATCTTTTATAGTTAGTCTTTAATATAGGTTTATAATAGATTTAATGACTTTTTTGTGATTTTTAAAGCATCGATTTTATGTTTATTAGAAATTGTTGTAATTTTTTGATGGATTAAATTATCTAATTGTTATAGTAAGTATATATAGTAAAATATAACGATGAAGGTGTATTGTGCTTTGGTATCAGTTGAAACATATTTTAATTTTTAGATATTGCTTATCTTATTAAAATTGATTTTATATTGATTTAATAAATTATATATGATATTTTGATTTTATTAGCATTATAATTTATAGAGATTGTATTTGTTGATGGATAATAAGTTTATGGCAAGTAGGGTTTATTTATCTTTTATTTATGGTTAGAGTTAGTCTAGGGTGGATCGGACTTGTTAGGCTTTGTGGGTTTGTTTTATAAGGTGTTATTTTAAGATTTAAGAGATGTGGAGGGCTGTGTATCGTAGTTTATGGTTTTGTTATAGACAGTTTTTTATGATGTGGTTTATTGGTTAAGGGATGTCACCTAATATCTATGCCATGCTTACATCATATGATTCATATATTTTTTGTTTCATTTATATTATCTATTTCTTGGTTTTACAACTATCAAATATACCTTTACCATTGAAGATAGAATAATATACAAGTCCTAAACTATAGATATCAACGGTTAGATCATAATCTTCTGCGGACATGACCCTATCATCCATATATGCAGGTGATCCTACAACAGAATTTAATACTTAATCAACTTTTTCCATAGATTTGCTACAGCCAAAATCACCAATTTTCACTATATTCTTATTAGTGATAAATATATTATCAGGTTTTAAATCTCTATGTACTATATTTTAAGAATGTGCATATGCCAATCCCTATGCAATTTGTTATGAGATATACAATTTATCAAAGAGTTATAGTGTATTATTTTAGAGATAAGAATCGAGTTTACCATTTTAACAATATTACGTGACTAGATAATATTTATTTTAATCTACGATATAGCATTAATAAAACTTAAGGATGTTTTTATGTTATAATTTCTTAAGATTTTGAATTTACTTAAGTATTAGCATGAAATAATTCAATTTGAACGATTTGAACTTTTTTATTGCGACTATTTTATTATGATTATTTTTTGCTTTTATGACCTAGCCGTATGAGCCGGTGCCGATTATTTCTAGGTAGGTATAGATTTAGTTGAATTGTTTTTATGTTAATTTTGTAAATTATTTTTTATCTTGATTTGAAGAAAACATTTTATTAGTTTATATATGATGTGATAAAAAGTATTAATTAATATAATATTTTCTTGTATGATAATATATCTTATATGGTATTAAGTATTTTTATATAGAGATATAAGATATTCAAGAATAATTTTTAAGAATAAAATTAGATAAATAAAGATGATAATTATTATGATACATAAATTAAGGAATAGAGATATATTATGGTAATTTTATCTATTTAATTGATTACTCAATCAGATATCTTTATAAGTAAATACTATTATTTATCTTTATAAATACTTTGATCATATATTCCTCATTATTTTTATTATACTCTTTATTTTATTTATATATCATCATATATCATCATATTTTATCATATTTTATATACTATAATTTACCGTCAGCGTAATCTCTTTATAACTGTTTTAGCAAAATATTATTTTAAAATATATATTCCATTAAATGTAAACCGAACCTATGTAGCAATGTGATCATTGCTTAAAACATTTCCCCTAATCTAAAATAGCTACACATTTTGGTTATTGTCGTAGAAACATTAAAAAATGTTAAGTATGTGGTTAGATGTATGATATTAATTTTAAGGAATAACATTAATAATAATTTCATAAGAAGTCGCCTGTTAAATAATAACCAAAGACGAAATTTTGTTAGTATTGTTAATTAAATGTTCCGATTAATTAGTTTTAAGGGCATTTCAAGGCTTGTTAGTCGAGGACGAAACCATGTAATAAATGTAATAAACCAATTATGAATAAAGATTATATATGTCATATAATAAGTTGTCCAGGGGTGATAGAGGAGCCTAAGAGACCCAATAATTATAATGATTATATAAATCAAGTACAGAAAAAACAAGAGATACCAACGAATAATAATAGTAACAGAATTATCTCGAAATAAAGATAAAAATCAAGAGAGCCTATTTTCCCTTAAAGAAAAGTAATATAAAAGCCTAGATAATAAAAAAATTATGCACAGATTATCAGACCATAATAAAAAGTCGAGATAAAGAGGTTAGAACCTAAAGTAACGGTACATTATCCACAAAGATAAGAGAAGAGATAGATAAAAGGACCTAGTTATCAGGTGAAAGTAGAAGAAAAGAAGTAAATAAGAGGTAATTATTATCAGAAATAATAACCAAGAAGATAATAAAATGTCATAAGAAGAGAGGAAATTAAACCGATTAGACAATAATATGGCTATAAAAAATAATAAATTCCTATTAAAAGATATTCAGGGGTAGTGAATGCACCAACAAATAATATGCAATAATACAAACCACAATAATATAAACCACAGTAATACAAACCAGAATACAAACAGTAATATAAGCAATAACAGAGATTACCACCTCAACCCAATATAAAACCATCTCTTCCTCAAAAACAACCATAACCACCTAAAAACTATATCAATCCACCTAAAATAATAACATCAACCAAATAAATATCATCAAATATAAACCCTATAAAACCTAACATAAAAGAATCGAAGTCAATTTAACGAGTGATATATAATAAAAGATAATAATAAAATAAGATAAGATATGCTAATCAAAACATCAACCCAAAAAGATAAGACTAACCTTATAGAAATAATCATCAAAGTCAAAATAATAAAAGAGTCGAAGAAAAGAAAGCTCCTACTGTCGTAGTCAAAAATTAACAATATAAATATTAGCCTGTCAGACAAAGATAACCATAACGTAAAGCATAATAAAGATCTAATCAGAATCAACAAAGAGCTAATCAATATGATTATAATAATTAATACTATGACTATGATGATAGCTATGATAATCATAATACTCACAACAATAACTACAACCATAATAATAATAACTATGCATTTTAATTATCAGCATAATAGCAGCAACTTCAATAGATCATCTTGCAAAGTATGGGATAGCAGAATAAGAAAAATAATGTAGGCAGACATAGTAATACTAATAATAATGGAAATAGAAATAATAATAAGAATCATATATCTAATGATATACCTTTTTTATAAGGTGAAGATATTATGAATTAATCATTTATAGAGAAGCAGAGGGCTATATAAGAATAGTTCTTTAAGAAAGCTAGAAGATGATATCAATATAATTCAATTAATTATCATTGTCAATATCAATATAGATAAGCTTTGTTAATTTAACTTATAGATCAAATATATATAAAATATATCATCTTTTTAATGTATTTCCATATATTTTACTCTTCAAAACCTATTAAAAAGTATCCCTCTCTTTAAATTCATCTCTCTTCTCCTTTTTATCATATAGTCTGCTACTCAAAGCTATACTAGTCTTTAATCTATCAATTTTCTTTACTATCTTCTAATTACTTTTATAATTATTAATATCTAATTTCGATCTTAACATCTATGAATAATTTAATTTGCTTATTTGCATATGTTTTTAAACTGATTATTTATTTTTACTTTTTATTAATTAAATTGATTTATCATAGGGATTTTAAGTTAATGTAGGGTTGATGGGGTCGAGAAGAGCCATGTAGAGAGATTGCTATGTTTTAAATTTTTGTTTAATAGAACTTTTATTAACATTCTTATCGTATTGTTTTAGTTGAGTTATTAAATTATCCGTTAATAGACTCTTATTTTTTGGTTTATTATGATCCAATTTATTTTATCTATCCATATTATTTTTATTTATTTTATCTTTAATGATATTCTAAGCTATCTAATAACTATATCTATATTTCTTGATCATATATGCAACTATCAAACTTATACTATATTGTGTATCTATTTAATTCAAGATGGCTATATTGGTTTTTTGTATAGATGATTATATGAAGTTATAGCATTCATTGAAATATTATAAAATATTTTATGGATGTTTATTATTTATAGTGATTGATAAAGTTCTTTGAAGCGAGGTTGATTTATTATTGAGATTGTTATTATTTATGATTATAATTGCATCGATATTATACTCTAGATATTTTATTATCTTACTTTTAATGTCAATGTTCGATAGATTTGACTATTTCATTAAATAAATTATACCTCGTTTATTATCATGTTGTTAATTAATAATTATCTAGATAATATTATTATTCATGTAAGTTTTTTATTATCTATAAAAATTATCTTATCTATATTATAATTATCTTAATATATAACATTATATTTTATACAATTTATATAATATTCCGTTATAGTTCTATCTTTAAAAAATAAATGATATATGCTAACTTGTTATATATTATTGAATAAATAATGAAAAGATGTCAAGCTATATATGAATCTAAAGATGATTTTTGTTTTATGTGAATTTATGATAGTTTAATGATAATTATTGATGTTTTCTATGATAATTAAATGAAAAAACATGTAAATTTCTTAAGTTTAAAGTTTTATATAATAAAATTTATGATATTTTGTTAATATTGTATTATATCATTTAAATATAGGTCAAAAATAGAAAACAAATATATTTATAATTAATAAGCAATAGATAAACATATTTTTTAAAGTTTTATGTACAAAAATCATAATTTTATTGAATTTTTATAAAATTTGTTATCGCCCTATTTTTAAAAATTATATCAACTATAAATAAAATGAAAAAGAATATTGTTTTATGTATTATTTTAGAAAGATTTTAATGAATTTTGACATCTTAGTTATTAATATATATATTAATGCTAAGAACGCTGAAGAATTATTAATAGCTGGCTTTGAGTTTTTAATTTATTTATATTTAATATCAAAATTAAAGCTCGATGAGTACACACCAAAATAGACCTAGTAAGTTATACCTTGATCTTCCAAAGATATAAATTAATGAAGAGAGAAGAAGTATTGATAAAAATTTTAGAAATAGACCTTCTTTATTAAATCAAAAATGCTTAAGCCCATCAACACCATCAACTCATGCGAATTAAAGATGGGCAAAATCAAAATCTAAAAACAAAAAACCATCAGGATTATTTGCTAATGCAAGGCTAGGGGTATAGAAGCAATCATACATCTTGCGCCAAAACTCTGACCAACAATTTTAGCAACAAAAAAAGAGCTAATAAATGAAGCAAGTCGGTAGATATAGATCATTTATGGTGTCAGAAGAAGTATAGATAAAAATTAATAATATCCCTGAACAAGATGACCTTTCAATATTGATATAAGAATTCGGATGTCTCGATTTAGCTAAATGCCCTTTAAGTATAATACAAAAATCAGCATCTCGATAGGGTAATTTTGAAGATAATGACCAATAGCTTATAAATTTCATAAGATGACCCTAAAAACTTAAATGATAGTATATATTTTAATATTTCTTCATATTTTTTTATTAACTTGACTTTTTACATACAAAGTAACGGAATAATATCATGGATAAATATAAAAGAATTAAAACCGATATAATATTATACTCTATATAATTATATACTCATCTATTAACTATAAATCATATTTAATTTAATTATAAGCCCATTTTTAAATTAATTATAATTTTACAACATATTTATATCATACTAGATAGATATATAAATTTTATATAATTTTTGTAAAATTATATATAAACATTAAAAAGTCAATTCAAAAGGGCGCATTAACATCATTTTTACATAAATAATAAACTTATATACATGTCAGAACGATCCAGCCATCATAATAAAAAAGAAAAGAATGGATATTTATTTATCATGTCACCTTATAAAAATAATAATGATGTTTATTATAAGAATCATTTATAAGTTAATTTTAAACCAGAGTTTAAAGAAATTTAAGAACAGACTTATACTTCATAAACTTATAAATAAAAAAATAATAAAAAATCTAAAAAATAAACAAAAAAAGTATCAAGATCTTAATCAATAACTCCTACTTTTAACTAAGATTATAAATATTATTCACCATGTTTTAAGATCCCATTAGATTTTGATCATAATGATAGTGATATTTTATATAGTCATAATGTAAAAGTAAAAGAAAGTATATTAGAAATACCTCTTCAAGATATAGTAAAATTTATATTTATATAGTTAATACCGAAACCTAGGAGTAAGAGTTTGTATTGTGCTGTTTGTAAGATACATTATTAGGATTATTTGTAGCATATTGAATGTACTCATCACAAAAAATCTATTAAAAGATCCTAATTTAATTAATAAATCTAAAAATTATTCAAAATGATAAAACAAGAAGTTCATGAATAATAACAATGCGGCGTCATAACACGATCAAAATACAAATCATAAAAACCTTCTATCCATTCATAACTTGATTAAAAATATATAAAAAAGCGTAAAATAATAACTAAAGCCGCTAAAGTATCATATAAAACATAGGATACATATAATGATAATCATACATGTTTGACAACAAGAAGATAGACTTATTAGAATAAATCATCTATAAATCAATATAAAATAAAATGATAATAGCATGAACATGATCTTATATATTTATTATAGCTAATAATTAATATGAATTATGTATATAAATGTATTTTACCTTATTGTTATTGTTAGTAGTATATATTTATTTAATTTCATGATCTTATTATCTTTTTATTATTTACTGGTTGAACATTCTTATAATTATAAATATATTTGAACGCTTCATCTTTATATACATATTTGATTATTAATTAATATATATATTTACAGTTATTAAATGGAAAGTGATTTACATTGCCCAATATGTAACACATAATACGACATCTAACATATACCTCGTTTATTAGTATCATGTGGACATACATTCTGTCATCTCTGTCTTGATACGCTGTTTATATAATAATAAAACGGATAATATAAATTATAATGTCCTATAGATAAGACTATTGTCTATTTAAAAAGTAATGATGTTACTCAATTCCCAAAAAATATAACATTGATAAAATTGATCTAGAAGAAAAAGAGTATGATAAATTAATTTAAAGAAGATGAGACTAGTTTAGAGATTACTAAGATACAAAAAAATTAAGATAGTAAAAGTAATTAATCATGGACGGAGATTATAAATTAGATTGGGGAGGAAGAGGGTGATAGTAGTATTAAATAAAATTAAGAAGATGAATAAAATATTACTAATAATGATATGAAAAATAAAAATAATTCAAATAATCAAAGTACTCATTCTAATAAAAATAATGATAAAAAATAGCCGACTCCATCTACTGATAAATCCAGTACCCCAAAAACATAAAAATCATAATCAAAACTGTAAAAATAATCATCACTTCTCTCGAAATAAAATTACTGCCTTGTTCATCAAAAACCACTATAAATCTTCTGTTTGCTCTGTTCCAAACAGATTTGTTCATCATGTGCAATCTTCGGTTAGCATAAAGGTCATTAATTTAAATCTCTCTAACAGATTTAGCAATAAACAAACAAATATAAGCTGGATATCTTCAAGATCTATGATGATTTTTAATAATTAAAAAAATAAAATTATAACTAAAACAACCTTAAAGAGATCTTAAAAGTATTAGATGTCCATCGCAAAAAGATAACAAAAGATGTAGTAGACAAATATAAGAAATTGAAAGAAAAACTGAAGAAAAATTAATAACAAACACTAAAAAATATATAAGACATATGCCAGTAGACTTAAAAGAAGATAAAAGATATGGCATGCCTTGATAAAAAATTAATAAACATGTATTAATAATGGCAATTAAATAGTTTCAATAAAATATAATAAATCTAAAATGGTATTCTCATCGATAAGATCTAGATAGTCTATAATAATAACTAAGATATAATCGGCTAGGGTGAAAATATGTTGAATATGATCCGTAAAAAAAGTGATAAGATGATATTATAAGTACAGTAAGTTATAGATAGAATAAAAGTATACTATAATTAAGATATATATACTTTTATTGATAATTTTATTAATGTTAAGATTGATTAAAAATAGAATAGTAGTAAAGATGATGGTAGTTATTAACAACCTAATCTTTAAGAGAGTTTATTATAAGGAGAAAATAGTTAACAACTTATTTCGGAGGTTAAGAATTAGTCTTTTGGGTATCAAAATCAGCAATAATATAAACATCAAGAAAAGGTACATTTTATAGAGAATAATGGTGAGTTTATTAATAAATATAAACCACCTTAGCCGAAGTAAAAATATAATAATATCAATCTTAATAATAAATTAAAAACTACTAGTAATTTGAATATATCATCACAGATAGAGATCTAACAATAGCCTGTTCAAAAACCTACAAAAAAGAAATTAAAAAGTATAAAAGTACCTGAAAAATATTAAAAAATCTTATAATCATTATATAACGATACTATCTAACTGCTCGATCTAACAAACGCATAGTTAGGTGATAATATAATCTTACAAATCTGTTAATTCCTTCGTTTTAGCCGTGTCCGTACCGTAAAATTCATTCGTAACAAACTAACAGATGACTGTATTTTAAAGATGATACCAGCTTTATCTGGTGTAATAACATTGAATATATCACAAAATTATCTAACTGAACAAAGTTTGATACATTTAGCTAATAATAGGCAACATTTACCTTCGATTAAGAATATAATATTGAGTCAGAATAAGATTATTGATAGGAAGCATAAGGAGCATATAGAGAGGTTGAAAAATATGGATTTGAATTTGTCTATATGATTTATTAATTCAATTTATGATATATATAATAGCTTAAATATTATCTTATTAATAAGTTAAAATATTTTATCATGATAATATACTCTTATTGAAGCTTATGTATTTGTAAAAAATAGTATTATACGATGAAGAATATACAAAAAATGTCTTTTTAGTCAATATTGTCATTATTATATCAAATATATGTTTATAATTTAATTTATTTTTAATCAAAGTTAATCATCTACAGTTTTTTATTAATAAGTAACTTGCTAATCTAATTTGTATTGTTTTGAGGTACTACTTTCAACCTCAGCAATAAATTGAATAATATCTTATGATGATATTTATGATGGATCTTCAGCTAAGACGTATTTGATTCTTTAACCAGCGTTGATTAAGACGATTGGTGATTTATGGACATCGACTTTGATGTATTGAGCAAGTCCACCGTAATGTTATGCGCTTGCCTATTATTAATAAAAGATTTACTGGGATGTTGCTGAAGACGAAAAGTTTTCCATCGACGTTTCTCAATTGATTAGCAGCAGCTTAGAAGGCTTAGTCGAGGGCTGATCCAGCTTTTGGTGATTCGAAAAGAATTATTCCGACTTTTCTTTAACTGAAAATTTATCCAATAGTTCTATCATTGAATGGATAAACAGTTGGTCTTTAATTTCTGCTGATAAAAGTTTTAAGATCAGCAACAGCTTATGCGGTTACTTTTTATCCAAAAGGTCTGTAAATTTGGACAGTTCCTGAAGTTAATTATGATTCTTGGACATGATAATATGCTATGTAAAGTTTGAATTACTATTATAATCGTCAAGTTTAGCTAATGATGCGAATGTTTGTCCAGCTTAAGTTGTTATATCACCGTGGAAGACGATATTGACTTTATCATTTTGTAATCCTTATAATTATGGAAGAGTGATTGGAACAACTGGGTCTCTTGTTTTTTTAGAAAGCCAATTTACCATGAATTATTTGGTTCTTTGACCAGAATAATCTTGTTTTTAGCCATTAATAAAGAATTTAAGTGTTGGGAAACCTTGAATTCCAAATGTTGATTTAACACCGCTATGAGCATCACAATCAATTTTAGCTAATTTAACGGGTGATCCTTGATTTTTAAGTTAAGTTGCAACTTAATCGTAGATGGGTGCTAATTTTTTGCAATGTCCACACCTAAAAATATGATATGATTTACCATGGTGCATAAAATTAGATAAGAATATATGGGAATTAAGTTGTTATTCCTGGGAAATCCTAATCGGTGAGTACTAAAACGTTATTTTATTCAGTATATGATGTAGAAATAACGATGAGTGTGACTAACAATAATATCTTGTTAAACATTTTTATATTTTATAAATAACAAAATCGTGGCAACATTATAACATATCTTATATTCTATAAATAATTCTACAGAATATATATCATTTTATTAGATAAAAGTTAATAA
>Ga0169931_10012727_pt1 | contig 11613 bp, 7 predicted proteins | sample Kivu_15m_20L_FD_129675 | JGI IMG/M metagenome (GOLD analysis project Ga0169931, IMG submission 129675) | Freshwater microbial communities from Lake Kivu, Western Province, Rwanda to study Microbial Dark Matter (Phase II) - Kivu_15m_20L... | ecosystem: Environmental > Aquatic > Freshwater > Lake ... | reverse complement strand
GCTGGCCGCCGTCCGCGGCGATCTCGGCGCCACGCGCGACGAGCTGGCCGCCGTCCGCGGCGAGCGCGACACCGCCCGCCACGAGTTGCAGTCCACCCGTGATGCCAACGAGCAGCTGCAGCACACGATCCGGCAGCAATCCGTCGACCTGGCGACCACTCGGGACGCTCTCGCCGCCGGCGATCGAGCACATGCGGACCTGCAGCAGCGCGCAGACGATCTGGCCTCGGCGTTGGCAGCCGAGCGTCGAGCCCACGAAACGACCCGGAGCGACGAATCGAGGCTCCGCGCCGAGCAACACGCGCGCGACGCAGCGGAACTGGCACACCACCGCCGGGCTGCCGATGAAGCGCGGATCCGAGCCGAACGACAGCTCGCCCAGGCGGCTGCGGAGCACGAAACACTGCGCCGGTCCCGGGAATTCCGGGCCGGCAACTTCCTCTGGAACAAGATGCCTCTCGGATACCTGTCGCGCCGCGGCAAGAAGTGGTACCGCCGCCTGGTGGATGCCAAGGACCGCGCCCTGATGTTCTTCAAGCGTCGCAGCCGCGCCCAGGGCACGGCCGTCGTCACCGCCTGCTGGCAGTGGCCGATCTACAGCCACACGTTCGTCTACCAGGAGATGATCGGCCTCACGCACATGGGGCTCGACGTGCGCCTGTTCCACTGGGAGCTCGGCGAGACCGCGCAGCTGCACAAGGCGTTCGGCTACCTGGCCGACCACCGCACGCAACTGCAGCCGGTGTGGGAGAACCACCTGCGCGACAAGGCGCACTTCGACAAGACGAAGCCAGGGCGGCTGCGTTCGTTCCTCGAGCGCGTGTCGGCGGCGACGGGCCGCAGCGTCGAGGACCTGGAGAAGGAGCCGATGGTGCTGCAGGGCTGCACGTTCGCGCGCATGGCCGAACTCGCCGGCGCCGACTACCTGCACAGCTACTTCTTCTACGACCAGTCGTTCATGTGCATGCAGGCGGCTTGGCTGCTCGAGCTGCCGCGCGGCGTGTCGTGCTACGCCGACCACATGCTGCAGGACTTCCCGTTCAAGCTGGTGCCGCTGCAGGTCGAGCTCAGCGACGTCATCGTCGCGACCAGCGCGCGCATCAAGCGCGAGCTGTCGCAGATGACCGGCGGCAGGTTCGACGACAAGATCCTCGTCAAGCCGAACGGCGTCGACGGTGCGCGCTTCCCGCCGGTCGTGCGCCAGGACCGCAAGCCGAGCGATCCGTTCGAGGTCGTGTCGATCTCGCGCATCGAGCCGAAGAAGGGCCTGACGCACCTGGTCGAGGCGGTGGCGATGCTGAAGCAGCGCGGCCGCAAGGTGAAGGCGCACATCGTCGGCAGCAAGGACCCGCACAGCAAAGGCAGCCTCGAGTACGCGGCCGAGTTCGAAGCGCTGATCGAGAAGCTCGGCGTGAAGGACGAGGTGATCCTGCACGGCATGAAGAAGCAGGAGGAGCTGCCGCCGATCCTGCAGCGCTGCCGCGCGTTCGTGGCCCCGTACGTCGAGATGGGCTCGGGCGACAAGGACGGCATCCCGACCGCGATGCTCGAAGGCCTGGCTTCGGGCCTGCCGGTGGTCACCACCGACTCCGGCTCGATCCTCGAGGTCGTCTCTACCGAAGTCGAAGGCCTGGTGGTGCCACAGCGCGACAGCGCGGCGTTCGCAGCGGCACTCGAACGGCTGATCGCCGACCCGGCGCTCGAGCGACGCATGGCCAAGGCCGCTCGCGACCGCTTCGACCGCGAGTTCGACATCCGCGTCACCGAGGTGCGGCTGCACGAACGCATCGCCGCACTGGTCAACAAGCGCCAACGCACGCACGGCAAGGGCAAGGGCAAGGGCAAGGGCCAGCAGCCGACGGCCTGAGTCATGCGGCTCCTGTTCGTCGTCCACCAGTTCTTCCCCGACTGCAAGTCGGGCACCGAGCAATACTGCCTGGCGATGGCACGCGCCGCGCGCGCTGCCGGCGACGAGGTCGCCGTGCTGTCGCTGCACTGGGACCACGACCGCGACTGGCCGGCGATCGACCTGTTCGAACAGCCCTACGACGGCTTCCGCGTGCTGCGGCTCAACCACTGGCGCCGCATCAACGCCAACGACCAACTGCGCGACTACGAGAACCGCCATCTCGACGGCTGGTTCCGGACCGTGCTCGAGGACGTGCGCCCCGACGCCGTGCACTTCTTCCACCTGCGGCAGCTCGGCGCCAACCTGATCGGCGTCGCCAGGGCCCACGGCGCGCGCACCATCGTCAACCTGATGGACTTCTGGTACCTGTGCCCGCGCTTCACGCTGCTGCGCGCGGACGGGGCCTTGTGCGACGGACCACCGGACGGCGGTGCCGGCTGCGTCGCCTGCCACGCACCGGAGCTCGCCGGCGCGACGCCGACGGCAGGCACGGTGACGCTGACCAGCGACCCACCGGCGCGCCTGCGGGCGCTGCTCGACCGGCCGGCGGCGATGCTGCGCGCGCTCGGCGCAGCCGACGCCGTGGTATCGCCGTCGCACTTCCTCGCCGAGGTTTTCGCCAGGAACGGCCTACCGCGCGACCGGGTGACGATCGTGCCCTATGGATTGGCCGAAGGACGCATCGTGCCGATCCCGACGGCGCGGCCGCGCACGCCGCTGCGACTCGGCTTCTGCGGCGTGCTGTCGCCGTGGAAGGCGCCGCACCTCGCGATCGAGGCCGTGCGCGCCAGCAGCGCGAACGTGACGCTGTCGATCCACGGCAATGCCGACGAGACGATGTTCGCCGACTACATCGCCCGCTGCCGCGCGGCCGCCGGCGACGACCCGCGCATCGTTTTCGCCGGCCCCTATGGCGAAGCCGACACCGGCAGGGTGTTCGCCGGCCTCGACGCGCTGTTGGTGCCGAGCACGTGGTACGAGAACACACCGTTCGTCGTGCTCGAAGCGTTCGCGGCCGGGGTGCCGGTGGTCGCGTCGGACCTCGGCGGCCTCGCCGAGGTCGTGCAGCACGAACAGAACGGCCTGCTGTTCCGCGCCGGCGACGCCGCGTCGTTGCGTGCAGCGATCGAGCGGCTGGCCGGCGATCCGGCGCTGTTCGCGCGGCTCGTGCCGACGCCGACGCCGAGCATCGCCGCGAGCTATCTGACGGTGCGCGCGCTCTACGCCGCGCGCTGAACCAACGTCACTTCGCCGGCTTGCCGGTCAGCACCTGGCGCAGGGCCTGCTTCCAGCTCGGCCGCGCCGCCTTCGCCGTCGCCAGGTCCTGGCGCGTGCGTTCGAGGTCGGCGCCGAGCAGCGCAACCTTCTGCCGCAGGTCGGCGAGTTCGCGCGCAGAGGCGGCGTCGGCACCGGTCGGCTTCGGCGGCGTCGCGCGTTCGGCGACGACCGGCTTCTTCTGCAGGATGGCCCGGTAGAGGTCGACGCTGCGCTTGCCGATGGCGACGTCGGTGAGGCGCTTCTCGACCTCGGCGCGCGCCGCGGCGCCGCAGCGCTCGCGCAGGCGGTCGTCCTCGATCATGCGCACGAGCGCCGCGACGAACGCCGCCGGGTCGCCGTTGCTGGCCAGCAGGCCCGTGCGCTCGTGCTCGATCAACTCCGGCATGCCGCCGCAGTCCGACGACACGATCGCGCGCCCGGCGGTCATCGCCTCGAGGCAGCTGTAGGGGCAGTTCTCCCACAGGCTCGGGATCAGGAAGATCGAGCTCTTCTTCAGGCACGCGCGCACTTCGGGCAGCTGTAGCTGGCCGAGGTAGAAGAAGCGCGACTGCAGCTGGTTGTCCTTCACCCAGGGCAGGATCCGCTTCTCCATGTAGCCGAACAGGTCGCGGCCGGCGAAGACGAAGGCGATGTCCTGGTACTTGGCGAGCGTGCCCTCCACCATCTTCTGCACGATGTGGATGCCCTTGCGCTCCTCCATGCGGTTGGCGAAGAAGATCAGCTTCTTGTCCTTCGGCAACCCGAACTTCGCGTGCACGTCGATGCCCTCGTCGCGATCGAACAGCGGCACGTCGATGCCGTTCGGGATCACGTGGATCGGGTCGCGCTCGCCCATCTTGGCGTGCACCTCGTCGGCCAGGAACTGGCTGCACGAGGTCAACACCGCCGCCTGGTTGATCGCCAGCTGCTCGGCAAACGCGGTCAACACGCGATCGATCTTCGGCGTGTCGTAGATGTTCATGATCAGCCGCGCCGGCGAGTGGAAGCGCACCGCGGTCGGCACGTTCAGCATCGTCGTGGTGATCGCCGCGTCGGCGCCGCACTCGGGCGCCTCGACGAAGTCGAACGGCTTCTTCGCGTGCGCCTTGCACAGGCCTTCGAACGCGTCGGCCGCCGTGGTGATGCGATTCTGGAACCACCAGGCTCGCGCCTTACGCGCGTTCTCGAGCATGCCGTCGATGCAGCCATCGCGCTTGATGCGCGTGACCTTGACGCCCTCGTGCTCGGAGTGGAACACGCCCGGCTTGGTCGCCCCGGCGAACACGTGCACGTCGTGGCCGAGCTTGGCCAGCGCGCGCGCCTGGTAGTAGGCGTAGGTGCCGATGCCGCCGAAGCCGGTCTCCGGCGGATACTCGAAGCTGAGGATCGCGATGCGCATGGGTCGGGGTCGTCGGGCGCCGCGCGAACGCGGCGGGAGGTCACTTCTTCGGCAGCGTCTGCTGCCAGCGCCACGCGTCGGCCATGCACTGGTCGAGCGAGCGCTCGGCGCGCCAGCCGAGCCCGGCCTTCGCCTTCTCGGTGTTCGCGTAGGCGGCGATGACGTCGCCGGGGCGGCGGGGAGCGAACTCCCACTGCAGCTTGACGCCGGTGGCGCGTTCGAACGCGGTGATCACCTCGACCACCGTCGAACCGGTGCCGGTGCCGAGGTTGAACACCTCGACCGGATCGCTGCCCTTGCCGGCGAGCAGCCGCTCGAGCGCGTAGATGTGCGCGAGCGCGACGTCGACGACGTGGATGTAGTCGCGGATGCAGGTACCGTCGCGCGTCGGGTAGTCGTTGCCGAACACCTTCAGCGGGCCGCGCAGGCCGCAAGCACTCTGCGTGATGAATGGCACCAGGTTCTGCGGCACGCCGAGCGGCAGCTCGCCGATCTTCGCCGACGGGTGTGCACCGATCGGGTTGAAGTAGCGCAGCGCGATCGCGCGGTAGCCGTGGGCCCGCGCGCCGTCGCGCAGGATCTCCTCGCCGACCTGCTTGGTGTTGCCGTACGGCGACTCCGCCGGCTTCACCGGCGCGTCCTCGCTCACCGGCAGAACGTCGGCCTGGCCGTAGACCGTGCACGACGAGCTGAAGATGAAGCGGCACTGCGGGTGCTCGGCGGTGAAGTCGAGCAGATTGACCAGCGAGCCGAAGTTGTTGCGGTAGTAGGCGAGCGGCTTCTGCACCGACTCGCCCACCGCCTTGTAGGCGGCGAAGTGCACGATGCCGGCGAGGTCCGGCACGCCTGCCAGCAGCGCCTTGCACGCCACCGGGTCGGCGAGGTCGACGTTCGCCCACACCGGCTTCCTGCCGGCGATCGCCGCGATACCGTCGAGCACGGCAGCGCTGGTGTTGGCGAGGTTGTCGACGACCAGCACCTCGTAGCCGCGCTGCAGCAGCTCCACTGCCGTGTGCGAGCCGATGAAGCCGAGGCCACCGGTGACGAGGACCTTCTTCATTTGCGGATGTAGCCCTCGAAGTCGCGGTGCTCCTGCTTGTAGAGCACTTCCTTCGGCAGGGCCTTGAAGGCCGCGTAGGTGATCTTCAGGCCCTCGGCGCGCGACACCTTCGGCTCCCAGCCGAGGATCTTCTTCGCCTTGGTGATGTCCGGCCGGCGCTGCGTCGGGTCGTCCTTCGGCAGGTCCTTGTAGATGATCTTCTGCTTGGTGCCGGTGAGCTTGATGATCTCCTCGGCGAACTGCAGGATCGTGATCTCGTCGGGGTTGCCGATGTTGACCGGGTACGGGTAGTCGCTGTGCAGCAGCCGGTAGATGCCCTCGACGAGATCGTCGACGTAGCAGAACGAGCGCGTCTGGTTGCCCTTGCCGAACACCGTCAGGTCTTCGCCGCGCAGCGCCTGGCCGATGAACGCCGGCAACACGCGGCCGTCGTTGAGGCGCATGCGGGGGCCGTAGGTGTTGAAGATGCGGATGATGCGCGTCTCCAGCCCGTGGTAGGTGTGGTAGGCCATGGTCATGGCCTCCTGGAAGCGCTTGGCCTCGTCGTAGACGCCGCGCGGCCCCACCGGGTTGACGTTGCCCCAGTATTCCTCGGTCTGCGGGTGCACGGTCGGATCGCCGTAGACCTCACTGGTCGACGCGACCAGGATGCGCGCCTTCTTCGCCTTGGCGAGGCCGAGGCAGTTGTGCGTGCCGAGCGAGCCGACCTTCAGCGTCTGGATCGGGATCTTCAGGTAGTCGATCGGCGACGCCGGCGACGCGAAGTGCAGGATGTAGTCGAGCGGCCCCGGCACGTGGACGAAGTTGCTGACGTCCTTGTTGTAGAACGTGAACTGCTTCAGCGGGAACAGGTGCTCGAGATTGCGCAGGTCGCCGGTGATGAGGTTGTCCATCCCGACGACTTCGTAGCCCTCGCGGATGAAGCGGTCGCAGAGGTGCGAACCGAGGAAGCCGGCGGCGCCGGTGATCAGGATGCGTGGCATGCGATGGCTCCGTGTCTCACTTCACGCCGATGCCGGCGTAGGTGAACCCCATGCCGCGCAGCTCGGGACCGCTGTAGATGTTGCGGCCGTCGAACACGACCGGCTGACGCAGCGCCTTCTTGACGCGATCCCAGTCCGGCACGCGGAACTCGCGCCACTCGGTGACGAGCAGCAGCGCGTCGGCGCCGGGCAGGGCGGCGTAGGCGTCCTTCGCGTAGGCGATCTTGTCGCCGATCATGTGCTTGCTCTCCTCGACCGCGACCGGGTCGTAGGCGGTGACGGTGGCCCCGGCGGCGAGCAGCTGTTCGCAGATGACCAGCGACGGCGCCTCGCGCATGTCGTTGGTCTCCGGCTTGAACGACAGGCCCCACATCGCGAAGTGCTTGCCCTTCAGGTTGCCACCGAAATGCTTCTTCACCTTCTCGAACAGCACGTACTTCTGCGACTCGTTGACGTCCTCGACCGACTGCAGGATGCGCAGCTTGTAGCCCTTCTCGTCGCCGGTCTTGACCAGCGCCTTGACGTCCTTCGGGAAGCAGCTGCCGCCGTAGCCGATGCCGGGGTAGATGAAGCGATTGCCGATGCGCGGGTCGCTGCCGATGCCCTTGCGCACCTGGTTGACGTCGGCGCCGAGCAGCTCGCACAGGTTGGCGATGTCGTTCATGAACGAGATCTTGGTCGCCAGCATCGCGTTGGCCGCATACTTGGTCATCTCGGCCGACGGCACGTCCATGAACAGCACCGGGTGGCCGTTCAGCGTGAACGGCTTGTAGAGGCGGGCCAGCACCTCCTGCGCACGCTCGCTCTCGACGCCGCAGACGATGCGATCGGGCTTCATGAAGTCGTCGATCGCCGCACCTTCCTTCAAGAACTCGGGGTTGCTGGCGACGTCGTAGGCGAGCTTGCTGCCGCGCTGCTTCAGCGGCTCGCCGACCGCCTTCTTGACCTTCTCGGCGGTGCCGACCGGGACCGTGCTCTTGGTGATGACGACCAGGTAGTCCTGCATCGTCTCGCCGATCTCCTTGGCGACCGCGAGCACGTAGCGCAAGTCGGCGCTGCCGTCCTCGCCGGGCGGCGTGCCGACGGCGATGAACGCCGCCTCGGCGCCGACGATCGCCTCCTTCAGCTTGGTGGTGAACTGCAGGCGCCCGGACTGCGTGTTGCGCTCGACGATCGCTTCCAGACCCGGCTCGTAGATGGGCAGGATGCCCTTCTGCAGGTTGGCGATCTTCTGGGCGTTGACGTCCACGCAGGTCACGGTCATGCCCACGTCTGCGAGGCACGAACCGGTGACGAGGCCCACGTATCCAGTGCCGACGACGGCGATCTTCATGGCTGAACGAGTGTGTCCGAGAGGCTTGGGGTGTGCGCTTTCCGCGCGCGAAGCGCGGGCCGTCATCGGCACGACGAGGGGCCCGCTGGGAGCGGAACCGGCCACCGGTGGACCCCGGGCAAGCGAGGTCCCCGGTGCCCCGTGGCGATGGAGCGGGCGAAGGTTGTAGCGAAAGGCGGCAGTTCGAACCACCGCACGATCGCGGACCTACCGTGAAGATCCGCTGCCACCGTGCTTCCCCGCCCCCGCGCACCGGTGCATCGCCGCCGGTCGGACGGCACGCTAGCCTTCCGCCACCGTGAACGGCCTCTCACCGCAGCAGCTGGAGTTCCTGCAGAAGTTCGGGTTCGACGCCGACCTCCAACGGCGCTGGCAGGCGGACCTGGCCGCCGGCCGCTTGAGCCCGGCAAGCAATCTGACGACTTCGCCGCCGCTGCCGCCGCCGGCCGACGCGATCACCGCCCCGCCGCCTGCTGGACGCGACGCCGACGAACTCGCGCACCTCGGCACCGACGCGATCGCCAAGGGGCAACTGGGGCTGCTGGTGCTGAACGGCGGCATGGCGACGCGCTTCGGCGGCGTCGTCAAGGGCGTGGTGCCGGTGCTCGGCCCGCAGCGCTCGTTCCTCGGGCTCGTCGTCGAGGACGCGCGCCGACTCGAACAGGCGACCGGCGGCCAGGTGCCGATCCACCTGATGAACAGCTTCGCCACCGACGCCGCGACCCGCGCCCACTTCGACGCGCACGGGCAGTTCGGCGCCGCCGGCGACCGCATCCGCCACTTCACGCAGTTCGTCGCCCTGCGCATGCAGCGCGGCGGCGAACTCTTCCGCCTGGCGAACGGCGACGTCTCGCCCTACGGCCCGGGCCACGGCGACCTGACGCCGGCCTTCCGCCGCTCGGGCCTGCTGCAGCGCTTCCGGCAGGCCGGCGGCCGCTATCTGCTGGTGCGCAACGTCGACAACCTCGGCGCGCGCATCGACCCGACCATCCTCGGCCACCACATCCGGACCCGCCGGCCAGTGACCGTCGAGCTGGCGCCGAAGCACAAGGGCGACGTCGGCGGCGCGCCCTACCTCTACCAGGGCAAGACGCAGCTGGTCGAAGGCCTGCGCTTCCCGCCGGGCTTCGACCCGGACGGCGTCGACGTGTTCAACACCAACACGCTGTGGCTCGACGCCGACGCGATCGACCGCGACTTCGACCTCGGCTGGTATTACGTCGAGAAGTCGGTCGAGGGCCAGAAGGCGGTGCAGGTCGAGCACCTGGTCGGCGAACTGACCGCGCACCTGCCGACCAACTTCCTGCGCGTCGGCCGCACCGGCCCGAACACGCGCTTCCTGCCGGTGAAGACGCCGGAGGACCTGACGGCGATCCGCGGCCAGATCGAGGCGATCTACGGCGCCTGAACGGCGCCGATCGTCGATCGCCGCGAAGACTCGTTGCTCGGCCACCCCACCGCAGGCACGGAGCAGCTATCATGCGGCGCCATGCAGGTCGACAAACCAGCGTTGCGGGTCGCGGTCGTGGGGGCAGGGCCGTCGGCGTTCTACACCGCCGAAGCGCTGCTGAAGCAGACACCCGGCATCCAGGTCGACCTGTTCGATCGGCTGCCGGTGCCGTTCGGCCTCGTGCGCACCGGCGTGGCACCCGACCACCAGAACATCAAGGGCGTGGTCAAGGTCTACGACAAGATCGCCGCGACCCCGGGCTTCCGCTTCTTCGGCAACGTGCGCCTCGGCCGCGACCTCGCCGTCGACGACCTCACGGCGCACTACCACCAGGTCGTCTACGCGTTCGGCTGCGAGAGCGACACCAAGCTCGCCGTGCCCGGCGAAGACCTCGCCGGCGTGCACGCCGCGACCGACTTCGTCGGCTGGTACAACGGCCACACCGACCACCGCGCGCACCGCTTCGACCTCGCCAATGCGCGCCGCGTCGCGATCGTCGGCAACGGCAACGTGGCGATGGACGTCGCGCGCGTGCTGCTCGCCCCCGCCGACCATCTAGCACCCACCGACATCGCCGACCACGCGCTCGAAGTGCTGCGCACGAGCCGCGTCGAAGAAGTCGTGCTGCTCGGCCGCCGCGGTCCGGCGCAGGCTGCGTTCTCGCCGAAGGAGATCGAGGAGATCGCCGAACTGCCCGACGTCGACGTGCTGGTCGATCCGGCCGACGCCGCCGTCGATCCGCTGAGCGCCGCGTGGCTCGAGAAGGAGGGCGCGCGCAGCCAGCAGCGCAACGTCAAGTTCCTGCTGGAACGCGCCGCCGCCGGCCCGAGCGGCAAGCAAAAGCACCTGCGCTGCCGCTTCCTCGTCGGCCCCACCACGATCCTCGGCGCCGGCAAGGTGCAGCAGGTGCGCATCGAGCACATGCAACTCGTCGCCGCCGCCGACGGCACCCCGCGGCCGCAGCCGCGCGGCACCACCGAAGAGCTCGCCGTCGACCTGCTGTTCAAGGCGATCGGCTACCGCGGCGTGCCGGTGCCCGGCGTGCCGTTCGACGACAAGAAGGGCATCGTGCCGAACGTCGACGGCCGCGTCGTCGACAAGCCCGGTGGCGCCGTGCGCACCGGCCACTACGCGGTCGGCTGGTGCAAGCGCGGCCCGACCGGCCTGATCGGCACCAACAGCCTCGACGCCAAGGCCACGGTCGAGGCGATGCGGCAGGACGCCGATGCCGGCAAGCTGCTGCAACCGCGGGCCGGCGACATCGCCCGGCTGCTGCAGACGCGCGGCGTCGACGCCGTCAGCTGGCAGGATTGGCAGCGCCTCGACGCGTTCGAACTGCAGCAGGGCCAGCAGCGGGGCAAGCTGCGGCAGAAGCTGGTCGGCATCGACGAGATGATGGCGCAAGTGCGCGCGCTGCGCGCTGCGGCGAAGTCGGGCTGAGGGAGTGGCCGCGCCCGATCACTGCGCGCGCTCGACATGCGTTCCGGCCTTTCCGAGAAAGGGAAAACTGGAGCGGGTGAAGAGATTCGAACTCTCGACCCTCACGTTGGCAACGTGATGCTCTACCACTGAGCTACACCCGCTCGCTTACGGAACTGCACAGAGCTGCGACCACCGATTCACCATGCAGCACTTTGTCGTGCCGCGGGTTGACCTCGCGATCGAGGGCGCACATTCCTATGGATCGCCCCCGTGGTTGTCAAGCGTCCCAACGAAGTTCCCGCGGCTCCTGCCGCCGCTCCCACTGGCCCCCGCATGCCCGAGCCGGCCCCATCGACGTTTCCGCAACTGCTGCAGCGAACGGCTGCCGAGCATCGGGACCGCGTCTTCCTGCCGCGCCGCCGCGCCGGCTCGACCGAGGCGGTGAGGTTCGGCCAGGCCGCGGCCGACGTCGACGCGCTGGCGATGGCGCTGCTGCAGCTCGGACTCAAGCGCGGCGACCACGTCGGCCTGATCGCCGAGAACCGCTACGAGTGGTTCCTCTGCGACCAGGCGATGGCCAGCATCGGCGTCGTCGACGTGCCGCGCGGGTCGGACACGACGCCGAAGGAGATCGAGTTCATCCTGCGGCACAGCGGCTGCCGCATGGCGTTCGCCGAGGACGACAAAGTCGCGCGCGAACTGCTGGCGCTGCAGAAGCAGCTGCCGCAGCTGCAGCGCGTCGTCGTCATGCACGACGAGACGGCGGTCGACGGCGTGCTTGCGCTCGGCGACCTGCTGCG
>Ga0169931_10012726_pt1 | contig 11614 bp, 9 predicted proteins | sample Kivu_15m_20L_FD_129675 | JGI IMG/M metagenome (GOLD analysis project Ga0169931, IMG submission 129675) | Freshwater microbial communities from Lake Kivu, Western Province, Rwanda to study Microbial Dark Matter (Phase II) - Kivu_15m_20L... | ecosystem: Environmental > Aquatic > Freshwater > Lake ... | reverse complement strand
TTTTTATTTATTAAATCATTTTTTTAGTTATTATATATATTATTAATAATTTATGGATAAAGTATATTTAACAAATATTTTTATAATAGATTGGGATGATACATTGTTTCCTACTAATTGGGTAACAAAAAATAACATTGATATAACTGATTCAGAATCATGTAATAAATATAAGCTATTTTTTATTGAATTAGACAACATTTTATCAAATGTAATAAATGGATTAAATAAATTAGGAAATGTATTTATAGTTTCAAATGCTAGTTTAGCATGGGTTAAAAATTGTTTAGCAATATTACCCTATACAAATAAATTAGTAAATGCTTTTGGTATAAATGTAATTTCTGCCAGAGACAATTATCTTTCAAATAATTCTACAGGATCTATTATGGAATGGAAAATATCTTCTTTTCAGGATATTCTAGTTAATGTTTTAAATAGTATAGCTGGTAAATTTAATGAAAAAAACTATTTAAATATTATTTCAATTGGTGATGCGGAATATGAATATGTAGCTTTAATAAATTTAAACAGTTTCTTTAAAATTAATAAATTAGATATTAACTATCTTTTAAAAAATATTAAATTTATTGAAAAACCAGATTTTAATATTCTTATAGAACAGTTAGTAATATTAAAAAAAAATATACAGACGATAGTTGATATTTTACATTTTGTAGACCTTAATTTAGTTCTTAATTAGATTTGTTTCAATATAAAAATTGATTAAGTATTATAATATATATTATAATATTTAAAATGAATATAGATAATGAAAATGATACAGATATAACTCCAAATATAACACCAATAAAAAAATCAGTGGCTATCGTTAATTCAAACAGTAAAATTATTTCATCTAAATCATTAACAGCTAAAAAATGGACGCTAATTGAAAAACCATTACCTGAAGCTGATTTAAAAAGAAATAAGATTATAAATGATTTGGGTGAAAAAAGCTCTAATATGTTTATTGAAATAGTTAATAGTAGTGGTTTATTTACTGTTGGTGAAATTAATTATTTAAAAATAAGAGATGAAGTTAAAGATTTATTAGGATTACCTCTTTTAGAAAAAACTGATAAAAAAGATGAGAAAAAGTTAAATAAAGCAACAAAATTAAAATTAGAAAATTGTCAAATAAATTTAAAAAATAAGATTGATATTTTAAAAAATCTATTAAAAGATGATAATATTCAAGAAAAATTGTATGAAGATTTAATGATAAATTTTAACTATATTGAAATGAGAATATTAGTATTAATGAAATTGATAGATATTATTACTAAAAAGAAAACAAATTCAATATTTGGTAAAAATATTAAAGAAATTTCATTAGAAGAACAAAATAATAATAAAGAAGAACTATTGTTAGCTAGTAAAAAAATATTACATAATTTAAAAATATATAAAACAGATAATTTTTTCAAAAAAATATGCAATATTCCTGAAGTAGATATAGTTCTTTCTCAAATATTAATTGATGATTTTAACTTTAAAATAGAACAACTAAGTTCTCAAATTGATTTAAAATTATATGAAATAGCTAATAAGAGACCAAAACTTATTTTTGATACAAAATATGATATAACTATACCTGAAATGAAATTAAAACCACATGATACTCAGCTTGAATTAATTAACACTGTTAAAAATAATATTAACAATGGTTTTTTAATATTTTATAAAACGTTACCAGGTTTAGGTAAAACTTCAATGATTTTAAGTATTTGTTCTTTTATTAAGAAAAGCAATGAATTACCAAAGAAAAAAGTTATATTTTGTTGTTCTGATATATTAGAATCAGTTAGAGTTCAAGTATTGCGAGTAATGTTTAATTTTGGTATTAAATTTGGTATTGGTATTAGTTCTGATGAATCAAAATATACTATTAAAAACTCTTGGAATTGTAAAAATGATGATGATAGAGAATTAATAGTTTGTGATTATTTATCAACTTATTTAATATTAAAAGAAGCAAAGAATGATTATTTATTATTTTTTGATGAACCAACTGTTTTAACTGATGTAAGTTCTGATACAATTATAATAAAGACTTTGGCAAAAATTCTATATTATTTACCAAAATGTACTATTTTATCATCAGCTACACTACCATTATTAGATGAAATTAGTGATATTACTAATAGATTTAAGAAAAACTATCCAGAAAGTATAATTAGAGAAATAACTTCAAATAAGATTCTAGTAGGATGCACTATTAAAGATTTTGATGATAATATAATTGTTCCTCATAATTATTGTAATAGTAGTAAAGATTTAGAATTATTGTTAATTAAAATTAAAAAATATCCATTATTGGGTAAATTTTATACATTACCCTATTTAATGAATTTAAATGAATTTATGAAGAATTATAATCTAAATATTGACTTGGAATCAATAGAATCATTCGATCAAGAGAATATTATAGAAAATATTTTACTACTATTAGAAAGGGTTGTTTGTAATAATACTATTATTCATTATGATAGTTTCAAATCAATCCAAATTAATGATATTAATGAAAATAAATATGATAGTAGTAAATACGATACTACACTCGCTAAAATTGATTATAGTAAGCTATTAACAACACATGCTTTTAAATACTTTGGTTGTTGTTTAATTGCTACACATAATCCCTTAGATTTTATTAGAAATAATTTTTATGAATTGATTGAAAAATTAAAAAATAAGATAAATATTAAAAATATTAATCATATTTATGATAAATATATTAAAGATGATAAAAATTTAAAAGAACAAATTGAAGCTATCCAAACCAAATATACATCTGAAAATGTTATAGAGGAAAAAATTAATACATTATTAAATAATAAACCTAAAATTAATTTTCCTACTGCTCTTCAAATTAATACTCATGAACATATTAAAAACTTTGCAAAGTATGTAAAGAGTTATGATGATACACTTTTAAAAAATGTTATTACCCCTGAATCAATTGATATTTCAACTTATACTATTGAAGAACCTGTAAATTTCCTATTGTATATGGGTATTGGTATATATTGTAAAAATCTTCCTTCAGATTATACTGATTTAGTTTTAGATATGTTATCTGAGAGACAATTAGCATTTATAATTACAGATGAATCATTTTGTTATGGTGCTAATTATCAAATATCTAATGTTATAATTAATGATGATTTAGCTGATAATCATAGTATAAATACTATATTACAATTAATTGGTAGAACATCAAGAATTGGTAAATCATGGGCTGGTAAAGTATATCTTGATACAAATACTAAGAAAAGATTAACAGAGTTTTTTGATGCTCCAAATAATGATAGTTCAAATGAAGGTAAAAATATTACTACAGCTTTTAATTCAATTATACAAGAAATAGAATTAGAAATTAAGAAAGATAAAGAATTATTGGAAAAGAAGGAAAAAGAAAAAGAATTATATTTAGAAAAAAAGAAAGCTGAAGATATTAAAAAGAAAACAGAATTAGAAGAGTTAGAAGCTAAAAAGAATCAAGAACAAGCTGCTAAAATTAATGAAGATAAGAACTTTTGGACTAGTATTAGAAGTAATAGAGTTGTTGATAAATCTAATATAGTTGTTAATGAAGATATTACAGATAAAAAATCAACTGAAGAAAATACTAATCAAAATAGAGATACTATTGAAGATATAACTGTAAGTTGGGGTAATCTACGAGGTTCTAAAAATACAACAGCAACAACTCAATTAAAAACACAATCTGCACAATCAAGCCAACCAACACAACCAGCAACAAATTTATATGTGCCAAAAGAAAGATCTAGAAATACTAATTTAGATAAAGTTAATAATACTAATTCAGATTTTAAAGATATTAGAGGAACTAATAAAGCTAATACTAAAAAAGATAATACTAATGATAAAACAAATGATAAAAATAGTTTTGAAGAAATTAAAAACTATTTTAAGAGAAAGTAAATATAGATTTATATATATGAATATTTATTCTTACTACAAAAATCCAATACCATATTATATTCATCAAAATGCACTACATTTATCACGCAATGAAATTAATCGTTTGTATTTGATGACTCATCAATTATATACTCATAATATTTCAAGTAATTTATATAATGAAACACTACTTACGAATAGTGCTATGGCTGTGTATAACCGCTCCTTCTTATAATATATTTATACAACTTATATAATGTAAGAATACATCAAAAAAATTGAAATTTATGATGTTTATAAGGTGTACCTGCAGCTATGCAAGATTCAAGAGTTTCAAGAGGAATACCCTTCTCAGGAGCAAGAGTTTCAAGAGGAATACCCTTCTCAGGAGAAGGAGTCAGACGCTTCGCAGTCTTCATTAAAGATAACGACAAAGTGCGTTCGGTAATTGTTCTCTCGATGGACCCACTGATTTCAACGCCCGACATGTTCGTCGTTGCTGAATTGTTTATTCAGTGGTCTCAAAAAGGGACCATGGAGTATCTGAAGGAGGTCATCGATAACTTTCTGGAAAAGCATCCAACCTTCATGGAAGACTTCACACGGGACCCCACCATCGTATCGCAACAGTAGATGCACCCAGTAGCTGTCATATTGACAGCATGTTATTTATTTTATATATATATTAATTTTTTTGTAATTCAAAATTTTCTATAAAAGCTTTATATCTTGGCAAATCTGAAGAATCATCTCCATATTGCCCCCAAGAATCTGAATGCATAAACAAATATTCTAAAACATTTTTATTATTTCTTACATACCACAAACAACCCATACCTGCATATAGTTCAATATAATGATTTAAGTTTATATTGTATTTTGTTATATCCTCCTGCATAATTGAACCAAAATTATTTGGATCATCTGTAATACTAGCTCCATTTTTAGGACAGTTCTTAATATGATTTTTTATACCAAAACTACCACAATAATGACAAGTATGACCTTCTGTTGTATGTTTATCTTTATGTTTACATCCACCTATCTTACATTTTTTTTCTTTTGGAACCTTATCTAAATAATAAAATCCTAAATGTCTAAGTGCATTAGCATTATCACATTCTTGTTGTCCGTGGCCGTAATTATTACATTTACCACATTTATGAAAACTGGTTACATGATAATCAGCATATTTGCATCCTTTTACTTGGCATAATACCATTTTTATATATTTATAATATATTTAATAATTATTTTTCTATATTCTTTTTTATATTTATGGTTGTTAAATAAATATAATTTTTTATAGTGATTAATTATATATAAAATAATAATGGATTATGGAAATGTGCGTTTAGAAATTAGGGAATTATATGAAAATGACAGTATTAATTATGAATTTTCAAGATTTGTTTTAGCTTTATCTAATTTAGTAAATTCAGATGATTGGTTTAGAATAGCTGGTATACATGGTTCTATATTTTTAAAAGATGATACGGATGTATTATGTCCTAGAGATCCTGTAATAATAGCTCAACTAATGAAAAACGATGAACCAACTTATTGTTGTCATAACGATGATAGATTTTTAATATGGCATAGAGTATATTTGTATGAATTTGAATTATTGTTGCAGAAATATGATGTTTATAAAAATAAACTAAATCCTATTATGTTGCCATATTTAAACTGGCTTACTATTGATAAAAAATTATTCTTTGTTAATGAAGAAAATATAACAGTCTATTTAGAAAATGGAGAACCAATTACTATACATAATCCATTATATTCTGGAAGATTATATGATGAAGATGAAAATGGTAATTATGTAAATAATAATAATAAATATACAGTAAGAAATGGTAAATTATTAACAGATTATGATTGTGTTCGTACTAAAACAGAGAGAAAAGATATTATAAAAGCATTAAATTTTCCAAACTATGAATTAGTATCTTCTAATTTTATGACTGATAAAAAAAGAGATTATACAAATTTTCTAATTGGTAAAAATTCGCTGGAAGTAGTTCATAATCATATACATGTTAAAATTGGTGGACTATTTGGAACTATGACTAATGTATTAGCAGCCCCCTTTGACCCTATTTTTTGGCTACATCATTGTTTTATTGAAAAATTATTTTATGCTTGGCAAGTTAAGGTTAGTAATAATACACAGGATTACAATAGTAATATGATTTTACCTGAAACTTTAGAACAAACACTTCCTCCTTTTTTTAATAGGGGTATTAATGAATATGGTTGGAGAAATAATACTAATAATTTTACAACTGTAAGCGAATGGTTTGATTATAGAAATATACCTTATTCATTTAATGTTGAAGATTTATTAATTTTATCAAAACCTATTAATAATAGTATTAATGAAGATAATAATTATTTTAGAACTTTATTAGATGAATTATTAGATGAAGAAGATTATAAAATTGTTTTAGAGGGAGCTCCTGTTCCACAAAATCCTTGCATTATAAGTTTATATTTATTCAATACCGATGACGAACATATTAATGATGATTTTTTTGATAAAAAATATAGAGCAGCACGATATTATTGGTTTGGTTTAAATAGAAAGAAAGTTGAGTGCATAAGATGTAATCAATCAACCCTTAATATGATATTTGATATTACTGAATGGATTAAAAATAATGATATAAATCCAGAAAATATACAGAATTATATTATAAAACTAAAAAGTGATGATACCAATATTACACATCAGGATGATATAATAGGATTAGGTAAATTTACTTATATTACAGAATAATTTTTATTTATATTTTTAATTTTTGTAATAACTTGAAAAAAGAAATAAGTTCTTGTTGTTTTAACCAAGAATAATTTCTTAAATACAGATCAACAGATAATATTTTATCTTTATATTCTAAATAATTATTACTTATTATTTTGTTTAAATTTTTATATTCAATAGGTTTTACTAAATATAACTTGTAAATAATAACATGTCTTTTAGAAGAGGGTAAATTTTCATGTGATTTATATCTAACACCTCTACCTATAATCTGTTCTATAGAATTTTCATTCCAAGCTGGTTCTAAAATAATTATGTAGGATGTATTTTTTAAATCTAAACCTTCTGAACCTGCTTTGGATATAAATAAAACTGTAATCTCATTCTTATTATATGCATCTACAGCCTCTTGTCTTTTATTAATTGATAAATCACCAGTTATATGTGCGTATTTAACATTATATTTATCTAAAGCTTTCATAATAGGTTTAATACCCATGTTTAAAAAATGACTAAATATTACAAATTTTGATTTTATATTATCAACTATTTTCTTTTTAATCCAATCTATTTTAGGTGATTTTTTTTCTATAATATTACTAGCTCTTCTAACACCATTATAAAAAACATTTATATTTTTACCTGAAAAATCTGGTATTTGAGATACTTTACCATTTTCTATATTTTCATATGATTTTAAATAATCACTATTCATTTCTAAAAATATTTCATTAATTTTTTTTGATGGAAAATTTGGATCTTCTTTGGTACTGTCTTTAGTATAAAAACTTAATATATTTTTTAAATATACTTCTAACTTCTTTCTATTTTCTTTTAATAATAAATTATCAAATTGTTCCATACTTATAGCTTTTTCACCTCTAATTAATGATACTAAATTTATAATATCATGACTATAATTTATTAATGGTGTTGCTGTTAATAATAAAACTTTACTTGCTTTTTTAATATATCGTTCTATATATTTATATCTTACACCATCTAAAGTTCTTAAATTATGTGCTTCATCAATAATAACTAGAGAATTAGGACAGCATAAATTTTCATTATTTTCTAATTTAACTACTAAACTTTGAATTGTATAAAAAGTATAATTATTAAAGTCTATTTTACTATTATACATTTTCATTTGTTTTTTAAAATTATCTTGTAATGAAGTAGGAGTAATTACAATAACCTTGTCTATCTGTTTTCTTATTAATAAACATTGTGCGGTTGCTATTGCAGTTAGTGTTTTACCAGTGCCGACTGAATGAACTACAATTACACCTCTTTCTTTTATTAAAAAATTAGCAACATTTAATTGATGTTTTTTTAAAGATAGTTTTGTATCACTTTTAAGAGAAGAATTACATGGATAGTTTTGAGAATATTTCTTTCTTACTAAAGGACATACTACTTCAGGATTATTACTATCTGTTTTAATTCCTAATTTATTTTTTAAATTTATTATTTCTTTTGTGCTTAAATTATCACAATTTTTTATATTATTTATTGGTACGCTCATTATATAAAATATGTCTTATTTTATTTTTTTTATATAAATAAATTATTTTTATCAATAATTAAAATATTATTATATTATATTATGGAATCAAGTCTGCAGGAAGATAATTTAGGATCAGGTTGTGATTTTAAATTAATATTTATAGTTGTTATTCTTATAATTTTTGTATTTATTTTCTTTAGAAGCAATATGGTTGAAAATATGTCTCCAGGTGTTGTTACACAAATGTTCGCTCAAGACGCTCAAGATACTTACTTAAAGGGAAATGTAGATCAGTTGGCTACAGGTAATTATTTACTAAATTGGAATCAACCTACTAGATTGGCAACAGGCTCTTATTATTATACCACTGGACCAAATAGAGGGGCATTATTAAAGAATTTATGTTATAAATGTAAAAAACAAGAGTGTGATTGTAAAGATGGACCAGTTTATTATCCTATGGGATATCCAGGTGATTATTTTGAATTTCCAACACCTGATATTAATTATCCATTGCCATATATCGTGTCTAATGGTGGTTTTGTTAGAGAAGGATTTAATGATGATTATATAAGAGAAGATTTTAATCATGATATGGCAAAACTAAAATTATATTATGCTGATTGGTGCGGACATTGTAAACGATTCAAACCTACATTTGATGGTGATTTAAAAAATAGAATTAAAGAATTAAATCTTCCTGTAAAACTAGTACCTGTTGATTGCACTACAGATAACGAAGAAGCCAATAAAAATGGTGTTACTGGATATCCTACATTAATTTTAGAAGTTAATAATAAAAATAAAGTATATGATGGTGATCGTGAACCAGAACAAATTGTTGAATTTATCAAAAAACATATGAATGGAAATCAAACTAGAGAAGATTTTAATCATGATATTGCAAAATTAAAATTATATTATGCTAATTGGTGCGGACATTGTAAACGATTTAAACCTACATTTGATGGTGATTTAAAAAATAAAATAGAAAAATTAAATCTTCCTGTTAAACTAGTGTCAGTTGATTGCACTACAGATAATAAAGAAGCTAATAGAAATGGTGTTACTGGATATCCTACACTAATTTTAGAAGTTAATAATCAAAAATATGAATATGAAGATGATCGTGAACCAGAACAAATAGTTGATTTTATCAAAAAACATATAAGAATGTAAATAATAATAATTAGATTCATTAAAATTTAATTATTAACCAAACAAAATAATTATACTATATAATATATATGAATAATAAGGTTGAAATTATTCAAACATTATTAGATAAAATAGATACATCATTAATAAATTTAAAAATAATAAGAAAAAATATTAAATTTTTAATGAATGAATATAGAGATATAAAAAAATTTTATTTACAATTTAGTAGACTAAAATTACAAATTATTGATATTCCTAAAGATACTGATTTATATAAAAAAACACTATCAATTATTAAAAATAGTTATCTTAGTTCTTTTAATTATATAAATAATCAAATAAAAAATATTATAGCAATTAAATTAATTAAATATTCTAATTTATCTTTTTATTATATACAATTAGATAATCTATCACTAGATAATGATATATCTATTTTTAAAAATTTATTTTTACATGCACTAACACTTATAAATCATTATAATAAAACAACACAAGATATTATAGTTATTTGGATTCCAGTAAGAAAAGATAGAGACTTTAATTATTCACTAATAAATAAAGAAAATATAGATTCTTCTGTAAATAATTTTAATGCTTTTACAGCAAGTGGTGTTACTTTCGGACATAATCCAAGAATATCTATTTTAACCAGATATGAAGAAATAAATAAATTAATGTATCACGAATTAATACATAATTTCGGTATTGATGGTTCTAATTATCATGATGAATTAAAAAAAGATGGTATATTGGAAAGATACATTAAAATAAAAACAAAAAATAGTTATAATTATGAATATAGTTTGTATGAAAGTTATACAGAATTAATATCTTCATATATAAATATAATTTTTATAACTATTAAACAAAATATAACCGACGATAGTCTAAAATATATACTAATGACAAAAATAATTATAGAAATACTTTATTCATATAATACTATATCAAATATTATTAAACTTAATAATTTTACTGATTATGAATCTTTTAAAAAAAATAAATCTTTTTGTGGTGATATTTGTTTTTATGAATATTATTTTCTTAAAGCTCTACTCTATAATAATCTTATTTTAGAAAAACCTGCTAATAAAAATGATTTCTCAAGATATTATTCTAAAATTATAAAAATTAATGATGATAATTTATTAAAAGATATTTTTAATAAATCAATTAAACAAAATAATTTTAGTTATATTTTTTTTAAGTAAACTAATTTGATAATGCAAAATAGTTTAATAATTCTTTCTCTTTCTGATAATTTTCTATCATGTAATTTATTATCTTTTCCATATATTTCTTTTCATCCTTGTATAAATTACATATTTGTATAATTCTTGCTGGAGACCAAACCTTTCTATCTTGATATGTTGACAATCTCGTTAATAATTTAATATATCTATAATCTGTTATTTTAACACTGTAAAAATGTTCTATTATTTCTATCATAATTTCTATCGTACAATTATCTAATAAAATATGAGAATCAAATCTACCAGGTCTTATTAATGCTTTATCCAATAATTCATATCTATTTGTTGTCATAATTAATATTCTTCCATCCGCTTCTACTAAACCATCTATCAAATTTAATAATGTATCTAAATTATACTCTGGTTCAGCATTCTTCTCTATTATCTTATTTAAAGTTTTTAATTCTTCAGGTGGTGTATTGTTTATTACATTTATTAAATTTTTATTTTTGTTGTCATTATCATTTCTATTACCAACTATACTTAACATACAATCTATATCTTCAAATACATAAATTCTATTGTTTAATGGAATTTCTCGATTATTTATCTTTTTATCATTAAATACTAATTTTAACTCATTACTTGTTTTAATCTTACTTAATGGTATATCTATTATATGTCTATTACAATGCTTTGCCATTGCTTTGATACAAGATGTTTTACCCGTTCCCGGTGGTCCGTGTAATATAATACCTAATGAATGCGGTAAACCTTTATCCTTATACCATTTCTCATTATTCATAAATAAATTTAAATTACTTATTAATTTAGTTTTTTCTTCAAAGAAAATATTTTTAAAATCTTTATTAGAAACAAAATTATATTCATCATAAATTATATTGTTATTCATCTGATTAACATTATTAAATTTAAAATAATATTGTAAGTTATTCTTCTCTTGATGATTTTCTCCATATAATAATTTCATACATTTGTCAATAAATTTATGTAATTTATGTATTTTATGTTTATACGAATAAATTA
>Ga0169931_10012725_pt1 | contig 11614 bp, 9 predicted proteins | sample Kivu_15m_20L_FD_129675 | JGI IMG/M metagenome (GOLD analysis project Ga0169931, IMG submission 129675) | Freshwater microbial communities from Lake Kivu, Western Province, Rwanda to study Microbial Dark Matter (Phase II) - Kivu_15m_20L... | ecosystem: Environmental > Aquatic > Freshwater > Lake ... | reverse complement strand
TAATAGGTGCTACTAATACTATAAGAGGATATAGGTTTTCATGCAATACTGGTGCTGTGGCGTTAGAGGTTTTTTATTCGTATAACGTTTCGAACGATATGTTCAGTTATACTCAAGTAGGATGTGAAACTCCAGCTAAACTTACTTTGCCACTACCCAGCTCCATCCCAACTGGTCAATGGGCTCATGTAGCTATTACCCGGAATAAAAATAACACTAATCCAGCTAGTGGTTGGTTTACTGTTTTTCTCAATGGTTCGTCTGGTACGGGCTATCAATTGTCAAATATACCTACTCTAGATTTTTTAAATTCTTTTTCTAACTGTCCAGGAATAGATTCTAGTAGTTCAATTTCTGATCCGTTATATTTTAAGTCTGATCCTATGGAAACCGCAGAATCTGTAACTAATCATCTGTTCAGTACTTTACAATCTCGGATAACAAATTCTATTTCTATGCCTTATACATATATTGGAGGCGCAGGATATATGGATGAGTATCGTGTTTCTACGGGTGTTGTAAGGTATAATACTAATTTTAGTGTTCCTAACTCTGCTTTTGCGAGCCCAGTTGATGATTATGTAGAAATTGGTCCAAAATTTAATTTGGATCGATCATCTTATAGAATGTTTCAGTACTATCAAATGTATAATCCGTCTACAAATCAACCATGGTCAACTTCTCAAATTGTTGAATCTGGTTTAATATTGGGTGTTAAAAAATTATGATCACTACCACCCTCGCTCTTTCTCAAGATTATACTAGACTAGATAGTTATTATATTACGGCATACGGAAATAATACTTTTCGTGACTCATCATCTGGAAGTAGAATATTGGGATTTCTATCTGGATATGCTATTAATTTAAATAATAGTACATATTTTGTTAAAGACTTATTGTGCTTACACGATTTAGATATACAGTTTCCTGTCTATAAAAACTCATTAGTAAATGCATTTGTTTCTTTTACTGTTCTTAATGATTTTCCTCTTGGACAAGTAATATCCGGTTCTGTTCCGATAGATTCTAGAACAGAGTACACTGACTATGCAAGTCGTAGTAATATCTATTTAGGATTTGCTACTAATGCTGATCCATATAGACCAATTAGTAATTCTTATGAATGGATTTCATCCAATAAAACAAGTGCTATAAGATATTTTGTTAATGGAAATAACACAACGTATACGCTATCTATCACAGATATAATAGCACCACATATAAATAATAATAATTGGATAAAAAATAGTCCTATCCACCTATTCTTTAGTGGCGTTCCTTCTGGTAGTGGATCAGTTGGCATTATGCCAATATCTAGTTTTAATTTAATTTTACACTATGAAGCTGTTCCTCCTTTTAAACCCACTAATCTTTCAGTTAATGAAACAGCATATAAACAAGCTACTATTAATTGGACCCCTCCATCCGATAACGGAGGATTGAATATAAGTTCATATAATCTACAGTATGGAAATATCTCTGGTAATAATAATTTTATCTCTAATTGGCAAGATGTTGGCACAACCAATAATACATTTTTTGTGGTGAATAATTTAGAACTAGATACTGAATATGTTTTTAGAGTTGCTGCTAGAAATGCTTCTGGCTTAGGAGAATATAGTTCCCAGTCAGCTCCTATTACTATGAGCAAAGAGCTTGCTCCTATTACTTCTCTTTCGTTCAATGATTCTAATCCTATTCGTATTCGTTTAAGAAGAGATATACGATCAGCATGGTCTGGTACAAATCCTATTTTAGGATTAGGAGAAGCCGGATACGAATTAGACACCTACAAACTCAAAGTTGGCAATGGAACAGGAACATGGAATAGCTTGCCATATCTCAGAGTTGATAATAGTTCTATCAGTTTTCCATCCCCACCAGATGTTTATCTAACAATAGCTTCGTCTATTACAAATAGTTCAGATCAGAATCGTATGATTTTAAACCTATCAGATGGTGACAGATTAAATATTGTAGGTGAAGAAGGCATAGCAATTAGTTATAACGACAGCTATAAGCTGATTAAAATCACTACAGATAAATTATACAATCCGATTGTATCAGGAACAATTTATAATCCAACCAGTTCCGGAACAGCCGGATCATTGTTGTACGATTCGGAATGGTTATATTTTTGTGTTAAGCCTAATTTTTGGAGACGATCTCCAATAGATACAAATTGGTTAAATTTTGCAGAACTAATGGTTTCTGATACACAGGGATCGTATCCTAGTACTACTACTATAATTTTTGATAGGAATTTAGCCAGAATAACAACAGACGGAGACCCATATCCCGCACTAGCCGGCCGTCCTCTAACAAATAGTGGTAGCAGAATAGGCTTTAGAGATAACGCTAGTATTACTGATCAATTATACAATATACTTTTTACATATAGAGCAGGATCTAATAGTCATAATCCTATGCCGATTACTCCTTTTGGGGCTCATGGGCTTACTAATAATGGCGTTATCGTTTTATCTTGTACTGCTGGCAGCGGCGCACCCCCAGGTTTCGTTCCTGCTCCATCTGGTTTTACATATAATGCTATTGGTGTATCCCATATGTTTGTTGTAGATGATTGTGGTGGTACAGTAGATATTCAAGGTAAATATTTCTATAGAGATGGTAGATTTTTAAACAATTGTTGGAGTACTCCAAAATTCTATTTTGCTAGTAATTATTACTCACAATCAAATCATAGTGGAAACTATTTTATACATCCTAATGGACACTCTAAAATTTTAGGGTTTTGTTTAGATGGATATCCTATTTATGGACCTTTTGCTTATTCTAATCCTACAAATTCATCTAGTAGTATCATACAAATGACTTCTAGTTATTCTGGATTATTAAATGACAACCATAGACCAGCTAATTGGAAATTCTGGAATACTATTTCTGTTGGAGATGCTGAGTATTCGTTGCCTTTTGGTCTTTTTGATCAAGATTTCGTATTTGTATCGGGATACGGAACTTTAGATCAATACAATGGAAGATTTGCTGTTACACCGGATTTTCCTAGCGGCACTTATGCTTATTATACAACTTTTAGCGATACAGCTTTACAGATACCTGCTTATCCATATATTTTTGGCACAGGAACTAAGCAACAGAGACAAATATCATAATCGTGTAATATAATAGAGTTATTATTAACTAAAGAAAGTAATTTATGTTCAATATCATTGATCAAAACTTTAAAAATTTGTATAATAATACCATCGATTCTTTGATTTCGTCTAAAGGCTTAGCAATTCCGTGTTCACTTGTTTATGATTCTTTAAAAGATACTTTATGTCCTAATTGTATTTTTGATCCTATACAAAATAGATCGTCTAATAATTATAACGGCACAGGAGTTGCTCCTTTTGCTAATCTTAGTATTTGTCCTATTTGTTTGGGAAATGGTCTGATAGATATGGCAGCTAATGAAACTATTTATTTAGCTTTGATTTTTGATAGTAAATATTGGTTTAATTGGCAATCTAATTCTGTTAATATTGGTAATAATATGGCTCAATCTATATGTGAAATAAAATACTTGCCTAAAATATTAAATGCAAAAGAAATTATTTTAGATAATACTATTGCTAATTATGGTAATAGAAGATATTCTAGAGCTAATGAACCAGAGGTTTGTGGTTTGGGTTCTAATAGATATATTATAACTATGTGGCAAAAAATATTATGAAGATTGCTTTTAAACTGATAGATACACCATCAGAAATTAGTCAAAAAATACTAATAGAAATTAAAAACTATCTACAACCTATACTTAATAAAGTATCTAAAAATATACAACCATTGTTAGAACAAGATATTGAATCTGTAATTAAAAGCGAACCAGAATATTTATCTTTGGTGAGCGGTATTTTACGCTCAGAACTCGGCATACCGGATGCTGAACAAAGAGTAGATAGATTATTATCAGCATGGTCATCTAGTGCAAATATACAAAATAAATCAATTAATATTAGAGGATCTAGATTAATGGGTGGTTTTAGTTTGTATATGATTAGATCAGATTTTTCTGATATATTATCTATACCAGAATCTGTTGTGGTAGATAGTACAAGTGGGTCTTCTATAGAATGGTTAAGATGGCTTTTATTAGAAGGTAATAAAGCTATTATACTTAGAAATTATACTGTTGCTTATCCAGGACCTAATATTAGATCCCGTACAGGCAATGCTATTATGGTTGAGTCAACAAAAAACTGGAGAATACCCCCAGCCTTTGCTGGATCACAAACCAACAACTGGATAACCAGAGCCATATCGAGACTTGATGATATTATATTAGGTCGTTTAGAAAATGAACTAGAAAGAAATTTATGAGTTGCGAACATACTAATACTTTTAATAATGTTACTAATATTGGAGATAATTATCTTATTCAACAATTGGAAGATAATATAAAATCATTTTTAGATTATGGACTACTAAATATTGGAGGTTTTATTAATGTCAATATTCCTACTACCGGATTATATGGTGGAGTTTTTAGCGACTTAAAACCCATAGATGAACCAGGATACAAGCTTGGTCGGGTGTGGCAAGCTTTTAGAAAAGACTGGGTATACGAAACTGGCGTGGTCTATAATTCTGGTAGTCCTTTAAATTTTTCCGGTTTATATATTAATGATGCTTTTTTTGCTGCTCCTACTGGTAGTGGAAATTATTCATATGTCGTGAATTACCCTCTTGGTCAAATAGTTTTTGATAAAATTGTATCACCTTCAACCAAAATTAAAGCTAACTATACCTATAGATGGTGCCAAGTTTACAAAAGTAGCAGTACTCCTCAGTGGCAAGAGCTACAAGAAAGAACTTATCAGCCTTCTCCTCAGATTGATATTAGATCATCAGGAGATTATGCTGTTTCAGCATCTCATAGAATTCAAATGCCAGCTATAGTTATAGAGCCTGTGGCTAGAAGTTTTTACAAACCATACCAGCTAGGGGCCACCGATTTTGTTATTGATCAAGATATACTATTACATATTTTTACAGAAAATTCAGCCGATAATTATCGTATAGTGGATATTCTGAGATTGCAAAAAGATAAAACAATTATTATGTATGATACAAAAAAAGTGGTCAATAGTGGTGTGTATCCGTTAAATTATAACGGGTCTATTAATCTATCCGGATATTGCTACGGTTCTTTGCTAAATAATTTTCGTTGGAATTTATGCTATTTCAAAGATTTTAGTGTAATAAATATTGAGAACTCGAATAAAAACTTATATTGGTGTACGTTAAGAGTAACGTCTCAAGTTATCATATAATACAACATACTTTTTTCTTCTGGAGAATCTAACTATGGCAGCTAATAATAGAATTTACTACGCTTGTCAAAGCGTTTCGCTTAACGGACCATCAGGCTTGGACGCAACTGTGGAAAATGCCGACTTTGACGTTATTCAGGGTTTGCAAAGTGTTGGTATGAACACCAACTTTAATTTGGAACCTGTTTACCAATTAGGTCAATTGTCATTATATGACAACTATGAAGAAATTCCAGAAGTAGAAATTACACTCAACAAAGTATTAGATGGTTATGCCACACTATATTCAATGACTATGGGCACAGGTACTCTTGCTAATTGTGCTAATCATAGATGTGGCGTTAGATTAGATATTGGAGCAGACACCAAAACCAACCTAACAGACTCTTTGGTACAAGTAACTTGTATGCCTGCTTATCTTAGTTCTGTGACATATACATTTCCAACAGAAGGCAACTTTACAGAAGAAGTTAGTATAGTTAGTAATGATAAGGTATGGAGTTATGGTGCTGCTGGAGATGCTACAGCTCCTAACAGTGGCGCTATGAATAATGGTCTTGGTCTATTACGCAGAGGTTTATGGAGCACCAACTCTAGTCTACCAACAGGAGTTGGCGGTGGCCTTAATGGTAGTTTGAGCGGAGGTTTGCCATTGGGTTCTAAAATTCAAAATGTTACCGTGAGTATGAATCTTGGTCGTGAAAGCATCTTTAATCTTGGACAAAGAACTCCTTATTATCGTTATGTAAATTTCCCTGTTGAGATCACATGCGAAATAGAAGTTATTGCTACGAGTGGAGATTTGGTTGGCGTTGACGGCTCATCCAACACAGCTTGCAATAATCCAAAAGCTCTAGGTGATAAAACAATTGTTATCAGAACTTGCGACGGTATGGTTATTGATCTTGGTTCGAAGAATAAACTAACTAGTGTCAATTATCAAGGTGGTGATACTGGTGGTGGTAATGCTACTATCACATATAGTTATCAAACCTTTAATGATTGGACATATACAGCTCCAACAGGTCAACTCTATAGTGAGATTGTTGAAGATAATGATAGTTTCCCACTTAGTTGATATTAGTTCAGTAATTAAGATTTCAAAGGAAGGAATGTATGGACCAATTATTTACTATGATCGGTAAAATGTATGTGGATATTGTTCAGGCTCAAAAAGTTATAAATGATCTTCAAGCACAACTTGAAGAAAGAGATAAGGAAATTCAAAGCCTTCAGTCATCTTTGATCATTCAACAAAAGTCTGAATAAAGTTGAATACCATAGATATAGAAAAACTAATACACAGAGTTATATCTGGTAAACAGCTCATTGTATATGATAATATAACATATGAGCTAAGGAATCCTTCTGTGGATTTAAAAATTAAATCTAATCTTATCTATGATGAATATTATGATGATAATTTGTATTCTGATGTATTTATAGACGATAATGATTTGGAAATATTGTTGTTAGATATGGGTGTACTATATCCAGAGTATGATAAAGATCTGAAATTTATCGAAAAAAAAATAGAGAATCTAAAAGTTAGTATATATACTAGTTTTTTTGATAAAACCAAATTAAAAAAATTTGAACAAGAACTAGCATCTAATAGAAAAAGATATAATCAAATATATTCTCTAAGACATAGTTTAGATTTTCTAAATCTAGAAAATCATTGTCATACTATTAAAAATGAATACATTATATGTAATACTTTATATTATTATGATACAAATAATTTGGTTTTTAATAATCAAAACTCTATTAATTATACATTATTCAATAATTTAGTACAACACATAACAGCTAACATATTGGATATTTCTATTATTAAAGAATTAGCTAGAAGTGATTATTGGCGAAATTATTATACTATTACTAAAAATAGTTTATTCCCATATAGTGCTATAGAATTTTCTGAAGAACAAAGAGCACTATTAAGCATAAGTTTAATGTATGATAGAATTTATGAACATCCTGAGTGTCCGGATGGAGATGTTATAGCACACGACGATGCTCTAGAAGGATGGATGATTGTGCAACAAAGAGAAAATAAAGAGAAAAAGAAACAAAAAGGTGTAATGGATGGTATAGGAAGCACTAAGATAAGGAATTCTTCGGAAATCTTTCTTATGGCAAATTCTGAGCAACAAAAAGAGGATATATTAGCATTAAATACGATGGATAGCAAACGCCGCATGGAATCAAAATTTGCTGCTGTTAGTGAATTAAAAAATGTAAGGGATGGACAATTACCAGATGTCAAACAAGACCTCATTAAGCAATTACATGAGCAATCCAAAAAATAGGAAGGAATAGTTATGGAAAATCATCAATTAGAAAGACTACGGTTTTATACTGAAAAAAGAATGCAAACTATCATGATTGGAGCTATTAGTAAATTCGAAGAAAATTTTGGATATTTATGGGGACAGAATGTACCAGAAGATCAAGAGCTCTCAGATGAACAACTAGATTTTCTAAATCATTGGGAAAGAACTCGTAACCAAATTCTTAATCAGGGCAATAATCAAATTAGAAATAATAAAGAAGATTTTTTGAAATGGGGAGGAGCATTTAGACAAGCATATCATTATAATTTTGGTAAACCTTGCGGGGATACTTGTAAAAAAAACATTAACAATAAACTAGATTAATTATTCTTAAGAAAGGAACATACTATGAAAACAGAGGACTTTAAAGTAGAAGTAAATGGCGAAGAAAAAACTTTTATGGTTCGATCTCCGTCGCTAACCGATCAAAGAGAGGCGCAAAAGGTTTATAATCAAGCTTTTACAGATGCTATCAAAAGTAAAAGCGTAGTTAGAGCAAAAATGGACGATCTACTACAAGAACAAGGCTTGTGGAATACTGAAAAACAGGCAGAGTACACCAGACTGCAAAATGAATTACTAGAGGGCGAAAGAAAATTGGCTAAAGGTGGATTTGCACTAAGCGAAGCTAAAAAATTGGCTATGAAAATGAGAACCGTAAGAAACCAAATTAGGGAACTTATTAGTGTTAGAACTAGTTTGGATAATCATAGTGCCGAAGGCCAGGCTGATAATGCTAGATTTAACTATTTAGTTAGTGTTTGCGTGGTGTATAAAGATAATGATAAAAATTACTTTGCTAGTTTGGAAGACTATATGAGCAGGATCGACGATCCTGTAGCGTTGGCCGGTGCTCAAAAATTAGCTAATATGATTTATGGGTTAGATAATAACTTTGAGAAAAATTTACCAGAAAATAAGTTTTTGAAAAGATATAAGTTTGTTAATGATGATTTAAGATTTATAGATAAAAAGGGCAGAACAGTAGACAGTGAGGGTAGATTAGTTGATGAAAATGGTCGATATATTAACGAAGCTGGTCAGTTTATCGACAAGGATGGAAATCCTGTTGATGCCGATGGCGAGTATATGTTTGATGCTCAACCATTCTTAGATGACGAAGGTAATCCTGTTGTACTAACTGATGAAACAGAAGTAAAGGCTGAGGAAAAAGATGAAACTACATCACAGTCCAATAATGTTGTCAGTGCAGAAACTAAACCAGAGTTATCTACAGCACAAGCATAATAATTGTTATTTACAAATTGTGTTATGTTTACTAACAGCGCCATGCTATATGCATGGCGTTGCTTATATATACTTTTAGGAAAAACTAAATGGCATCAAGAGGTTTTAATCTTACTGCTGAGATTAATCTTAGAGGACCGTCTAATATCAGACAAATTGTGTCTGGTATACGCAAACAACTAGGCACTATTGATGCTAATGTGAATGTTAATATTAATCCCGCTACCAGTAAAAATATTAGTAGAATTAATCGTCAGTTTACAACACTGAACACCACCCTAAGTGCAACAACACAACAAGTTACTAACACTGCTCAAGCTTTTGATATTTTAACCACGGCTGTAAGAGCTCTTAGTAGTGCGGGTTCTGCTATTCCTAATTTTCAAGGAGTATCTAATCAAGTTACAGCTTCTATGAGCAAAGCTAGTAGTGCTATAAAAGAAACTCGTACAGATATGGAGGAATTTGGTAGACTAGGAGGCTTAGCTATTAGAAGATTTGCTGCTTTTAGTGCTGCTACGAGCGCTATTTATGGTTTTACTAATGCTGTAAATGATGGTATTAAACAGTTTATTGAATTTGATAGACAGATTACTAGACTAAGTCAAGTTACCAATCAAAGTAAAGAATCACTAGGAGATGTTACTGGTGCTATTACTAGATTGTCTACGGGTCTTGGTGTTGCTTCTGCTGATCTGGCTAATGTGTCGGTAACCCTAGCACAAGCTGGCTTTAGTGCCAGAGACACAAGAATAGCCTTAGAGGCTTTAGCAAAATCTGTATTGGCTCCTTCATTTGATGATTTAAATAGCACTGTCGAAGGCAGTATTGCTCTTATGAGACAGTTTGATATTAGCGCAAAAGATTTAGAGAAAACTTTAGGAAGCATTAATTCCGTTGCTGCAGCATTTGCTGTCGAAGCAGGCGATATTATTACCGCTATTCAACGAACCGGTGGTGTGTTTGCTAGTGCTAGTAAGGGCGTTAGTGAAGGCACAGACGCTCTTAACGAATTTGTTGCTATTTTTACCAGTGTTCGTGCTACAACTCGTGAAAGCGCTGAAACTATTGCTACTGGTTTAAGAACTATATTTACTCGTATTCAAAGAAGTAGTACTATTGATGCTCTAAAAGAATATGGCGTTGAATTAACAGATTTAGAAGGTAAGTTCGTAGGACCGTATGAAGCAGTAAGAAGACTAAGTGAAGGATTAAATTTGATTGATCCTAGAGACTTAAAATTTAGTGAAATAGTAGAAGAATTGGGCGGCTTTAGGCAGATCGGTAAAGTGCTTCCACTTATTCAACAATTTGCAGTTGCTCAAGAAGCATTAAGTGTAGCACAAAAAGGACAAGGATCTTTAGCGGCAGACGCTGCTACAGGTCAATTGGCTTTGGCTGTGCAAATACAAAAAGTTAGAGAAGAGTTTACAGCACTAGTCAGATCTTTTTCTGATAGTAGCAGTTTTAAAAATTTGGTAAGTCTTGGCTTAGATCTTGCAAGTGCTTTTATTAAGGTAGCTAATGTTGCTAAAGATTTAGCTCCATTATTAGGAGTAATGCTAGCAACACGAGGTATTGGTGCGCTCACTCAATTTGCTGGTGGTTTTGGAAGCGGTTTAAGAGGTGGTAATGCTAGAAAAGCTAGTATGGGTGGAGTTATTGGTTTCGCTAAAGGAGGAACTGTTCCTGGGGTTGGAAATAGCGATAGTGTTCCGGCAATGCTAACTCCTGGTGAATTTGTAATGAGTAAAGGTGGAGTTACAAGAACAGGCAGAAAAAATTTAGAAGCTATGAATAGTGGAGGTAGAATTCAGAGATTTTGGAGTGGAGGTATTTCTAGATTGGGTGGTAATATTAGTACTCTAAATGTGCTGGATCCAACCGGAAAGAATATCGGCATAGCTAATGATAAATATTCTATTAAGACTAATAAAAAGCCCATTGTAATTACTCGCGTTGATAAAAAGAATGGTCTTGTTGATGCTATATATGAAGGACAAAATTTTACTGAAATAAATGTTAGTGGTGACAAAAAACCTTGGAGAAGATTTGAGATAATAGCTCAAGCTGTTACCGGATCAAGTTGGGCAAATGATAGAGATAAAACCTATCCTATAGATTTAGCAAAATCCGGTCATTTATTTGAGGTTAAATATAAAGAAGCTCCTGAACCAGATCTGAATATGGCAAAAAAAAGTTTGGCTCATCATTTTATTGCTGGAAATACTGGATTTCGCTCTGGTTCGCCAAACCGGGCCGAGGTCCCATTGACCAAACCGCCAAATAATATAACAGGAAATTTAACACCCGATACTGATAATTTGACTAGTACTGATGATATTACCCAACTATATCCATTATTTAGGGTAAGAAAAGAAGACGTTCGTAATGAAAGTATTAGTTCTAGCATAGAAAGAAGAAAAACAGATTTTAGACAATATCAAGGTAGAAAAAATAGAATTAGTTTATACGCCATTAGGCCAATGAGAAGAGATTTGGAAAACGCAGCAAATACAGATTCTGATACTGTGGATATTTCTAAAGGATCATATACATCTTTTACTTCAGAAGAACAAAGACTAAATATTGGTGGACTAATTCGAAGATTTGTTGACGGAGGGGTTGCTAAAAGAAATGTTGGATATATAGACTATGATGTTATAGCAAATCCTGCCAATGAGGCTGTTGTAAATAAAGGAATGGAAAGTAGTGGAGTTAAAGGCCC
>Ga0169931_10012724_pt1 | contig 11614 bp, 9 predicted proteins | sample Kivu_15m_20L_FD_129675 | JGI IMG/M metagenome (GOLD analysis project Ga0169931, IMG submission 129675) | Freshwater microbial communities from Lake Kivu, Western Province, Rwanda to study Microbial Dark Matter (Phase II) - Kivu_15m_20L... | ecosystem: Environmental > Aquatic > Freshwater > Lake ... | reverse complement strand
GTGTTCGAAATAGTGTTTTCGAAACAATCGACTCCTCACTGTTTCCTGTGTCGTCAAAAGAGAATCTATGTTTAAGTCCAGTCCATGCGACAGAGAACAAGAATTAGCGTCCTCTGATATATGATAGCGCTTGTTGCGATAAACTGAATAAAACATTTCGACTGCTGACTTCATTTGAAGTCTATGTTGTTGCTTAGGAGCCGTATCTGCATACTTAGCTGAGAAATCATACGACGAAAGCACCTCAGTCGATTCATTACCATCGCGGAGGCCAGGCAAAGGAGTAGGAACATCTGTGAACAACGGTTAGAGATGGAAGAAGGATATGCAGCAGAAAAAGGCGCGATAAAGGTACATTTACCTTCTGTGATTAACGCGTCCGATGTGGAAATTGAAATAATCGGACTACTTGATTGATACTTTACACTACTCCTGCTCATGCCTATAGCCTTTTTATTCTCTCCCTTCCGAGCTTTGCTCTTTTGAAAGAATGAAGCGATAGTACTATCTGTAGCTTTCCTTTTTAGTTTTTTAGCGACGACCGAGCTTTGTTGTTTATCAGGAGTATCAGATATTAAATTGACGGGGTTAGAAGCCTTTGTTTGCAACGCTTCAATTGTTGGAAGAATGAACTTCTTCTCGACTGACTTATCCTGTTCACGCGTTATCTCAATAACATCATTTGTCATGGGACAGACTTTAATGTTGTCACTAGTCTTGCTCGTTCGTATTTTCGGTCGAGATTCTATTCCTTTTGTTTCTGGCGTGACAAAAAGCTGAGCTCTCTTACTTTGAATGGATTTCTTGCTTTTATTTTGATCGAGTGGTTTTCTCAATTTCGGTAGAGGTGTATCTGCCGGAACTTGAAAATTCATATTTTCATCGACAACGTTGAGTTCAGCATTCATGTATGAAGTTCCATGAAATCCCCAAAACTCTACTGAATCTACATGATTACTATTGGCTCCATCTGTTAGTTGCCTTAGCCAAATACTTCCTCGACCTTGAATCGGATCAAATTGAGCTGATGCAAGAATAGCATACCCTTCACGACCAATCCTAGATACACACAGAGTTTTCCCCATGCCGGTTGACGTCGGGTCATCTATAAGTCTCGTTGAGTTCGAGATCCCTTGAAGAATTTCGATGGATGATTCTTGATGACAATTTTGAGAATAATGCATTAATGATCCCTACACGGAATAAAAGGAGTATTGATGAAAGAACCAATTCTGTAGCAATTCGAGCTTTAACTGACAGGTATCGGAATGAAGTACTTACATCAGACATTTCAAGAACAACGTGACGTCCATCCATACGAAGGCCAGAGATAGAAGCAACGGACTTAAGATCTCCACGTTGCTGCCTACCACTTCGAGAGCATTTTTTCCCATTAAGATCATAGTCAAGAGATTCAGAGTTATCATAAAAGGGGATCTGCATTTTGTAACCATGAGAAAATAAAGCCTTGATAAAATCAAAAATTAATTCACGATATGAAATCCATTAGCAGCCAACGTACCGCAAGTTCTGTATGATTGAATGGACTATACACATCGTCGACATCCAGGCAAGTAACACTGATTTGATTGTACATGGCCTTGCCACCTGAGAATACATACGAGCCAAAGACTCCCAAGGCATTTTCTGTACATGCAACATCCACACAAGGCGGTCGCTTGGGTCTTTCTGTAGATGTAGCCATCGATTGAAGCGCTAGTTGTTTGATGATACATGGACGATACTTATCTTTACGTTTGCCCTTGTGTTGCTCAAAGGATAGATCCCAAACTCGAAGTCTTTGATCATCACTTTTCGTTATTCCTTGCAATAAACCATGAGAATCGTATCGAAAATGTAAGTAATTAATCGTATTTCCATTGGTAGCTGTATCATACAAACATTGCCAAATGGGTTCTTTCACATCATCGTGAGGAGGTATAAACGCCCAAATGTGCATATTCTGAGAGGTACGAAAACGTCCAAAAATAGGAACGGATATTGTTATGGAATTTGTTTTAAGCATATAATAACGTTGTCCATATTATACATCAAACATATATCATATCCAAGAATACGTACTTTGATTCCTTTTCCCGTAAAAAGGCGATATTCTATCTTTCGTCGACCATTCTTTAATCGAGTACAAGATCCAAATCCTTTGAGTTTAGCATCTGAATAACGATATACTTGAATCAAATCGAGCAAATTAGGATATAAATGATTGTTGGGATCCAACAAGAGTTTTTCATGTTGTTGTTGTTCTTCCCAATCATCATGAAATGTTTCAATACCACTTAAATCTACAGCGACTAATTCAGTCGATCCACGTAGGACTCCTCCAAAGGCAAACAAACCATCTTCGGAGGAGGATACATCCATAAGGAGAGATGTAATAACCCCTCGAGCATAAATTTGACAAGCCACAGCACCAAAGGTTTGATGAGTTTTGGATAGAACCATTGGATTCGGTTTTGATTTCTTTTGTTGTTGTTGTTGCATGTGATTGAGTTTATAATTTTGTTTCCCTTCATCTGAAAGATCTAGTTTCTTGGAGTCGATGGATGAATCACAATCAAATAAAGTTTCTTCAGCTTGAATAATTTTTGTACGTTTTTGGTTTTTATTTTTATTCGGTTGTTGTTCCGATAAAGTGGAGGAGGAGGAATCATCATCATCATCATCGTCGTCGTCCTTTTTTCTCCCACCACTCCAAAGTCTACCCGTAGTATCAAACAATCGTAAAGTCCCATCCGTGAATCCAGCAATAATATGTCGACCGGAAGGAGGGATGGTTAAGGAAGTACATTCTTCATTAATAGGAAAAGGTATGGATGAATCTTGTGAAATTCTCTTGATCGTTCCATCCGCAAGCGAAGGTAAACATGCTTTGGAAGATGTTGGCCAAGTAAAGTATTTATTGGAGATTTTGGATGTAGTGTTGTTATCTTGGATGGCTTTCTCTGGCACTGTTATTTTTGCCTCATCGACGATTGTAGGATGATGAGACCTGGCTTGAACTCTGCCATCTTCCTTACCTTTTTCTAGAATCTCTGATGAGGATGCTTCAAGTATAGGTAAGAAGGGATCCGATGCGTTAGCCTCCTCCACCTCATGGGAATATTGTAGACTATTATTCTCCGTTGTCATAGTATCGCCATGAGAGAGTGGATGTGGATTGTGGATTCGCCATTCGCCGTATTCACATAAAATATCGCGTTCGTCGTTCGTGCTCGTTTGGGCTGTAAAATTGGCGCAGTGTCCGCCAATAACAACGCAAGACTGACATTGTGGGATCAATTCAAGTAGCACAGTACTGTACAGAGTGCAGTACATACCCGGTCAGTACACTATGTACTGTAGAACCTGGCCAATTGTGCTTGTATGATGTTGCATCTCTTTCAAATAGCACCCAATCTCCAGTCACAAAACCAACGATATCGACGTACAAATCATGTTGAATCGAGCACTCTCCGTGGTTATCATTCTATACCTTGGGAATTCGCCTACCCCAACACTCCAGTCGATGCATGTATCTCATTCAGAAGAAGGAAAAAAGGTACTGGTTCATCGTAAATCACCCAATGCCAATTCCAAGAAAAAATCTCCCCCGCCATCCAATGATACAAGTCGTAAACGTAAATTTCCAAACCTTGACGTCAAGCATAGCAACAATAAGGATGCGTTACGCCAATGGATAGATAGTTTACCCATACGAATAGTTCGTTCTTCGTCCAATCCTACTACTACGATGGATCCACAAGATCCAACACTTTTTTTAAAATGGTGTGAAAGAGTCTTGGGAATACAAACCATACTTAAAATTGAAGTATTTAATTATACCAATCATTTATTGGAATACCAATATAATTATATCCAACGACAAAAGAAAAATGAGAGAGGATATTTCCATAATTCATCTCTTTTTGAATTATGTAACGATGATAATGATGATGATAGGAATAGGACAGAATCGAGAAAAGAAGAGGATTCATCACCTGACATTATACCTGTCCGAGGACTAGCTGCATCCAGAGATATACAAGCTGGAGAAAGACTAATCTCTATACCTTTGGATGTATTAATAAGTATTCCAAATACAATTGATCGAGATCCTATATTATCACGAATTATGGGTATTGATGCTAGGTTACACTATGGCTGGGCTCATATCATGACGCTAGAGGATGGAATACAAATCATAGAGGAAGATCCATATTACGAGATACCTTTACTGGCTGTTGCAATACTATATCATCAATCTCTAGGTGCAGAATTATCCCCTTTATGGAATTATATATCCTCTCTACTATCGTCTCCAACCTATACTATACCCTTTCTTTTGAAACCTCACGAATTGAAAGAAACATATCCGCAGGGAGTTCGGGATCTTTCTTTACAGATTCAACAGGATGTTAAGGAAATGTATTATTCTGTCATGTCTGTTTTGATGGAAGATTATGGTGAAATATTCGGTCCTCCTTCACCCACAACCACCACCAATTCATCATCGTCTCCCAACGAAACCCCTGTACACATGTTTTCTTTTGACAAATTTCTTTGGGCATTTGCAATTGTTAATTCACATTATTGGCATTTACCTGTATCTAAGTGGAGAACTACATGGAATACAAATATGACATTATTACAAGAAAATCCAAGACCTATGAATGACGGTCTGGATCCTGCTGATACGAATATGAATACATTCAAGAGATTTGATTCAGATTACGAACAATCCAAGAGTAAAGATTTATTCCCATTGAAACATTCATTTCTAGCTCCCTTTGCTGATTTACTGAACTTCGGTCCACCATGTACTCATGCCATGATCAATCCAGATACAAATTCATTTGATATAGGTACGTAGTCGATTGTTTTTTTTTCTCTCTCTCTCTGTGAAATGTGTACACATCCTATGACAAATGATCACCCATTACTTATTTATACACTTCAAAAAGTCGCCGTTTGCAATTATTCCATGGGACAAGAAATAACGTTTTACTACTCGGATGATTGTGAGGATATAATTATAGCAAACTATGGTTTTCTACATCCTATGATCCCTAAATGCCCTAGTTTAGAGGATTTGAGAATCCAGAATATTCAGCTTAAAGATCAAGTGGAAACATTGACGGATGCATGGATAAATATACAACATAAGTTACTTGAGGCCGAAGAGGAAATTCAACGTTTACGATATGGTTGTAATTCGGGCAACGCTCCTGAATCGGAGAATGTAGAAACGATGAAGACTACCGGCGGAGGGATGCGCAGAGAGGATAGCGCTTCGGAAAAGGGTGAGGGTGCACATGGACGAATCCGTAGAATTACTCGACGTTCGATCGAAGAAATCGGCTTATAAGTAATTACAGTACAGTATTACTGGATTTATAAAAATGAGTAAGTACAATCGTGAGACATGCAGAGCTCTGTGGTAAAAACAAATTCTTCGAAAAGCGCCTCGGTGTCGCGAAAATAGCTAATTTAGTCAAAATATTTACATATAGCCATTTAGCTAGGTACTTTTTTAAAATCTAAAATAGATTCGATTATCTCATGAAAGCGATAAGAGCTTAGCGACATCATCATGCCTTTGTATCGAAAAGCTATTATGTATTAGGCGAAAATTATACATCTAACATGATAGAACGTCTACAAGGTATCGTATGTATCTATATAATAATTACCTTCTTTAGTATATCAGTCTCGCCCCAAAAGATTACAAAGGTAAAAGAATCTAAAGCAAAGAAACTGCTGAAGGCTGACGAAAAGAGAATAAAATCGAAGAAGGAACCCAAGGACAAGAAAGGGAAGGCGAAGAAGTACTTCCCATCTACTAAACCTTCACTGGCCAAGGGCATCGTGGTAAGCAAATGATTCAGGAGTCTGGGGACGCTCGTGTTTAAGGATTGTTATTGATCTCCTGAGAAATATATTACTCCTTTCAATATGCATGTGTCAACATACAAACACGAATCTTACCAACACTTTCCCTCTTTTAAGCCTGTAAGTGAATATTCCATTGAAGAACTTGGACAGTGTATGTTTGCATCTGATACTTTACTGACAAGCGCTGTGATTTTTTCTTGATTTCCCTCCTCAGTATAGTACTACTTGTGATACACCTGGTAAAGCCCTGAAAGGATCATGTCCCACAGGATTTTTATGTGTAAGTTACTGAATATCAAAATATATTTATTCCCATGAAAAAATGACCATTAACAAAGTCGTTATTTCAATTATACCGAAAGGATGGAGCTACTGTAAGTAATAGACATATCTCTTTGCGATTTTTCTTTTGCATGGACTTAGTCTCAAAATGATATCATGATGTTAGTGTCTTGGAAGCCATACCGATCCTTGTTACTGTTTTCTTCTATGCTCTACAACCTCTGATTGTGTTGATTACGGATTAGGTCCGATTTACTTTTGTCGAAACTATGACCCTCTTGGGGTGAATGTTACCTATTGTGTCAAGCGATGTAGTAGTGTTAGTGATGTACGTAATTTTTTTTTACAAAAGATAATACATGCATGAAAATTCCCTTGACAAAAATTATCATCTGTGATATTTTAGTGTGCCCCAGGATTGAATTGCATATATGACGGTTGCAGTAAGTCTTTGCCTGTTCTAATATTCTATGTGCTTATGTCCAACTGCAGTGATTAATTTTAGCATCATGATGCTCATGATGACCCATCTTTCTTCCTCTTGCAACTTCTTCCCCAAAAGTCTGATCTCGAAGGATCCCATCTATCCAAGATGTTTGTGTAAGGTCGATGGTTAGTCTTATTCATTCAGTGAAAACAAGAGAAAACACAATGTTTATTATAATATTTCATGGAATGATTAACTTTTTCTATTCCTAAGTATTTGAATTTCTCGTTTAAGTTCATCCGTAGTCATAGACTTAACATCTGCATGAATATCTTCATCTTCTATACTCTGGGCATGTGAGAGGTCCAAAGTCTGACGCTCTTCTTCGATTTCTTGTATAGACAAGAGTAACTCATCCAATGAGTACTGAAGTAAACCAGCCAGAAAACCAAGAGCGAGCCCAGGTAAAGCTCCTCGAAGTATAGCTTGACGAAAATGAAAGGCGTGTTTGACTTTCAAAGGAGGAGTATAACCTTCGGTTGATACGGAGGTAGGAGTAGACGTCGGGATAGAGATGGGAGTAATTAGAGTAGGCTTCGGAGAAGGTAACACTAAAAGACGACCTTTCCCAATCAATTTCTTTTGCTTAAGTTTTATTGTTTCATGATCTTTTAGTTTCTTTGATGTATTTGATGACTGTGGAGGAGATGCTGATTGATGAGTAGCAATGTTAGGAAATCGACTAAATATACCACCAGCGACGAATCCACCAATAGTATAATCGAGAATCATTATAGAAGCCTTGGATAGATTCATCCAAGATGAGGTATGACTTGTACTTCCTTTATCATCATGCTGCTGATTTTGTAATTCCCTATCTACACTAGAATCATGTGTTACAGCAGGGATATTATGTACAGTTGATGATGAAACGTCACTTCTCGGATGATAGTACCACGATAGTATTATTTGAGTTGGCGACAATAATCGATGAAATTCTAAAATACCTACAAACGCAGTAAATCGAATAGCAAATGTATATGGGGCATTTTCATAGGGAAGGTATGATGAAGTTTGGATTGTAGACGATGATGAAAAAGGATACAAACGTCGACGTGAATGGCGAAAAGATAGTCCAACGAGTGCACCCCCAACAGCAGCCAAACTGATTCGAAGTAGAGAATCAGAAAGCAACTGTTCACGTGAGTCTGCTTGCGATCCCTTCCAGGCAGAAGTACTAGTTCTCTCTGTCATATCAGGTTACATGTCTTAGTCTTTTTGCATTCTTGAAAGACGGCATCTGCAGTGTCGAAAGTTTGCAGCAGCAATATTAATCTATGTTGGTTTGCTGTTTGATCTTGCTGCTTTTTGAATTCTGTAAGATGAACCGTAAGTTTGCACGAACAAGGAGCCATGCAGCAAAGCGGAATCGGATTTCGCGATCTATTCACTATATACACTACTCTAATCGGTTCCAATTCGTATTATGATATGCAAGTTCTTGAAGTAAAACAATGTCACGGTAAGACATCTATTCCCTTTATATTCATATAAGATAATGCTGGTTTTTCTCACGCGTTACTTATCGGTGATATAGCTGGCTTAAAAATATTAATCAAGTACTACAAAATCTAGATCAAAATATTACCTTGCAGAAAAAGGCAGATGAGGATGACGAAGATGATGATGTATTAGAGGTAAATCTTGTTGAGCCTTCAATCGCTACAGATCAAAGTATAGCTCCTCCAGTTGTTCCTCGGTCAGGTCAATCAGTACTAGTGGAAGAAATCTTAGTTAGACGAGGCTTACTTAAGCAAGATTACGTCTCATCCGAACTAGAAGACGATGAGCACGAGAAAGAAGGGGAAGAGGAAGGAGGCGGTCTCACCTTAGACTGTAAGGATTCTAATCTGCACACATATTCAACTCAATTTCAGAATGAATCCGTGGATCTAGATCAAACGCAAACATCCATAGAAACATCGCAAGTTTTAGTCGATTCAATTGCATCTCAGCATCGGGAACTAGAAAATGTTGAAATCATTGAATCAGAAGGTCCCGACGACATTGGAAATACTTTTCAAGAATTTAACATCCCGCCTTCACAAATTATCACGAAACACACGCACGAGATGCATGGCACAAGTGACAAACAATTAGAATCACATGTCAAGGCTTTGGAACGGCAACTTGAGGAACAAAAACTGCAAAGCTCTACCTACATCAAGGAGATAAAAAAGCTTCGAAAACAGGTGCTTAAACTGAATAATAATGTGGAGGAGATGGAAAGGGAAATGAATGCTCAACAAGCTGAATTAGTCCGAGCTGCTGAGCGCATGGAGAAGGATCGTCTTCAGGCCAAGAATGATAAGGAACGTTTGACTCAAGAACACGCTACAGCTCTTGCTTCTATGATTAAGGAACATAAAGGTGCTTTACAAGCTTTGAATGCTTCCCATTCCAAACAAGTTGCAGACTTACAAGAATCGATGAGACAGGCAGAGGAATCTCGGGCGAAAGAGGGAGGAAACTTATCACTAGAATTATCTCAATCCATTTATCGCGAACAAGATGCGTTAAAAAAAGTAGTCAAATTGACGGATGAAAAATCCATATTGGAAATTCAAATTTCATCTCTCACGGCTCAGATTTCGGCTCTTCAATCCAAAGTCGATGTTCTGAACCAATCTACAGAAAATATCTCCAAACAGGAGCGTGAGGTTGAGGATCAGCTAGAAGCGACACTTACCTTACATGCCAAGCAGATGAATCAAATGCAAAAACGGGAGGCGGAACTGGAAACGACCATTTGTCAATTAGTAACTGAATTAGCTCGATCTAAACACATAGATAAAGCATCCAAGGAATCCGAGGGTGTACCTTCAACCAAGACTCCATCGATAGATTTAGAAACATCAAGGAAACTTATTCAGCTTCAAGGAGAAGTCGAAACCCTCAAAGGACAAGTGATCTTAGAAGAACAACGTTCAAAGACTTTACTACATGAAATGGAGAGTATTTCCCAAGAGCTAGTACAAGAAACTGCATCCAACATGGAACGTCAGAAAGAGGTGGATCTTCTTGTAGCCAGTCATGCTCAGACGATCGCACAACTAGAAAAGAAGATTCTAGAGTATGAAATGAATCATGTTGCAAAAGGGACGGATATGTCCATGGCAAAGTCAAAAAATGAGGAGCAAAAGCAAATTTTGGAACTGACTCATGAGTTAGTTCGACAGCAAACTTACGCTGGAACTTTGTCGGCTGAAATTTCTACATTGAAAAGTCGTTTAAGAGATGCATTGGATCGCGCAGCAGCTGCAGAAGCTGCGCAAACATCATCTCATGATAATAATAGTTTGGATCATGGTTTTGATATGGAAATGGGATCTCCCTTTGTAAAACAACGTCGACGACGAGTTGGTATGCCAAGAAGTCATGGAAAGTGGAAAAAAATGCCATGGACTCGAAGAGGTATTTTTGCCAACGATACCATAGCTACAATCATGGACGGTATTGATAATTGGATCATGGAAGCTACTTCTCATTTACGTTCTTTTCCGATGGCTCGATTTGTCTTTTTAATCTATATAGTCATTTTGCATGTGTGGATTATGGTTCTGGTTTTATTCCATACTCATGCGACCGTTAGCTCTGACGGATCTCATCATGGACCTCATCAATTATTTCGAATACATGCGGATCAACCATCCAATCCATGAATATTATAACATATGATCATATTCATAGTATTGCACCTTTACAGTGTACTTTTTTATTCTTTTTAAGCTACAGTTGAAATTTAGATAATGTCTCTCTTCTAATATATACATGTCGAAGACCTTCATATTGTGTAGAACCCGCGAATCTTATTATCCTTAGATCTGGATCTAGAAAGGTAGTATCCAGAGCTAGATTACTTGGGTCAAACATTTCAGTTGGCAAGACTTTACGAATCCACGCCACAAGCATTTGTGGGTCTTTAGGACTTTTTGAACCCTTGGATATAGATAATGATAGATCACATTGAGATCCGAAGGATATGCGTGAGCCTTGACCTATGTTATATGGTGTATTCGATGTGAATACACCATACGTATAACTACCTTCATCTTCTTCATCGTCCAAAAAGTTCCAAGAGGCACGATGATTGACTTGCCCTTTTAATTGATGCGTCTCCATAGTTTGAGAAAGATCCATAATACGTATTCTTCGATTCATTCTTATTTGTGAATCATGTGTAGATAAAAGAAATAGCCATTCACCTGACATGATCATGTTGAAGAAATCGAGTGTAAGAGGAGGAATATACTTTTGTTCGAGTGTATTGATACATGTTTCGACAGTGACTTTAAATTGCGTTGGATTTGTTTGAGACATGGATAGAATCGTTTTGATGAGTTTGGTTTTAAGTTCATCTATGGATTTAGTCATGGCTGATGACATGCCATCCTCTTGGTTCAAGCCCACAAAGGGTTCATCTTTCAAGGGTGACGATTGGAGGGATTTGCTGGGCGTTACAACGGATGGAAAGTTGAAACCTTGAATGAGGAAGGCGTACGATAGAGATATACTCCATCCAAGGAGCATAATCGGCACTATGTTTACACCGTTCATGCTGAAGTATCACTTCTATTGGATCGGAACATCGCGTATAGTTTTTTGATCGAGAACGAAGTATTTTTGCTAGAGGTATTACTTATGTACTGTAAAGTATCAAGAATCGACATACGCCGAGTGATGAGAGTTCTACCAAGGTACTCTACGTACAGAACGTACTACTGTACGTTCAGGTAAGGACGGTATGGTAGTCAAGAGTCGAGAGTCAAGGAGTCAAGGGGTTGTTCATAAACGCTGATCGTGCGTGGATTCCGATGTAGACTAATACTTTAATAAATCAGGAAGATGTAAAAAAACTCCGGCTACAGGACAAGGCCGTTTCCGGGGGATCTGTCAAGCCATTCCATATGACTGAGAAAATAACCAAGTCCCCGTAACGTCACCGGTTGAATC
>Ga0169931_10012723_pt1 | contig 11616 bp, 7 predicted proteins | sample Kivu_15m_20L_FD_129675 | JGI IMG/M metagenome (GOLD analysis project Ga0169931, IMG submission 129675) | Freshwater microbial communities from Lake Kivu, Western Province, Rwanda to study Microbial Dark Matter (Phase II) - Kivu_15m_20L... | ecosystem: Environmental > Aquatic > Freshwater > Lake ... | reverse complement strand
ATGGCTTACTTAAAAAATTGGTCACTTTGCCTTTATTTGATTCGACATTCGATAGTTTTGTTGCCTATTTGTATCCCGATCCTTGTAACATACTGATATTCAGTTAACTTATATTTTTTGTATCGGGAAGTAATTTTGTCAACGGACTTATAAAATAATCCAGCGTGGCTGTAAATGGATTTTTAAAAAATCCCATAGAATATTTAAAAGGAGTGGGTCCTTTAAGAGCAGACTTACTAAAAAAGGAGCTGGGCATTTTTATCTATGAAGATTTATTAAATCATTTTCCTTTTAGGCATATTGATCGAACCAGCGTAAGTGCTATTTCACAATTAAAACAAGAAGCAGATTTTGCACAGGTAGCCGGTGTAGTGCTACACGTAGAAATTATTGGGCAACGTGCGGGTAAGCGCTTAGTGGCACAATTAAAGGACAAGTCGGGTGTCATGGAGCTGACTTGGTTTAAAGGAATAAATTGGATACAAAAAACAATTATCCCAGGTCAATCTTATTTGGTTTTTGGTCGATTGGGATTTTTTAATGGTCGTCCGCAGTTTGTTCATCCAGAGATCGAGAAAATCGAGCCTTCTCAGTCTTTGGAAAAAAATTATTTGGAGCCGGTATATTCTACTACTGAAAAGTTAAGAGCAAAGGGGTTAGGCGGCAGGCAATTAGCCAAATTAACACAGGTATTAGTAGCGCAATTAAACCCTACTGTTCTGCCAGAAATTTTATCCCCTTCTTTGTTTACTGAACTTAGTTTGATGGGAAGGGCAGCGGCCTATCAACAAATTCACTTTCCTTCTAATGCAACACAAGCTGCGGCTGCATTGAAAAGATTAAAGTTTGAAGAATTTTTTATAGCCCAGCTGCGTATGCAGTTGGTTCGCGCTCAAAGACATCATCAGTCTGCGGGTGTGTTGTTTGAAAAAGTGGGAGATGCGTTCAATCGGTATTATTCCACTTGCTTACCCTTTGAATTAACAGGTGCACAAAAACGTGTCTTGAAAGAAATTCGTACAGATACGGCCAAGGGAACACAAATGAATCGGTTACTGCAAGGGGATGTGGGAAGTGGTAAAACCATAGTAGCGCTACTGGCTATGTTATTAGCGGTGGACAATGGGTATCAGGCTTGTATCATGGCACCTACTGAAATTTTAGCGCAACAACATTTTGCTTCTATTCAAACTTCGCTAGCTACTATCGGTTTATCCGTGGCTTTATTAACCGGTTCTACTAAAACAACCGAGCGCAAAAAGTTATTAGCGGCGCTAGAGGAGGGATCGCTTTTACTTTTGGTGGGTACGCATGCATTGATTGAAGAAACGGTACAATTTAAAAAGCTGGGATTGGTTGTGATTGACGAACACCATCGATTTGGAGTAGCACAACGAGCACGCCTCTGGAAAAAAGCTGCAGTGCCTCCACATATTTTGGTGATGACGGCTACACCTATTCCCCGTACATTGGCTATGACAGCTTATGGCGATCTTGATTATAGTGTTATTGATGAACTACCTCCCGGACGTAAGCCCATCCAAACAGTGCATCGTTATGAAAAAGACCGGAGTCGTGTGATGGAATTTATAAGAACCGAAATTGCCAAGGGAAGACAGATCTATATTATTTATCCATTGATTGAAGAAAGTGCCAAGTTAGATTATGAAAATTTAATGAAAGGGTATGAGGAGGGGAAAGCATTTTTTCCAGAGCCAAACTACTGGATTAGCATGGTGCACGGTCGTCAACCGGCTGCACAAAAAGAAATAAACATGCAGCGGTTTATAAGTGGCGATACACAAATTATGGTGGCCACTACAGTTATTGAAGTGGGGGTTAATGTACCTAATGCCACCGTGATGCTTATTGAAAGTGCAGAAAAATTTGGATCATCTCAATTACATCAGCTACGGGGAAGAGTGGGTCGGGGAGCTGAAAAAAGTTACTGCGTTTTGCTAACGCCGCCCAGTATTGGTAAAGATGCAAGTGAACGAATGAAGATCATGGTACAAACGGCAAGCGGTTTTGAAATTGCGGAAAAAGATCTTCTATTGAGAGGACCAGGTGAAATTGAAGGAACCAGGCAGAGTGGAGCGCTTAATTTTAAATTGGCCAGTTTAGTGCATGATCGTTCATTGTTAGAATGGGCACGGGAGCAGGCTGCCCGCCTTTTAGATGCCGATCCCACACTTGGGAAGCCTGAAAATCAGCCGCTGAGGTATTACCTGCAACAGCAAAAAGGAGCTGTGAATTGGAGTAAAATATCTTAGGGTTTTATTCGTTTCTTAAACAACTCAGTCATTCGATGGTCAAAAACAGGGGGAATAGCCTTTCTTAACAGTTTTTTTCCAACCCTTGACCGTTAAATTCGTTATTTTAAAGTAAACACACCAGTTGCGACTCTTATTTTCTATACTTTGTATTAGAATAACTTTTTCCTTATTGCACGCGCAGGAAGCTATTCAATTTGTCGAGAATAAAGGACAATGGAATACGGCAGTTCGTTTTCGTGGTGAAGTATCCAATGGTGTTTTCTTTATTCAGGAACATGGGCACACCATTTTACAACATCACCCTGCTGATATGGCAAGGCTGCAAGAAGCCAAGCATCATACTAATGATACTTTTTTGATTCGCTCTCATGCCTGGGAGGTTACATTCTTGAATAACGATGGCAGTGAAAATAAAAATGGCACCCTGTTGGTTCCAGAAAAAAAATTGCCCACCTACAATAATTATTTTCTTGGAAATGATCCCATTAATTGGGCAAGTGCTTGTTCCATTTACCAAACTGTTACCATGCAGAATGTATATCCCAATATTGATATTCGCTACTACACCGATCGGGGTACACTGAAATATGATTTTCTGGTAAAACCAGGTGGAAGTGTAGAGGATATTTTGATAAAATATACGGGTGTAGATGGGTTAGCCGTGAAAAATAAAGAACTCGTGATTCAAACTTCGCTGGGTGCTTTTCGTGAATCGTCTCCTTACACGTACCAACCAACAGCTGCTGGACGTGCAGTGGTCTCCTGTAACTATAGTTTGAAAAATCAATACCTGCGTTTTAAAGTAGGGAATTATGATAAATCACAACCATTGGTAATTGATCCTTCCATTATTTTTTGTTCATTTTCCGGAAGCACAGCAGACAATTGGGGATTCACAGCTACTTATGGTCCAGATGGCAGTTTGTTTGGAGGAGGAATAGTTTTTAATGATGCTGGAAGATTTCCAACTTCACTGGGGGCCATTCAATCCAATTTCCAGGGTGGTGAAACAGATATGTGTTTGATTAAACTTAGTCCGGACGGTAGAAATCGATTATGGGCATCTTACCTGGGCGGATCTGGCAATGAACAGCCGCATAGTCTGGTAGTGGATGGGCAACAAAATTTGTATTTAACCGGACGAACTAATTCTCCCAATAATGCAACGGGTTTTCCAGTAATAGGAAATGGCACAGTAGCTGGAGATGGATTTGATATTGTTGTTGCTAAAATAAATGCAACAGGCACCACTTTGCTTGGCTCACGTAAAATAGGAGGCAGTGGTGCTGATGGTGTAAATATTGCCACCACACGTGCCTTGAATTCTTTACAAAGAAATTATGGAGATGATGGAAGGGGAGAGATTGTTCTTGATCAGGCCGGTAATGTTTGGATTACTTCTCATTCGCAATCAGGTGGTGTCACAGCCGGGTCTATAAAATTTCCAGTTACTACCGGCGCATTTCAGACAAATTTTGGAGGAGGGTTGCAGGATGCGGTGGTGCTAAAGTTTTCTAATAATCTTTCCAATCTGCTTTTTGCAAGTTTTTTTGGTGGATCTGCTAATGATGCTGGTTATGTTTTGTCTGTAAATCCAAGCAATGGCAATGTTTATATGGGCGGAGGCACTGAGAGTCCTAATTTAATTCCAGCTTCTCAAATGGGTACCATTATCGGACCTTCATTAGGAGGAGCCATTGACGGATATTTGACTATTATCTCTCCAGATGGCACTCAGCGCTTGCGTACTACCTATATTGGCACTGCTGCTATTGATCAGGTATTTGGAGTGCAGTTTGACGTGAATGGTTTTCCCTATGTAATGGGACAAACAACAGGGGCCTGACCAATTCAAAATGCTGTATTTAATAATCCAGCAGGTAAGCAGTTTATCGCAAAGTTGCAACCTGACCTCTCTGCATTTGTTTATTCCACTGCTTTTGGATCTGGTTCAGTGGTTCCAAATATTTCACCGGTTGCTTTTTTAGTGGATCGTTGTGAAAATGTATATATGTCCGGCTGGGGGGGAACTGGATTTGGATCCGGATTTACCAGCGCTGGAACGGCTGGACTTCCTGTTACACCAGATGCTTTTAAATCAAATACCGATGGAAAGGATTTTTATTTTTTTGTTTTAAAGAAAGATGCAAGCGGTCAATTGTTTGGAAGTTTTTTTGGAGAGGATAATACTGTGAATGGAGGAAATGATCACGTGGATGGAGGCACTAGTCGATTTGATCGTAGTGGGGCAATCTACCAAGCCATTTGTGGTAACTGTTCTATAGGTAATGGCCCACGTCTTAACTATCCAGTCACGGCCGGTGCCTGGTCAACTACCAATAATTCAAGTGGTGCCGGTTGTAGTTTAACCATGGTGAAAATTGCTATGAATTTGTCAGGAGTTCAAAGTTCCGTTCGTTCAAGTATAAATAATGTAGCTGGCGATACGCTGGGTTGTGTGCCATTGACTGTTGCATTTAGAGATACGGTAGGTAACGCACAAACTTATGAATGGGATTTTGGAGATGGCTCCCCTCGTGTCACTACCAATACTCCTAACAATACACATACATTTTCTACGGTAGGAACTTATCAAGTGATGCTGATTGCCACAGATCCGGCCACTTGCAATGGTAAGGATACTTCCTACGTACAAATACGGGTAGGAAATATTGAAGCAAATTTGAATTTCAATCCAGTCAAGCTGGTACCCTGTACTTCCTTCAATTACCGTTTTGATAATTTATCTACCACCTTGCCAGGATATCCGTTTAGGGCCAATTCTTTTATTTGGAATTTTGGGGATGGGTCAGCTTCTGTCACTGCAGGTTCCGGTCCTGTGCTGCATAGTTACGCTGCTCCAGGAAGCTATCCCGTTACACTTTATTTAGTGGACACTACTTATTGTAATGCTCCTGATTCTTTACGGATCACTGTTACGGTGGCAGAAAATGTAAAAGCTACTTTTACTACCGGCTCTATTGGTTGCGCTCCTTATAATGCAGTGTTCAATAATACATCAACTGCTGCACAAACATATCAGTGGATATTTGGGGATGGGAATGGATCTTCACAAGCTGCACCCAACCACACTTATACAACACCAGGCACCTATCAAGTACTTTTGATTGCTACTAATCCCAATACTTGTAATCTCACTGATACAGCTCGATTTACCATACAAGTATTAGATGCACCACAATCTAATTTTAGTTTTTCACCACTCATCCCGGTACCGAATACTCCCCATACTTTCACTAATCAATCGAGCACGGATGCTATTCGGTTTAAGTGGACCTTTGGCAATGGGGATAGTTTGCTGACCACTTCAAGATTGCCTATTACGTACCAATATCGTTCGGCAGGAACATTCCAAGTTTGCTTGACAGCCTATAACCAATTGGATTGCCCTCGTGTTTTTTGTAGAACGGTAGATGCTGCTATTAATCCGCTGGTGGATGTGCCAGCTGCATTTACACCTCAAAGCGGTGATGTCAATAGTATTATACAGGTAAAGGGTTTTGGTATGGTAAAACTTAAATGGGAGATCTGGAATAGGTGGGGTCAGAAAGTATTTGAAACCAGTGACCAATCCATAGGATGGGATGGTAAGTTTAAAGGAGTTTTACAGCCAATGGATGTCTATATGTATACATTATCTGCTGAATTTTTTGACGGAAGAACACTGAATAAAAAAGGAGATATTACTTTAATACGTTAAACAGTGCGGAGAACTTTTATTTGTATAGTGTTATTCTTTTTCGCCTTCAAAATGCAAGGCCAGGATCTTCATTTTTCTTAGTTTATGCAAACACCGTTGCTTATTAATCCTGCTAACACTGGATTTATTCCGGATGGAGATTATCGGATGGGTGTCAACTATAGGAATCAATGGGCCTCAATTTCTGCGTTTCCGTATAAAACGATGAGTGCATATGGTGATTGGCAATTGTTGCAAAACAGGGAGGAAACTGGTTGGCTGGGTGCTGGCGGATTGATTTTGAGAGATGTTGTTGGCACTAGTGTACTAACCTCTACCAAAGTATATGGTTCCTTAGCGTACCATCAAATGATAAACAACGGAAGTTTGGTGAGTCTTGGTTTTAATGTGGGTTGGGCCAATAAAAGAATCAATACGTCTAATCTCACTTTTCCCTCGCAGTGGAATGGTCAATTCTTTGATGTGCATCAAAGTGCACAAGCGCCTTTGTTGGCGGCTAATCAAACTAATTACCTGGACTTGCAAGTGGGTGTGAATTATGCCTACTTTCCCAGTTCGTCCATTTATATCAACACAGGTTTCTCTGCCATGCACCTCAATAGACCCATTGAAAGTTTTTGGGCTAATGCCACTGGTGTAGATAACCGAGTTGCGGTTCGCTACAATGGTTTTTTAAATGCCAGCTTCAAGCTAAATGATCAGGTAATTATTCAGCCTAATTTCTATTACTCCCGACAGACCCGTGCATGGGAAGGGGTGGGTGGATTAGCGGCCCTTTATAATGTTTCCGGTGATGGTGAATACACGCTTTCTGCTGGGGCCTACTACCGAATTAGTGAGTCATTGATTCCGCAGGTGGGGTTAGGCATCCGTCAGCTTCAATTTACTTTTACCTATGATGTGACGGCTTCCTCGCTTAAGAATTTTAATGATCGAAGAGGTGCTTTTGAGCTATCCATCACCAAGCAGGGTGTTGCAAATCCCTATCGAGGAAACAGACAACAGTCTCTTTGCCCAACTTTCCGTTGACTTTTCTTACTGGTTATTTATTCCGAAATTCGTGGCCAATCTATTACTATGCCCAACCAGGGAAAACTAACCAGTCAACATGTAGATCAGTTTCGCAAAATCCTGGGAACTGAGTTTGTATTACTTGATCAAGAAACACTCGAGCATTTCTCCCACGATCAAACAGAGAACCTTCGCTTTTTACCAGAGGTGGTAGTTAAACCCAGAACGCCAGCGGAGATTAGTGCTATTTTGAAAATATGTAATCAAGATTTAATTCCTGTAACACCAAGAGGAGCAGGAACGGGTTTAAGTGGGGGCGCGTTACCACATTTGGGTGGTGTGTTACTTAGTACAGAGCGCATGAATACGATACTTGAAATTGACGAACGAAATCTACAAGTAACTACTGAGCCGGGTGTAATTACAGAGGTTTTACAAAATGCGGTAAAGGAAAAAAAATTATTTTACCCCCCTGATCCCAGTAGCCGGGGCTCTTGTTTCATTGGGGGCAATGTAGCAGAGAATAGTGGAGGACCCAAAGCGGTCAAGTATGGTGTAGTGAAAGACTATGTATTAAACTTAGAAGTGGTTTTGCCAACCGGTGAAATAATTTGGACGGGTTCCAATGTCATTAAAAACGTAACGGGGTATAATCTAACGCAGTTATTGGTGGGTAGCGAAGGCACATTAGGCATTGTTACAAAAATTGTGCTTAAGCTGATTCCGCTTCCTACTCATGATTTATTGATGCTAGTTCCATTTCGAAACCTGGAACAAGCCGGTGAGGCTGTTAGTGCCATTTTCAGAGCCGGATTTACTCCCAGTGCATTAGAATTGATTGAAATTGATGCGTTACGCATCGTAAGTAAAATGGTAGATGATACTGCCGTGCCTATCACTGATGATACGGCTGCGCACCTTATTATAGAGGTGGATGGAAACGATACCGATGTATTGATGCGTGAGATGGAGGCTATTGGTGAGTTATTAACACAGTATGATATTGGTGAAATTTATTTTGCTGAAGATGCCACCCAGAAAGATCGTTTGTGGAAACTAAGAAGAAGGGCAGCAGAGGCGGTGAAATTAGTGGGGTATACCATCGAGGAGGATACGGTAGTCCCTCGGGCCGAGCTACCTACTTTAATTCGTGAGCTGAAGGCTTTAGGGAAAAAGAATCAGGTGGATGTGGTTTGTTATGGTCATGCCGGAGATGGGAATTTACATGTTCGTTTGCGTAAAGAAGGCACGCCTAATAGTTACGGGGATCCTGAAATGAAAAAAATACTGACTGAATTATTTGAGATTGTCTACCGACTAGGAGGTACCATCAGCGCAGAACATGGAATTGGACTCATTCAAAAAGAGTTCATGCCCATTGTTTTCCAGGAAAAAAGTCTCGACCTAATGCGTGCTATCAAAACTGTTTTTGATCCCAACGCTATATTAAACGCAGGTAAGGTAATCTAGATTCTTATAAATAGGATGCTAATTCGGAGGGCTGTTGTATAACATGCAACTTTTCTAATCCTATGCTAGTAAAAAACCCCTCTGTTTGCATGGTTTGTAATTGCGCTAGTAAGGGGTTGTAAAAATTATTGGTGTTTAAAAGAAAAATCTCTTTGTCGTGTATTGTTAATTGATTCCAAGTGAGTACTTCAAATAATTCATCTAGTGAACCTACGCCGCCTGGAAGTACTAATGCAGCGTCGGCCTTACTATAAATTTTGAGCTTTCTCTCGTGCATATCGTCGCAAATAATCAATTCGGAGATTGCGCGATGCTCAACCTCCCATTCCACGAGTAGTTTTGGGATGATACCGGTTACCCATCCCCCGTGGCGCATTACCTCGTCTGCTATTACACCCATTAATCCTACACTACCACCTCCATATATCATTTTAATTTTTTTATGTGCCAGTAATTGGCCCACTTCTTGGGCATGGTCACTGTAGCAGGAAGAATTTCCCTTTTTTGATCCGCAAAAAACTGCAATGGATACAATTGCCATTGTAACAGATTAGTGAACAAAGAGAATCTTTTTTTAGCTATCTTCAAAACTTAATCCAACCTATTCGTATGTCTCCATTGCTACTTTTTTCATTTGTGATTGGGTACTTTTTTTTATTACTAGGCGTAGCGTGGTATACATCACGCAATGCAGATAACGAGTCCTTCTTTATTGGTAATAGAAATAGTAATTGGATGTTGGTTGCCTTTGGAATGGTAGGAACCTCCCTTTCCGGTGTCACATTTGTGAGTGTTCCGGGTAATGTGGGGGCCATTCAGTTTAACTATTTTCAATTGGTAATTGGTTATGTGCTTGGCTATGCTGTGGTAGCCTTTATTTTATTACCGCTTTTTTATAAAATGAACCTGACCAGTATCTATACTTACCTGGAAAAACGGTTTAGCATGAATGCGCACAAGGCTGGCGCCTTCTTCTTTATATTATCTCGCACAGTGGGGGCTACAGCCAGGCTTTATCTGGTGATTAATATTTTACAATTATTTATACTTGATAAGTTAGGTATTCCCTTTATAGCTACAGCTTTAGTAATGCTGGTCCTTATTTTACTTTATACGTTTGAAGGTGGGGTACGTACTATTATTTTCACTGACACTTTACAGACTTCTGGTATGTTAATTGGATTAGTAGTTTGTTTAGTGGTTTTGATGAATACGCTTGGTACTGATTTAGGGGGTACCTGGCAATTGATCAGCGATAATAATTATAATCAAGTGCTGAACTGGGATGCTAAAAGCCCTTTCAATTTTTGGAAGCAGTTGATTGGCGGAATGTTTATCACAATAACCATGACCGGACTGGATCAGGAAATGATGCAGAAGAATATTAGTGTTCGGACACTTAAGGATTCACAGAAAAATGTGATGACCTTAAGTTTTATCCTGGTAATCGTGAATGCCTTGTTTCTTCTTTTAGGAGCCGTACTCTACCTATATGCTACTACTACCGGTTTAACAGCTAAGGGAGATGATTTGTTCCCTACTATTGCGTTGAGTGATGCCTTCTCGGGTACCATTGGTGTGATTTTTATAATTGCATTGATCTCAGCACTTTTCCCCAGTGTAGATGGGGCTATTACCTCTCTGACTTCTAGTTTTTGTATTGACATTTTAGATTTTAATAGGAGTACGGCTGAGGAAGCTGTAAAAAGGCGTCGCCGACTAAGCGTGCATTTATCTTTTGCGATACTATACCTATTCATGGTTTTGATATTTAAAGCAATAAATGATAAAACCATTATCCAGTTCATAATCAAATTTGCAGGAATCACATACGGGCCTCTGCTTGGATTATTTTCATTTGGGATTTTAACAACGCGAGTGCTTAATGATGCGCGTGTATGGGTTATTTGTGTAGCAGGACCTTTCTTAACCCTGGTTTTGGATGTACTTTGTAATCCGCAATACTACGAGGGCTTATTACATATACCATTGGGAATTGACTCGCTTTCGCAGCAATTATTCAATGGATATAAGATTGGACCCGAATTGATTTTACTCAATGGGGTGATTACATTCTTTGGATTGTGGTTGATTTCCAGGCCGGCGAAACCATCCCGCCATTGAGTTAACATCCAGTACCTTTGTCCCTAAATTTTAGTTGTGGACATTCTTCACCCGCTTGCGCAACGCTATGCTGAATTGCATAGCACTCCACAGGACAGTCTGCTGCAGGAGCTAGTGTTGTATACTAGGTCTCATCATCAGGCCTCGCATATGATCAGCGGATTTTTGCAAGGAGGTTTTCTTCAGTTATTCAGTACATTATTACAACCGAAGGCAGTGTTGGAAATTGGAACCATGACTGGCTATAGTGCATTGTGTTTGGCAGCAGGTTTAGCGCCACTTGGAAAATTACATACCATTGAGTTGAGAGAGCAAGATGCTGCCGTTGCGCAATCCTTTTTTGATCGATCTCCTCATGCAGCCAAGATTCACCTTCATTGTGGTGATGCACATACTATTATCCCAACCTTACAGCAAACTTGGGATCTGGTTTTCATAGATGCGGATAAGGTTTCTTATTTAGACTATTTTAACATGGTTTTGCCTTCTGTTAGAGTGGGTAGTTATATCTTAGCGGACAATGTTTTTTTTCATGGACAGGTATTTGAAGAACCGCTGCAAGGAAAAAATGCAAAAGCAATTGCAGCCTTCAATACAGCAATCATAAACCGAGAGGATGTAACAGTTACGGTTGTACCGCTTCGGGATGGATTAAGTGTGATTCAAAAAGTTAAGTAGTATGCGTTATTTTATTTCACTGGTTCTCATTTTCATCGTAAAAGGCAGCTTGGCACAGCGGGCAGAACTATACAAGATTACATTGACCAATTTAAGGACCTTGCCATTAAAGAGATGAAGCGTACGGGTGTACCCGCCTCCATTAAATTAGCACAGGGAATTCATGAGACGATGGCAGGGCAAAGTCCATTGGTTATAAAGTCCAATAATCATTTTGGAATCAAGTGTAAAACGGGATGGAATGGACCTTCTGTTCGTCATACAGATGACGCACGCAATGAGTGTTTTAGAAAATATAACTCAGCAGAGGAGTCTTACAAGGATCACTCTAATTTT
>Ga0169931_10012722_pt1 | contig 11617 bp, 7 predicted proteins | sample Kivu_15m_20L_FD_129675 | JGI IMG/M metagenome (GOLD analysis project Ga0169931, IMG submission 129675) | Freshwater microbial communities from Lake Kivu, Western Province, Rwanda to study Microbial Dark Matter (Phase II) - Kivu_15m_20L... | ecosystem: Environmental > Aquatic > Freshwater > Lake ... | reverse complement strand
ATACATTTCTATTATATCGAGCTTTGCCTTAAGTATATCCGAAAATGCCTCCTGAAGCCATACCAAAAGGATAAAGCAGCATATCCCACTTGCCAGGTTAGTTAAGCCTAATATTTCTACCTCGTGTGAATATTCTAAATAAGATTTGTTTTTACGCACTAATTGCTACGGAGGCAAAATACCCGCCTACTAGACCCAAAATTATAGTACCTATGTATCTACTTTGTTCGTATTATTTAGAAAGACCATCTTTTGTTGTCAATTTTATGTATTCCTTCATCAAATTGTACTTGTAAATACGTTTATCTTCAGGTGATGCGTTTATAGAGTTAGGCCCGAAAGGATTTTCGGGAGATGTTTATGACATGTAAATATTGAACTTTTGTCTTATACGACGACTTGTAGCTGAGGCAGACTAGGAACTTTTTATTGCGTCTTCTTCGTTGTATTGTAACATAGCTTTTTCGAATTTGGCACAAATAAAATATAAACATGCAACTAACTATATTTGAATCCAAAGTAAAATTTACTATTTTTTGAAAAAAGAAACATAAATATATTTTTTTGACAATCAAGTCGTGAAGTTGAGAGATACAGTTAAACAAGTTTCTACTAATTTGTATATTTATTGTATGTTAGCGTTCCATTAAGAATTAATTCTTTCATACTTTGCAAGGTCTTAGCGCATTCCCCATCTGAAACCTTGAATCAAAGTGTCTCTAAATACAACTCTTGCCATTTTAATGTATTGACTAGCAGCCTGGTCTTCTTCCCCTATGCTATATTTAAAGTTCATTATCTCCATACCTGAAATTGCGAATTACATGGCATTGAATTCAGCCAATAAAAAGTTTTCAAAAACATCGTCGTCACTTTTTCCGTAAGATTATGCATCTAATTCGATGTTTATGAACTATTATTTTGTAAATGCCAGGTCGAAATCAAGAGGAAGTACAAATTTAGAATTTTAGGTCGGAGGGGTGACTACGAAATTGTTAAGATGTGCATTACAGTGCCAGTAGCCGTGGTCGTTGAAGAAGCCCCAGTTTATGCTGTTTTTGCAAAGAATTCGTTTGAAATGACCCATCTACCACCCTAACTTTTGCAACACTATGCGAAAAATATCAGCAAGCTGATTTTTAACCTATAATGATAGTTTTTGTCCTTTGCTGAATTTTTAGCCAATTTTTTCTAATATTTAAGAGTGATTTTATTTTACTTGCAGTTTCTAGTTAAAATATTTTGTGTACTACTAAATTCCCACATACTGAACTTCATCTTTGATTGAATCATATTTTTATAGAAAAATTTCACCTGGCATCAGCATTAGCTCGTAGTTTACTACCATCTCAATCAGCCCGAACTCGCCGTCCAGTCTCTTTTTCTATCGGAAAAACAGCTACAACTCTTTCTAGGGCTTAGTTTCAAATAAATTTAGGAAAAGTATTTCAAGAGGGCTGATCAGATGTGTACCTACTCGACGATCTCCCTTAGTTTCGAACACACAACAATATTTTCGCACCAAACTTAACTCATTTTTTAAACCCAAAGTCTCAATTTAATTGCCAAATTAGTACATGAAAAGGGGTTCGTTAGCTGAGGGCTAACTAGTAGCTTTTAAAAGAATTTTGTTGATCAGATCAGTCATGAATAGTTCTCTTTTAGCAGTGTGAAAAAAATGACTGCCTCTAAGTCCATCTTTGGTCACTACAAATCCTTAATTATCGTTTCCACATCCTTTGTACCTTATCAGCTTGTTTTAATGTATTTTTATGGCAGAACGGTGCCCTGAAAGAAAACCCTTTAGATCTGACTAGCTCGCAATTTTAGCAAGCTTAGGAATATTAACTGGCTAATAATTTTGAGAAGCTATCACTTGATGTTCTTTTCCTGGGATACATACGATGAATAATTACTAATATGCTTTTCCCAAGAACCTAAGCGAAAATCGATACTTAAGTGAGTTAAAAACAGCTTCGTTAGATAAATCCTGAATGATTTGATTCGGAGTAATTTGTAAAAGGTTTTATTTGACTTAAGCAAAGTTTGCAGTTTGCTAGGGAAGGACATAGAAAAGTAAAGAATGATTGTTCATTTTTATTATAATCTTTGATATTAGTTAAGTAAAGAGTTTAGCATGTGCTTTAATTGATATATCTGATTCTTTCTGGCTAAAATCACTTACTAAAAAAAATTTACGAAATATTGATTAATCATTCTATATTTTTCCATTCTTATTGAAGGCCAGCTAGCTCCATGGCTTTATTCATGATCACATCTATTCCTTTTTCGATCATTCCCATCATTTTCATTAATTACCATTTGCTTATACCTATCACTTCGGTCAAAAGTCGCACCTATAGCGGACCCTATTGAAGTATCTGACTGTCTTATTTCCAGTTAAATAAGCTTGCTCGCGAATGAGTGTCGAAAATATTGATTTATATCAGAACTATAGGGTCCTCAGGATGATCTACTTTCAAAATAACATCCATAACTCCCTTACTCATCTGGAGTTATTTTAAGCTGGGTTTAATTTGCTCAAAAAAAGAGAGAACTCTTTCTTTTATTTGTTGTTATTGGCCCTGTAGTTCTGAAAAATAGCAACGTTGATCATACTGACATATAGCATTGAGCTCATAGTTGTTAAAAAAGCATCTAAGCTAGTCTTTCCATTCGCACTAAGCCCACTATCGACCCCAAATGTCTACTAACACATTGTCAGCTTGCGAATAGTCTCCATCTTTAATGCTTTTAAAGACATCGCCCTTTAAATAGGCAAGATCGTTGACGTCTATTTGAATCCGCTAGCTGGTGCTAAAAATCTAGATGAACTTTTCTGCAGAGGTGATCATCAACTTTTGTTTGCTTTGAACCAAAAAATACCTGTAAAGATCGTTCATAAGTTGTTTATCAATCTTTTACCTTTTGCCAATAATATTCACTATTTTTTATGTATGCTAGGCCTGACTCTACTTGTCTTTATAAGCCCATCCACTATCTTTGGGGCTTCGAGTAGATAGCTTCATAAAGCATCCTGATTTGAAATTTTATGCCAAAAACTTATTAACTTTTTAACAAAGATTAAAGCGTGTTTCTTTAATTCGAGTCAAAGAAAGGTATTTAGTTTACTACTGATAGATGCAGTGAAGAAGAAATGCTTCGATGTTCGTAATTTGAAACGAAAGAGACTTTGGTGTAAAATTCTTCAAAGGTTGATACCAATTATCAATCGTATAAGGTTTGCTTTCATTATAGAAAGTTGTCATTCTTTGCTTGTGTTCTTCATCCATTTTCTGAAGCTGCTAAGGAGTGAGATCAGGCATAATTTCAAATTCCAACTACTACAGCTACTACTCTGCTTGCATATTAAATATTAAGTAATATCTTATTGCAATTATTTTTATACTTATAACTTAGTAGTATACATAAAACTATATAAACATTCAATATTATTTAAACATATGCCTTTTTTGTAATATTTAAAGATAAATTGTATCATACTTAAACGAATCATGTAACAAAAATAAATCTATCATTAATGTCACATCACTGAACAGTCTGAGCCTGTACAGCATCCTTGTGTTTGTCGTTTTTTAATAGAAGGAGGCGGCTGTATTGGTAGAAGTCTTGGGGGTGGCACAACTTTAGGTTTCGGAAGCAACTCGTCTCCCATCTTTAATTAAGAAATAAGCTGCACTTTGTTGTTGAAAACTAAGCCTGAAACCAGATCGGTGTCTCCTAGTTTGGAAATAAAATGATTCACACTTGCACAAACAGCTGACCACTTATTGCCGCTCATCGAACCTGAAACGTCAAGGTTGAACATCACTGCGAAGTGCTTGACCGATATATTAAGACAAGGGGTTACAGTTTATTTGACAAGTAAAGCTCCAACCTATTTATGTTGTACTGCCATTATGTCTGTTTTTTTCTGAATACCTAATTTGACTTATATATGATTAAAAATTTAGCCGATCTAAGAAGAACCAACATTATAATATTATGCATTTTCACCTCCAACATAGGCCAAAGCCTGAAGTTCCTTTTCGGCTTGCGCCTATACTCCTACTCCAACAAAAATGATCTTAAGACACTTCACAGGAATAGCCTTGCCAATTATCAGCATTATTTTCAATGCGTCTTCAAGCGAATTTTGAGAGTTGCAGTCAGCTCCATCAGTGAGTATCACGTGCACAAAGTGAAAGACCTCTCCATGGCCTGCTTTTTGCAGTATATTAAAAAGTGTGAGCATAAGATTACTGCCTGCAATCAGTGAGTCCCTCATGGCTGTACCATTAGTGGGGTTTATTGCCCTCATTATCGCAGGTATATTGGTCTGTTTGGCAGGTTGAAACCCAGCTGCAGCTAAGGTGGATCCAGTTACCATTGTTTTGAGCTAGTTAGACATTTTATTTTTATCTATCAAAAAATGAATTTTGGTTTCAAATTAGTTTAGCTAGTCTAGAGATGATTAAAATATTATAAAAAAATAAGTCTAGATGCAAAATAATGAATCGCATCATTCTCACTGCAGCTCGCACTCCTGTTGCTCCCCATTTCCGTTAGTTATCACCAACGTGTTCTTCTGAGCTGTCTTGGGTTTGGGTAACAACTCGTCTCCCTCCTTCAGATTGGATATCAACTGCACCTTGTCATTGAAGACCAGCCCTGAAACCAGGTCTGTTTGTCCCATTTTTGAGATGAAATTGTTCACGCTCGAGCACACAGCCGACCACTTGTTGCCGCTCATCGAACCGGAAACATCGAGATTAAACATGACCGCAAAGTGTTTGACTGACAGCTGAAGGTAAGGATTGCTCTTCTGCTGAAGAATCAGGGCCTGTCCGTTGTTTGTTTGAAGTCCCACGATGTTGGTGTTCTTCTGAATGCCCAAACTCACCTCTATCTTGTTAAAAATAGAGCCGATCTAAGAAGAATTAACATTGTAGTATTAGGCATTTTCGCCTCCCACAGCAGCCAAGAGTTTCAGCTCTTTCTCAGCCTTGGCCTAGACTCCCACTCCGATGAAAATTATTTTTAGAGACTTCACTGGGATCATTTTTCCGATAAGCACCATGATGGCTGCAGCATCCTCTAGAGACCTTTAGGAGCTGCAATCGGCTCCATCAGTCAGAATCACGTGAACGAAGTGCCAGTTATCGCTGGCGCCTGTCTGTTGCAGCACCTGGTTGAGCTTTAGCATGAGTTGATTTCCTTGGATAAGGGAGTCCCTCATGGCAGTCCCATTAGTTGGATTAATTCTTCTCATAATCGCTGGAATATTGGTCTGGTTGGCAGGTTGGAAGCCTACTGCAGCCAAGTATGCGCCTGAAAGCATGTTTTGAAGCTGGTTAGCCATCTTTTCTTTTATTTATAACTCTAGACTTTTGATTCGAGTATATAGCTAGATTAAAACCTATAATCAATTTTTTGCAAAACTAAAATTCTGAACAATCGTCATTAAAAAATACTTTTTACTAAATCGTAAGATGAAACTGACCTTTCAGTGAATTTTATCCAAATTCAATATGATTTACATAAGGTTAGTCATTTTTGAAAAAAAACAAAATATTTGAATAAAAGAGTACAAAATATATGTTTTGTTAAAGATTTAAATAAAAATAAGCTCAATACAGCAAGTAGATTTTGTTTTCTGAATCATCATATTATGATAACTAAACTATCTATAATAATATTTTGATTAATAAAAAATCATAATTAAAAGTCTGTAAACTTAATTAATCTTGATGATTATCATAAAATATATGAAGTTTGTATTAATAATAGTTCCTATTAAGCGCTATGCAGGATTGCGCTTTTTGTGCAGAGCCAAGCGTTGTTCAATGCATGAATCGGTCTCTACGCCACAAATACGCAGATCATTAGACTGCTCTCAATCACATACTTTCTGGCGTTAATAACTCCACTTTCATCAGGTTCTTAATCTTTTAATCAGATACAAATAGGCAATAATGGAATCAGATTCCAGGGAATTAATGAACGAATACATCAAAAAAGGAGTATCTAACCGTTACAAAACATTCCAACAACTTCAATAGTACTACATGTACAGAATATACGTGCCCGTATTTCGAAGATCATCAGCCGCAGACACAGTTCTGAGCTACTATTTCGAAAAACAAAAGCACTACTACAACTGTATCAAGCGAAAGCTTCACATAACGGTGGATCCATCTGAAAGTAGCTATGTTTCCAGAATAAATACGCCTTCAAAAGATTATTAACCTGATTTTGAACTTCTAGGTTAAATAAAAAAAGAAATGCAAGAATAAAAGAAGAAAGCAGTACCTCAAATAGTTTAGTTTAAAACTTAATCAAAAGCTTTATAAGAATTAGTATTTTATCTAAAACTAAATAAAAAGATTGAACATGTATAGTCTCTACACACTGAAGATTGTATCGATCAATAATAGATGACCCAAAAAATTAACAAAGCTAAGATCATAAGCGCGTCACAAAAAATACAAATGAGCAATCGACTATTCAAGAAAAATATACACATATCTTCCAGAAAGAATCTCTAAGAGATTGAAGTATCTAAATAGAAAATGCCATCTCGTTCGAAGTCTATAAAAGTAGTCAAGTGGCAATAAAATGGACAAACTAGCAGTGGACGCACGACTCCTATGCCTTTCAGAGTCAAGCATACACCTCCTAAAAATAAATAGACGAGTTCACTTACAATCTTACCTAAAAGAAATTCTTCTTTGACGAAAATAGCTGTTAACTTTTCACCTTACCAGAAGAAAAATGCGGTTGAAAAAAGGAAAAATACAGTATAGATTCAAAAATCAGTAAGGACTTTGACAGTATCACACGTGAGAGGAAGGGATTCGGAAGAAACTAAAGCCAGATAGTAAGAAGTAAGGATGAAAAAATAGTAAGAAAGAATTAGAGAATCTTTAGGCAAGATGCGTCGATTAAAAGTATAAAAAGGAGGTATTTCGCATACAACACCCAACAGTCCAGCTAATAAACCTAACCAGTGTGTATAAATAGGTCATCAAGACAATATTTTGAGTATCCGCAAGAAGAAATTGTAGATTCTTAAACAAAAAACAAGTCGAAAATGAAAAGTTTATAATGATATTTTTAAATATTTATAATTTTATAGATATTTCGAGATTATAATGAAAAAGTAAACTATTTAAAAGTGTTTAAGTATCTTTTAATTTAAAAGATCAAGATTTAAAGTATCTGCTAGTATTGCTAGCGTGTTGTGCTATGATCGGATATTGTAAAATTTATTTTATTGTTGCTCTTCTATTTTCGTTAAAATTAAGCATCGCGCACACAAGCCTTGAAAGCTGCTCCGGATGCCTCTGCCGGTCTTGTATTATGCTAATTGCAACTTCAAAATTTTGATCGTTAAATCGCTTATGAGACTCCTTATAGCAAAGCATTGAAGATCTTCCTGTCATCAACTATAGACAAGTCATACCAAGTGCAAATATTTAATCGCTTTCTTCTATAGGAGGGCTTTCTCGAACAAAACCATGCCTGATTCTTTACATTTGTGATGGACTGATAAATCCATCGTCGCCTTCAAGTATTTTTTAGTAAGCTGTGATCCCTCCTCGAATGAAGTAGTTATCGATTAGTTTCCATCTCTGCTGAATTCTGCATATTTTTTTAGTCGAGATGTCTCCATGTCTGCTCTTGCGTTGATACAGAAACTGAAGAGCTGAACAAACTGCGCATATGATTTTTTCTACTTCATAGTAAGGCAGAGGAAAAGACTGCCTGCGATCGATTAATATGTCGTCAAAAGGCTCAAATAGTATTTTTACTGAGGTTAGCGTTTCGCAAAATCTACCAGATGCTTACTCAGAGACAGGCTATACTGAGTTAGCTATGCATAAATGAGGGTGTTTCAAGGTCTAGCGCTCTCTGATCATTATACGAAGACTCTATAGTTACTAATTAGTGATTTTTAAGATGAAATAGTTTGTTCTCTAGGTTTTAGGTGGCTATTGCGAGGATTCAGAATAGACGTTACCCATTTATAACAAGAAAATTTGTAATAAAAACCTTATATCTATACAATAGATAAATAATAAAGTCAAAATTTGTAGCCTAATAATAAAAATAAAAATATTTCGTTTTGTTTTGAACATGTATGGGAGATATTTAAAACTTATTCAATTGATTATATTTAAAAAATTTGATCGCATTTAATGTAAGTGCCTTTCGAAAAAATAAGCTAAAAAGATAGCGAATCCTAAAGGGCGTTGCAGAAATAAAAGTTCCGACCTCGAGAAATCGGAAAAATTCTCAGATATTTTCTAAATCTTTCCGACTGGAACCGAATCGATCTGCAGCTCTAATAGTCAGGGAATTCTAAACTAGTCCTCAGATTCGCTCTCCTCAACATATTTACTGTATTAAATACACTTATTTACATGCGACTTTGCGGATCTATAGACCCTCGCGAATTTTTATCAAGTCTCGCATTCGGAGATATTTGTTATCGCACCATCTAGGGAATTTTAGGTATAGCGATGTTGAGCTTAATTTCTTTGCTTCTTTATGCATGCGCTACTAAGCCAACTTCAACAGCTACTAATAGCTTTTCCACCATCATTCTTAGCTCATATGCAGTTCCATCTGAATTTGTTCTTCATGCTTCCGTAGGATTACTTTTAGCCGATTTTCTAGAAAACAGTGTGTTTTTCATAGTGGCAGCAGGATTACATATGATTGGCGTACTTTTCCTAGAAAACTATCTTTTTTGGAAAGACCAAACTTATTACGGCTCTCATATAGGCAATATACTACTAAGTATTTATACATACGCCTGCTATCTAATTAATATTTTGCTTCCCTCGCCTAATGCAATAGTATGCTGCATGATTCTAGAAATAATTTTTATTTTAGTATGGTTTTTCTTGTTTGGCAATGGATTTTTCTGTAGTTCTAAAAATAGAAACGCTCTTATTATTTTTCTAAGCTTGAACATAGGAAGTGTCATCACTATATGTGATTGTCATATCAGTTCCATTCCTCTCTCTAGCGACTATATAGCATAGTTTATAATCTCGAGTTTGGCATGTTTTTTCGCTCTTTTTTTTTATAGTAACAAGTGGGAATTTGACTCTGATTCTTTTGATGCGAATTCACTCAAACGCTTCTATTTGAAATTAAGCTTGCTTTTTAACTAAAAAGTTGATGATTTGGAGTATGATAGTTTTTTCGAAGGCATTTACTCGACGCATTCTATAGGATGCAATAACCCTGACTGTGATTTGGGTGATAACACACTCTATGATCCCACTAGTTTCGAGTAACTACCTATTTCTGACACAAAATTCAATAAAAATACTCGTTTCAAGTACATGATCAAATGCTTGTTCTAAAAATTGTTAGAAAAGTAGCCTAAGAATGTCGGATTAATTCTAAATTACTTAGATTTTAGTCTAGTGTAGCTTTGTAACCCTAAAATTATGGATAGTCTCAGTAAAATACTGAAACTTAGTGACTTACGCTTATTGGATACCCTTCAGCTCCACAAAATCCAGCAGTGTTTCAAGGCTAGTATTGATAATGTGACTGATTCCTTATGTGATGGAGAAATGACCCTTGAAACTATTTTCAGTGCTGAAGAAACATACAAGGAAGTTTCCAACAATATGCAACGATACATTCACTACTACATAGATACATGGAATTCTTTTGAAAGATAAGAAATCGACCTAAGTGAGCTGCGTAAAAATCTTTAAGAAAGTAATGATCTTTGCCTGAAAATTGATGAGGGATGGAAAAATATTCAAGATCATTTTAAGTATCAAAAAAGATGGTTTTTCATCTATGTCAACTATAATTTGTTTTTGAAAAATTAGAAGCCTACTGCTAAAGTCACTTAGTTTTTCGGGCTAAATGCGACTTAAAAATCAATATTTTAGAGTGACTACAACTACCACCCCTAGAGCAACACTCTTCGGTCCTTCATTAACCAAGATTACATGTTCCACCCTAAATCATGCACCGTACATGTTCGTCACGAGCAAGAGTAGCTTCGGATCACCCTTGCAAGTCGATTCACTCCGAATGTACTTGGCTATAACCCCTCTTAGCTAATCAACTTGCCACTTTCGGTGCTACTACCTTTGGATCTAGTCAATAAGCACGCTCAGCTATATGAAGAGTGGTCGCGTAAAGGTTACTCTGTAAATGAAAATAGCTACAATAATAGATTTGCAGTTGTACGTGCAAAAGGAGACAGGCTGATTCCAGTGATAAAATTCTATAAAATAAGAACCAGCATAACAGCTTAAGTATAATATGTAGCTTTGTTAAAAGAAAACTAAAAACAGAATATACAGATGTATCAATAAGATTAGGTGTTGTAAAAGGTAGAGGATAGTCACAACGAACAAAGTTCAATCATAGATCATGCTTCCGAGGGAAGTGCGAATACTTTTGCACGTATGAGCTCGTCATTAAACGATGGAGTCATGAACAACGAAATAGGAGGAAGGCAGGGAAAACTTTTTGACGTTTCTGCTAACATTTTCATCAAATAGCCTGAATTAATGGCAGTCGAAAAACTCAGTGAAATGACGCAAATTAGATTTATTTCGAGGATGTTTAGCTTTTTATTGATAGCGAGCATAATTTTACTGTTTCTTTTGAGCCATCACTAAACTAATCAGGCGTGTTAACATAGCGACATGTTCGCTAATTTTTTAGCTGTCTATACCACTTCATTTGGGCTGAGTTTAGGTATTTTTAGACACGTGATGGGCATGGATGTTTAAGGAAAAACAATAAAAACCAGCAGCGCTAAACTGGATGAGTTAGTCAAGAAAGAGCAAGTTATCAAATCAGTGTTTGATAAATTCATAAACTAGCCTAAAACTTACTACCCTTCAGTTAACAACTCATTCAATCAAGGCTGGAGCTACAATCAAATCGATTTCTACCTGATGATGATTGATAATTTAAATACTTTGAGCACTCTTCCAATAAATCCTAACTAGAAACCTTTCAAGATGTTTTAATCTTACATTTTACCTGCATATAACAACTATCACATTGCAGCCAAGTAAAAATTCCATTCTTCTTTCCAGCGCCAAATGAATACTATCGAACAGTTTCAAAACTTCACTATAGTTGCCCAACTTGCAGTTATAGTTGGTGCCATCATCGCTTTAATTTTTCGTGTTAAGGCCCTTTTTAATAGATTCAAATAGATAATCTAAGTTATAATCGCAATAAGCTCTTAGAACATAGCAGTGATCCAACGATACTGGGGTAGGCTTTACATTCTATTTGAAGGTATCAGAAATCGTGATAATTTTGATATTAGTAAACAAAACAGTAAAATCAGTTTTTTGCAAAATAATCGGCCAAGATAGGCATAACAGCAACAAATTTCTCTTAATACGCGCACTAAAACTTTAGTTTATTCTAAAGAAATGCGAAAAAATTACTGTAAACTTATGACCCTACTGGGTGTTTCGATGATAGTCTGTCTTGCATCTTTGATAGCATGCGAGGTTAGAACAAGTCACGTGGTACAAAAAATCAAAGATTTTTAAATCGCAGGTCATATTCACTTTTTCTATTACCCCACCTCTACCATAGTGTCGTT
>Ga0169931_10012721_pt1 | contig 11618 bp, 13 predicted proteins | sample Kivu_15m_20L_FD_129675 | JGI IMG/M metagenome (GOLD analysis project Ga0169931, IMG submission 129675) | Freshwater microbial communities from Lake Kivu, Western Province, Rwanda to study Microbial Dark Matter (Phase II) - Kivu_15m_20L... | ecosystem: Environmental > Aquatic > Freshwater > Lake... | reverse complement strand
TGGGGATTGGGGATTGGGGATTGGGGATTGGGGATTGGCCAATCCCCAATCCCCAATCCCCAATCCCCAATCCCCAATCCCCGGGATTTAAAAATATAAAAAACAAAATCTAAGTAAATATATTTATTACCTGCTTCAAAATCTATGGGGATTGGGGATTGGCCCAATCCCCAATCCCCAATCCCCAATCCCCAATAAAGTAAAAAACATAACTTATTGTTTACGAAATTACAATTCAAATTTAAAATTATTTTAAAATTAAACATTTTAAAAATTTTGATAATTAAAATAAATATTTAATATCTATAAATGAAAGCATTACAAAACAAAGTTGTTTTTTCTCAAGTCAACAAAAAACTTATGAACATCCAATCCAAAAATCTACACAAATCTTTCAGAGCAACCTACTACAATCTAAGATTGTATTATTCAAATCTTAAAAGAAATGATCTCGGAATGGGAAAGTGGGATACAGTTTACGGCCCAGAAGGATTTGAAAAGGTAAATTAGAAAATAAAAAATTAGATTAAAACAGATAGAAATCCCAACAATTATAAATATAAGAATAATATATTCCATCACAGTGTTTTCGAACTAAGACACATATACGGTGATATGTTTTATCAAATTTTCAGAAGACTTAACAGAGTTTCAGATCCTTTCCACACCTATGGATTGCCCACCATTCTTGCATCTTTGTATTTATTATCCGGACAACATTTCTGCTTCAAGGTAAGGAGAATATCATTTATAAAATTTAGAGTTCTTTCCTCTTCATGTTCTTTGCATCAATTGCAAGAACCTTGTCAAAAACTGAAGAACCCCGAATTGACGAAATGTAAAAACTTTTCATATTATTCGTTATAGCTGGTTGAGAGATTACTTACTCAAACACGAGTTAGTTGGAAAGTACCTTAAATTCGATTCCCATCATGTTATAGATATGAACATCGAATACGACAAGGGAATAGAAAACCCATACTTCCCAGAATTCAGAACCAGACTTGCCAGATTCTTTAACACTGATACTAATACTACCACTGGATTCTATAAATTCGGTGACTTGGAAACCGGTGCTATTGTTACCGTTCACTTTAAGACTATGCCATACTCAGCTAACCAATACTGGTACTCCGAACCATTCTTGGTTTATGACATGGTCGCTGAAATTTCTTGTAATGGAGAATATATTGTAGAGCATCTTATCAAAGCTGAAGAAACTTTAAAACATAAGAAAATTTTCGTTCCTCTATTTTAGAGAAATAAATAAGAAATCGCAATATGATATGAATTAAAAATACTATAAAATTAGGATTATTTAATTTAATTAAATAATCTAATAATTTAAAAATGATTTTAATTATTTAAGTGTAATTTAAATAAGGAAAAGGAATTATTTATATTTATATATTTCATTTATCTGGTATGGTGTATTGTAATTTTCAGTTCTTTTATGATTTTATTGACAAATTTTTTCTTTTTTTATAGAAAATTTCTAATTTTATTATTAATTAATTATTTAAATAACAAAAATATAATGAAGCGTAATTTAATCATTTTTCTCATAACTATGATAATTATAAATATTAGCTATCAATCAAATGACAATATTGCTTCATCTGCTATTAAAAATACATTCGCTGATAGTAAAGAAAAATTAATCAAGTGTAAAGTTTGTCAAGAAATGTTTGAATTTAATTTTAATTTCGATGAATTTATGAAAAGCACCAAGGTCCTTAACATTAAAAATACATTCGGTCTTATAGAGGATAACAAAGACGAATTAGAAACATACTTCAGCAATGATAATATGGAATTTATCACTAAAGAAATTTCGATGCAATATTTTTTTAAAGGAACTGAAAGCGAATTTAATGAAGCATCAGCTAACAATAAAGAATGTAAAACAATGAAGGCCGGTACTAAAGAAATATGCGATAAATTAAAATTCGAAACCTGTGAGAAGGTTTTGTCATTTGAAAACGGAACATGTTTAAATTTTAAAAAAGTATTTGCTGAAATTTTTAATTCTTTGAAATCGAATAGAAATTACAACAAGAGTAATTTAAATAAAATCAAAGAAAATGAAATAAAAAGTAAAATTGGAGGAAATTTAAGCACAAGCTTTGTTGATGATGCAGAATCTAATATAAGTGAAATGCTTAAAAAAATTAAGATGCCTTTAAATATTTTAAAAGAAAATACAAACAATAAGAGTATCGCGATTGAAAATAAACAAATGAATTTAGCGAGGCAAAATCTTAATAATTTTATCTTCAAACAAAAAACAATTAGGAATCCAGTTAATAACCCACAGCAAGAAGCTGAATTAGATGCAGACAATTTAGAAAGCAAATTCAGTAATATGTCCTTAATTGAACTGAAACAAGACAGGAATTTCCCTAATGTAAATGTTCTTCCTTTTGAGTCCCACGATAATATTAATACCGGTAGAACCTGGACTCCACCTAAACCTGTTTTACTTGATAACTTCCAATCTAACATCGGAAATCAATTGAAAGATATTTCGATTTTAGCCAGGTAAAATATAAAATAAATTTATAGCCAAATTCAAAATTTAGAAAGTAAGCTTAAAATGCTCAAGCAAGAACTTGCCAACAAATTAGAAGTAGCTCAGACTAGTTATTCAGCAGTTCAACAAACACTCAGTCAAATTTCAAAAATAGTTAATATCCCAGCAATTCCAGTTGCTGTAACTGCTTCCCCACATGAAGATGATTGGGACGAACACTCAAAACCAAAATTTTTAAACAGTGAGGGATAATTTTAATCTAAGAAGAGAAAAAGACGTTGATGTGATAGTTTTCTTATAAAATAATATGAAATATTTTTACTCTTAAGCTATATTATATTAATCAATAAATACATATATATTATTTACCAAAAAATGTTGATGAAATCTTTATTTGATAAAGCTGCCGAATATGGATCAAAAGCAAAAACTCTTGCAGGTGGGTATCTCCAAGGAGAGAAAGGAAAACGATCCCCAGAAGTAGAAGAGGTTGAGAAAATATACCACGAAAAATTTATGAGTTTGAAAAAAGAAATAGACACATTTCAAATTGAGACAATCAAAAATTGTGAAGAAAAATTCAAACATCTTAATGATCTTATCAACAAACTCAACGAAGAAAATGAAGCGACAAATATAGAAAATAAAAAATTATCAGAAGATAACAAAAATTTAAAACAATCTTTGCTCGTTGTTGAAAAAGAAAAATCTCTTAAAATAAAAGAGTTAGAAGATAAATTGATTACTTTAGAAGAAAAATATTTGAATTCAGAAAAAATCAGAAATGAGTTATCTGCAGAGGTAGTTAAAGTCAAAGAAAATCAAATTAAAGAAGGCTTCTTGCTAAATTATGAAGAAATGAAGAAAAAAATTGAAGAATGCTGTAAACTCTTATATGACGAAAATAAAGTCGAAAAGTTTTTAAAAGCAAACGAAGATGATATACAGAATTTGAAAAACAAATTGGATGAATATGCAGATAGTGAAGAAAAAGAAGAATTGACTTCTTTAAAGGAGAATATAGTAAACAAATACATAGAAGCATACCATAAAATTTCGCTAGAGAATTTTTCTTCAGTTTTGAACCAACTGAACGAATTTAAAAACGTGACTGACAAAAATTTAAAAATTCTAAATGATAAATTAATTGAACATTCAACAAATTCAGAAAAAATCAATTCGGAAAATTTATCACTCAAAGATGAAATTTCTTCTTTAAGAGAAGAAAATTTGAATAAAATCAAGCAAATTGAAGAAATAGAAACTATTCTAAAAATAAATCATGATGAATCCGAAAAAGCTCAAATTGAATTCAACAAAAATATGGAATCTTTGACAAATAAATTTGAGGTTGAAAGAAGAGAGAAAGATAATTTCGCAAAGGCAGTCAAAGAGACTCAGGAATTTATAAAAGAATTAGAAAATGAGATACAAGATTCGAAAAAAGTATCAGCTGATCTCCTTAAAGAAAAAGAAGGATTGACATCCAATCTAAATGAATTAGAAGAAGAGATAAAACAGAAATCAGAACAACTTAATAAAAACCAACAAACATTCAAGCAATTCTTCCTTCTACTTTTAGAAGAGGATGTGTTCATTGATGTAATAGAAAAGATCTTCAAAAGCACTGACAACGATTCTTTCTTTGAAGAGATTTACAAACTTTCTAAATTGATTAAGCCAAAAATAATTTACAGATTTTACAATGAATTCCTTTCAAATGAAGAATTAGTCAAGAAAATTTCTAAATACAATCTCGAAGTAGATTTAGAAGAAATTTTAAAAAAATACAAAAAACCTCTCACTTTAGATTTTCTTAATAAACTAGCGAGCGGTTTAGAAGAAGGGGAAGCAGAAGATTTCATAACACAAATCATCCAAGAATTAACTTCATACATAGAGAATTTGAACTCAACTATTATGAAGCAAGGAAAGAATGTGAGCGATTTAAACAATCAACTCAAAAGTGTTAAAGAAACTTTAGAAGAATCAAAGAGAAATGATAGTGAAAAGTATGAGCTCTTAAACAAGCATATCGTTAAATTACAACAAGATTGCAGAGAAAACCAGAAAACAGAGAAACTCCTGAGAGAAAACATCGAGCATTTAGAAAATCTCTTAAGAGATTCAAAATTAGAAAATGAAAAACTCCACAATAAACTAAAATCTTTCAACACCCAACACGAGGAACTGACAAAGGAGAAGAATACTCTTAAGGAAAAAATATTAAACATAACACAACAGTGTGATCTATTCAAAGTCGAAAATTTGGAGTTGAGCGACCAGAACCAAAAAAATTTATCAGATAATCAAATACTGAGACAAAGACTTGATTCTTTATTAAAAGAAAAAGATGAGCTCTCCAATAAAATTTCGGAATTAGAAAAACTAAAAAATTCCTTGAATGAAAAGAGCGACTTAATAAAAATTAAAGAACAGGAGATAATTAAATTAAACAATACACACGCAGATCTTGAAGATTTTATAGAAAATCTAAAATCAGAGAAAGAGCAAAACACAGAAATATTCAAAAAGCAAATAATGGAAATGGCGATAGAAATAGAAACACTCAAAGAAACCAATAGATTGCATGAAGACAGACTTCAAAACGAACCTGAATTAAATAAGAACATAGAAGATTTGGAGAAGATGATTACAGATCTCGAATTAGAAAACAAACATTTAAAAGAACAAAAAGATAAAATGAAAAAATATTCTGAGGAGATTTTATTAAAAGTTAAAAACGATCTTAAAGAAACAGAATACCTTGTTGATAAAAGAATGATATCTAATCTTATTCTCAAATATTTCGATGTAAGCACATCTGAAAAACTGAAATATGCCTTGTTAGACACTTTGGCTAATTTCATGGCATTTAATAATTCGGAAAGAAGACAAATTGGATTGGGTGTTTTGAACAACAACAATCAGGTCAAGACAACATCGAACGCAAGCACTGACAAACTGAAAGATTTAAGCGATGACTTGTATAATTTTATATTGAATTCATAATATGAGTAAGAAATTAACGCAGAATATTTTTATAAAAATATAAAAAAATTAATTTAAAACATATTAAAGTATTAGACATAAAAATATTTAAATAAATTTTTAGAATTTGCATATTATAATTTTAAATTCATTTTTAAAATTTTTTTATTCATCGTAGTCGAATTCGATCTTTTAGAATCCTAATTTAGTTCTTCTCCAATTTCTCTTCTTGGCATTATATCTAATAATTTTAACATTTATCATTTATTTTTCTACCTGATGGTATTTCCAGTTTTGAATCTGATCCAATTTGGGATTTGTCTATTTTGTTTGATTTTCTTGCCAAGTCTTTTCTTTAATTTAAAAGTTTTTAAAGAACTCTAAGGAAAAATTTAAAAGAAAAACAAATTTACCATTTCTTTTAGATATATGAAATTTAATATTAAATTAATTAATATATTAATAATTAAAAAAAATAAATTTATTTATTTAAACAATGCATATCTTTGTTAAGACCCTTACAGGGAAAACATGCTCTGTTAAAGTAGAAAATAACTCAAACATCGAAAATATCAACAGCGAAATCGAAACTCTTATGGGAGTTCCTTCAATTGAACAAAAATTGGTTTTCAACGGAAAAAGATTAGAAGCAGGGAAATCACTCAATGACTATGAAATTTCTGAAAATTCAAATATTTACTTAGTAATTGCATTAGAAGGAGGAGCAAAAGGAAAAAAGAAGAAGAAAGATACCAAAAAAGGAAAAAAGAAGCATAAAAAGAGAAAAGTTAAGTTAGCTATTTTGAAATATTATAAAGTCGAAGGAGACAAAGTTGTTAGATTGAGACAAATGTGCAAAGTATGCCCCGCTGGTACTTTCTTAGCTGAACACGCTGATAGATTACACTGTGGAAGATGCAACACTGGATACGTCAAAGTTGGTGATACAGGAAAGAAAGGAGCAGCTGCTGGTGGTAAAGAACAAGCTGCAGCTAAAAAGGGAGGAAAGAAATAAATAAACAAATTATTAGTTTAAATAAATGATTACGTTCAAATTTTATTGTTGAATTGAAATTATTCTTGCCAAATTTAAAATCATATGTTATTTTTTATTTAGTTAATTTATATAATTAATAACAAGTGATATATTTATTCTTTGTTTTGTTATTTCATAAGTTATACATATTTTATATACAATAATAATTGTAATAAATGGATTCTGGAAATAGTCCCTTGCAAGGGACGGAAGAAACAAACGTAAGTTCCCATTTTTATATAAAAGAATAAAGGGAGTTAGCATAGTCTTATATAAGATATTAATTATTATATTTTTGTTTGGTTTAAGTTTCTTTTTCGGATATTTACCTGCTAAAATGTATAATTGTATTTTTATCGAAATTTACCCATGTGTAGATCTTATTTCACAACAAATTATAAACTGATAGGAATTGCAAATTCTTTTTCCGGTGGAATATTCCTATGCGTTGCATTATTACACTTACTTCCTGAATCTGCTGAGATTTTTGAAGAATATTTTGAGCACACTAACATAGAAGATGATGAAGGGGATAATGTTATTATTCACAAACACTTCCCGATTAGTTTTTTATTAGCTTTCATAGGATATACAATAATTCTAATTATCGAAAAGGTTATTTTCGATTCGCATTCTCATCTAGAGGGCGACGAAGACGATGAAGAAAATCAAGAAGATGCTAAATTATCAACAGATGAAAAAGCAGGTAATGAAAAAGAAATTCAGCAAGTTAATATGAATAATAATTTCAATATCACGATTCCTCTCAAAGACTGTAGTTTGAATTCCAACACAAAAAGTATTTTTTATTTTTAATCATAAGTAGGTATATTTTTCATTCTTTAAAATCGAATTATATTTTCACTCATAGTTAATAATTTAAAACAGTCTTTAAACATAGATGAAAACTGCATCAAAAGATATCTTGACTTCAACAACGTCAACTTGAATTTGAACAATCAATCAGAAATAAATACAAGATCTATTTCAATTATATCTAAAGGGAAAAGGAATAGGATAAAAAATTATCTTGAGACTTTTAAATTGGATACAATAGAAAAGAATGAAGAGCATTTCAAGAATTTATTTTCGACAACAGGAAAAATTTCGATGATTTTAGAAAAAGATAGTAAAATAATTATCTTTATTAAATATTCAGATAAAATTAAACATAAAAATTCAATTAATTCTGATGTGAGAAAAATCTCTGTACTTAACAACTTAAACATTCCATTAATGTCTAACATACCAGCAATAAAAGAAGAGAAAACAAAACATGATAAAAAACATGAAAACTTTACTCCCTATCTCTTGCTGCTTGCTTTGTCAATACACGCATGCTTTGAAGGATTAGCTTTAGGATTGCAAGCAAGTCTAAGCGAGATTTTTTATATGTTCTTGGCGATTTCTTTTCATAAATGGGTTGAGGCACTTTCAATCGGAATAAATCTTAACAAATCGAAAATCGAAAGGCAAACGATTCGAAAATTTATTATATTATTTTCTTCAATGACACCATTAGGACTTATATTTGGAATGATATTTTCAGGGTTTTCAGAGATAATTGAAGCTATATTCATATCTATATCTGCAGGTAATAATAAAATTAGAAATGAAAAATTTTCATGTTATTTTAGGATCATTTCTATATATAAGCGCTTCAGAAGTCGTAATAGAAGAATTTTCTGTTAGTAAAAATAAATACGAAAAGTTCCTTGGATTTATCGTTGGTGCATTCATCATTTGTGTCATGACAATATTCGAACACCATCATTGATTTAATTTATACATTTTATTTATAAATAGTTAAAAAAATTTAAAAACATTTTATACTTAAAAATAAAATAAATAAAAACAAATTTATTAGTACAATATAATATTATTAATTTCTTTTGTCTTTTTTATATTGATTAATAATATGAGCAGACTAATGACGATATTCATGGATATACTTTTTAATTTTTGATTAAAGATAATTTTGTCTAAATTGTATAAAGTAATATGATAAGAAAATTTCACAAACAAATATAAATTCAAACCAGCGATTAAGGCTAAACTAGGAGAATTTTTGTATTTAGAGCCAAGAACTGCTGATAACACCAAAAAAGCAAAGAACACAACCATTAGCATCAATCTCTTACGATAAACTGCGGATTTCAATGGTCTATTTAAATGGGCTATAACTTCTAAGCTGTGTGCGTTTAATCCTAAACTAAAAAATGCGGTTGCTTCTAGGGAAGTCAAAAATATCAAATAGTAATTAGAGATTAAAATGAGTTTTGAATACATCAAAGAGAAAGGATTTGCCCATATCAGAAAGGGAATTACTAAATAAATAACCCCTCTAATTTTATGTAATTTTAGCACAACCGGCATAAGCTTATTTTCCTTGTTTATAATTTCATCTTTGTTTTCCTTTTGATTCTTTTCTTCCTTTTCTCTTATCATTTTTAATTTTTCTTTCATTGTTAAAGGTTTATTAGAAATAAATGCTTTACACACATGAAAATAAAATCGTGCATTTAAAAGTTTATATTTATTAATTCCATAAATTCCTTGAAAATATTTATTCATTTTAATTATATATAATTTGCATAAAAGCTTTTCTAATAAAAAATATTTAAACAAAATATTTATACCTACTACCAGAATGAATACAAAGTTTGAAAATAGAAAAAATGATGATAAATTTCTAGCATACGAAGCCATAAATACGTCTAACGCAGACCCATCGAACTTGTATAAAGAGGGCGTAATAGAAGAACAAACGGATCAAATAAATTTAAAAATTGAGAAGGAGGGGATAATAAAAATGGATAATTTACTGAATAACAACAAACATAAAACAAATTCGAAAAGAATAGGAAATTTACGCGTGTTAAAGTACGATTCCCATGGGGACCCTATAATTGTTATTGGCCCTCACTGGCCATTTTACATTTGTCTGTCAACAACATTATTTTTTATATTTTTCATGTTTTTTTATTTCGTATGGGCATATTTAAGCATCCTAATCAAAATAGCAGGCCTAATCGTATATTCATTACAATTTTTTTCATACACATACGTATTTATGACCAATCCTGGAATTCCTAAAAAATTTTTTAAATCACAACAAGCTGACGCCCCAGAAAAAATGGATAAAGAATATAAATATTGCAATAGATGTAAAATAATACTGAGTAGACACATAGTTTCTAATCACTGCAATGACTGCGACGTTTGTATCATAGGTATTTATTAATTATATGATTAGGATATGATCATCATTGTCCATGGACATCGAAATGCATAGGAAAAGGGAATTTATATTCTTTTTATGCATTTGTTACTTTAACAATGCTGCTTTTCGGTTATATTATGCTTGCTGTCTCTACCATCCCCTCTAGATAGATTAAGATTGTTAATATAAAGCATTATAAAATAATATTAAAAATATATTATTAAAATTACATTGAAAATTTCAGTGAAAAATCAACTTGAAGAGAATATGCATTTATTAATATAAATTTTACTTAGGATTTTATAATTTTTAATGCTGAAGGGTAGTACGAATGATAAAATTATTCGGATTTTAAAACGTATGGATGATGTCTTATACAAAAACAGCTTTTTTCAGTATCAAGAAAGAATTCACAGAATATATAAAACTCTTATTTCAATCGAAAGACACGAAGGATGCTTCGTTAGTAATTTCAACCCGGATGGTGAAAATCAAGAAGAGTTCACAGTTCATTATATTCAAACTCAAGAAACCGAAATAGCCAATTCTCTTTCTGTAACTGAGCAAGAGGGAAATATTCAAATAGAAGAAGAACAAAAGGAATATAAATATGAGTTGGGTAGTATACTTGATTTTATTGAAGATGAACTGAATTTAAAAAGTCTTGTGTCAGTCGAAGATTCTACCGTGTATTCATCCAGTGATGAAGAGAATAGCTTAGATATGGAGAATTTAGAAGAAAAAAAGTCTAAACCATATCCAACCAAAGGAAAAATGCAGAAAAACTTTTTCAACATCGAGCTTAGGTTGAGGGCATATTTAAAAGAGCAAGAGCTATTTAAGAAATATTCATTTGAATCTATACTTAATGATTCTAAATTAAAAACGCCAGTTTCTAAAATGGATTCGAGTAGGAGCGTCCTACCAGCTATAAGGAGAAACTTTTTCGAAGACAAAGCCATTTTAGAAGCGGCTAATAAAAGATATTCACTCAGGGAAGAACTGAGAAGTCAAATAGAAAAATTAGGAAAATTGGAGCACAATATCAAATATAACTCTAATGTTGATGAGATGAAAATTTCCTCCAACAGGGATAAATCTTCAAGTAACGTTTCAAGCTTTTCGCTTAACACGAATGATGTTGATAATATTTCTTCTGAAAAAAATTCACTTAACCTTGTTAAGAGAGGATCTATCTTAAGAGATAAATACTTCGTTAATCAATTTCCTACTGTAAACGAAGAGTTAAACTCTGATGACGATTCTTATACATCTGATCAAGATTATGATAGTGACGAAAGCTATGAGAGCGGAGCTTGTGATACTGAGTCTTAGGAGAGTGTTGAATGTAATGAAGAGCAGGAAAAAATATTAAATTAATTTTATTGATCATATTAGTAACTCTTACATATTCATAATTCGATACTTGATATGTATATATAAACATAGCTAAAATCTAAATTTTACTTTTCAGTTACTTTAAAAATACTGATTATTTATTAAAATAGTAAAAAATGTATATTTTTGTTTTATGGAATTTTTATTGTTAATTTATTAAAAGTTTATTAAAATATACTAATCGTAATTTAATCAGAGTTATTATCACGTCAATTTGGTTTACAAGTACTTTTTAGATACATTAATAATATTTTATTAGAATTCCATACGAAATTAAATATTTCGTACGAATTTTAATTAAATAAAAAAATTTTATAATAAATAAATTAAAATTTCCTATAAATTTGAAATTCAATTTATATTTTTAATTGAAGTAATTTTTTTTGATAAAATCTAATTAAATAGATTATTAATCTTGGCTTAATTCTAATGATATT
>Ga0169931_10012720_pt1 | contig 11618 bp, 12 predicted proteins | sample Kivu_15m_20L_FD_129675 | JGI IMG/M metagenome (GOLD analysis project Ga0169931, IMG submission 129675) | Freshwater microbial communities from Lake Kivu, Western Province, Rwanda to study Microbial Dark Matter (Phase II) - Kivu_15m_20L... | ecosystem: Environmental > Aquatic > Freshwater > Lake... | reverse complement strand
TGTACGACCAACTCTGAAGATGTCAGTGGATTGAGCGATAATGAACGCAGTGAGTCAATGGTGGATAGGAGGTCTGAGAACTCGTAAAGCGAAGGTCGCGGGTTCGATTCCCGCGGGCGGCTCCATTAGTGAAAAGGTACCCATCGGCATCTGACCACATCAATTAAAATCTAAAAATAGTTGGGTCTACATTTGAGCAAGTAAGCAAGCAAAGTCAAGTGCATCCAAGTAAATTTTGTGTTTAAAGAAAAACTGCAATATGCAGGCTTTGAATCCCTTCCCCGAGGATAATCTAAATTTGGAGACTATAGGCACAAGAAAGTCTACTGTCCAAACAATTCTTTCGGCTTTATGATGATGTGTACAAGATGTAACTCCGTGAATTTTGTCTGAGGGTCAACTGTTGGAATAAATCCAATTGAAAGTCTTTAAATAGATTAGACTACATCTAAAACCACCCGTTAGATTTTCAAATGTTCCTTTACATTAATTCCTATGGTGAGTGTGGCTGGGATTTAATGTTAGTTGAGATGGTCAAGGGTCTTATCAATCCTGGGGGCGACATCACGGGCTAGAGATAAGTCCTCAATTTCGTCAATTCCATAGTTACTTGCTTCACTGGTGATGACAGGAATTGGGCGGCCACAATATCGAGAAGGGGTTTCTAAAAACATTTCCTATCGAAGATCCAAAACGCTCCACTCTCAGCCACCGAAAATGGGAGTGACTGACGTGGAGACCTTTTTAAACTACTATGGTTTACCGGAGTCCACTTTGAATTCGCAATTGTCCAGTAAAAGCAATGATGCTTCTTAGCTGAGAAAATTGTGCTCGATGGGTTTGCGGAATAGGTTTCGATTGCTAGAGATAAGTCGTCTTTATGAATGAATGGCGAGGTGGGCTGAATCAGTACTATTGTTGAATGTTGTGATGGATAAGATGTTTGTAACACTTCAAGAATTACTTCTTCAGTTGTGGCCGTGTCACTTCCCAAATGTGGAGATCGAAAAAATAGTCACTCCAAGGTCTCTAACATCATCGGCAATGCTCTTACTGTCAGTAGTGAGCACAACTGTAGATCCATTGAGTGACAGTCCAGCAAGACAGGCCCGCCTGACTAAACTATGTCCTCCCACTAACTGTAGATTCTTATCAACAATACCTTTACTTCCAGAGCGTGCAGGCACAACTACTAATACATCTTGATACATAAGTGTCAGATTACACTACAACGCGGGTATGTAAAGGCGAGCGCTTGTGTTCGGAGCGAGTGGATCTTTAGCTACTGCACTAATCTCAGAATTGGAGAGCAAAGATTTCTTGATATCTGCATTTTCTTCTCGCCAAATTGACCAAAATCTGGTAACTAGTGCAAATTGGAAAACAGTCGGATGTTATTCTGAGGTAGGGGAAATTCCCGATTTTGACGTTGCTTTTATTTTAAATGGCTACTTTAACCCAATGAAGATTTCGCAAAATGGCATTAACTCACTCAAGAAAACTATAGAAGTAAATTTACTTATCCCCACTCTTTTGGTGTATCAAATAGTGAGAAGTATTTCGAATCTTAATTTGCCTAGGAATGTCATTCTTGCCGGATCAACCTCAGCGTACGAAGGCTTTGCTGGTTCAGCGGACTACTGTGCAGCAAAACATGGATTGGTCGGGATTATCCGAGCACTTAACCAAGAGTACAAGGAAACAAATTTACGGTTTATGTTATTTTCTTTTGGCACAATAGACAATCCGATGGGAAGTATCTTACGCAGTCCAAACCCACTTTTAAGCGAGAGATTAGTAGCTCAATTAATGGTAAATCGGGCAGTTAATTTCGAAACTGACTTTGAACCAGAAGTTATAATTAAACGAAGGCACGTCTAATGAAAGAGCCTTTATTTGTTATTATCGGCAGTTGCTCCGATATCGCCCAAGAATTAATTTCACTAATTGTGAGTGATGGTTACCAAGTTCTATCTTGTGACCGAAGAGAAGTTAAAACTCCGCAAACCCTGGTGGGCGATATATCAAATCCCGACTTTGTTCGTAAATTTTTTGATAAAGCAGTTCTCGAAAGTACCGATATTCGTTTGGCAATTATTGCAGGCACTACGTTTCCCTGCCGAGGTGTCTATCCACTTGAACTCTGGGAGGAAACTTTTAAGATAAACGCTACTAGAACATTTCTCATCCTAAGCGAGTTCCACGCTCGTATTGTGAAGGACGAGATATCTTCTGGTTCAATTGTGACAATATCGAGTGCAATTGCGGATAAATCATTGGAAAACAATCCCGCTTATCCAGCCTCAAAACTAGCTATTGAATCCTTAACCCGTCACTAAGCTCTAACGTTTGGCTCAAAGTCCATTTCAGTTAATTGCGTTGCCCCTGGGTATATAAAAAGTGGAATGACTAAAGGGAATTGGCGAGTTCGGAGAAAGAGGATAGCTCGTAGCGAATTATTTTTTTTAAGCGATGGGGAGAACCAAAAGAGGTGGCAACTTTGATTTACCATTTGTTATCGAACAAACGATCATTTATTTCCGGTTCAATTTACTACATCGATGGTGGGTGGCGCGCTAATTCTGGCCTATGATTTCTTGCAGATTGAAATCATGCATGTGTTGCTCCCCAACGAAGTAATCAACAGCATCATGATTTTTCGTATTTATCGTGTGAATATTGTGAAGGGCGATTGCAAGGTCCTCCAGGTCATGAAAAATCTTAATTCCTAACCTCGAGATGAATTCTGAATAATGTTGCTCCGAGTCCTCAAATCGAGAAACACTTGCCCAGTATCCAGAAATATCTTCTGGAAAGAAAGCACAAACTTTCTTTCCTAAGAATTGAGCATCAAGAAGTACGGTTGAACCACTGCCCACAACTAAGTCAAATCCCTGCAAAAATTGGTAGTACGAAACAAGCGATGATTGTTCTTCCTGATTTAGATAAGGAAACATTTTCACTTTTTGCTCTGAAGTGAAAAGCTGTAGAGGATGTTGTGACTTAGGATGCTGCAAAATTGTTAGTTCAATGCTTGTATTCTGCAGTTTTTTCGAAAGCGCATCTAGAAATTGGGTCTCATTGGGAAAAAGATAAGGGCCCGTGCAGGCATATAGGACTCGTGTACCATGCTTTGGATTCGCTATATGTTTTGTTTCACGTATCGGCTTAAACTTGTTGCTGTACCACGGAACCTTTCTCTCTAATACCTCACATTTATTTGGGATTTTGTGGTAGCGTGCAAGTTGGTAGCGCATCAACTTAGAATGTATTATTAGGATATCTGGTACAACCAGCAATGCGCCGTGACTAGACAAGTTATCCCAACTTCTTGTGCTAGCGATAGTCCGAATGCCTAGTCTTTTTGCGTTTAACAAAAAAATCGCATCCTCAGGATTGGTAATCGCTAGCGCAATTGCAACTCGTGCTTTTGACTTAATTAAAACCTCTTCAATACTTTGATTTTTTGATTGGTAAAACAAGAGAAACCGAACTACATTCTGAATTTTGGGAAATACTCCCGATAATTTATACAGGATAATCCGAGCAAAGCTCTTAATTTGAGAACTTTTTCCTAACTCTTGCTCTTTTTTAATTTGACGAAAAACAGACGAAGACTTTGAAAGATTGCGGAGTACCGTGATACATAGATTTAACAAGAAATTTCCTGTGACATTTACTTGTAAAGGCAAAATGAGGTGATCGATAGGAATGTCACCTCGAGCGGACAAGCGAGACAAGATCGGATAAATCTCTTCATTAGCAAGAAGGAGTATTTTCTCATTAGATGGAAGAATACTCCATTCACTTGCTAGAAAATAATTCCGCAAGATTTGCTCTTCTGAGATAAATATTGCGATCATTTTCCCAAGTTTCTGACGGTGCTATCAAAAATTGCTTTTAGCTCTGTGTCTGTCAAAGTTAGTGTGAAATTGTTGAGTCTTGACTGGTCTATTTGTTTAGTAAATCTGCTAAAACTTGGACTAATAAGTGGCTGTGCTATGAGGTTTCGAAACTCAATCTTGCTTAAGTCATTAAGTAAAGAGACGTGCAATTTTTCAGGTATTCCGGGGATTTTGCTCTTTACCTTTAACACCTCTTGGAGCATCCATCCGACCGCAACGCCGTGAGGAACTCCGTGCGACAGAGTTAACCAATAAGATAGAGCATGTGAGATGGAAGTTTTTGTATAGGAAATGCAAGCCCCCGAAATCATACTTATTTCTTGAAATTTAAATATAGAAAAGTAATCTAAAAGATATTCAAATTTTGTAAAAATTTCGATTGAATTAAATAAATTAGAAGTTGCAATTTGGCCAAGAAAGGGATTTGAGCTTCTTGACGAAGCTGAATCGAAAGAGTGTGCGACAGAATCAAGGAAACCAACTTGAGCCTGCAATTTGCCTATGCCACGAAGTGCATCTTCATCATAAAATGCACTTCTATCAACCGAAGCAGGTAGTTCCACGGAGAGTTTTGAGCCTCTTTCATAATCCCATACCGTGGCAAAAGACGTTAGCTCCGCAGCGGACCCGAAATTAGTAGGTACAAGCAGTAGAGTCAGATCTCTAAATTCTTCTAAAGAGTTGAAAAGCAAAATCTTGCCAAAGTCTAAAGTGGCACCTCCACCCACGACCATTATTTTAAGGACTCCATTTTCTTTTGGTGCGATAGTTGCTCCATAGCTCTTAAGAGTGCGTGATAAAGCTTCCTGTGTCGGGTATCCACTATTCTTCGTTATGAATTGGGTATTTGTGGAGATCAAATCTGACATTCGTGAACTTATGTAAGAGCGCGTCCTAGCAGATCCAATAACCACATCGAATTGTCGGTAGCGACCCGCCAGTGATTCATAATCGTAGTAAAGATTTGGTAGCATCATATTACCAATTAACTTCAAAATTGTGTAAGAAATCTATCAATTTTGACTTAGGCCTAGGGAGATCTGCAATTTCTGAGTCATTAATTCTAACATGGACTAAATGTTTACCTTGCCAATTTGAAGAACTTAAAATATTACTAAATGCCTCAATGGTATCTACAGCAAAAAAACTATCGTAAGAAAATGCTTTTGCCAGGCTTTTAAAATCAATTTTTCCAGAGTTTGTACGGCCACCTCCAACAGATTGATGAATTTGGTTATCCAGTATTACATGGACAAACTTTAGGTCGTCGTTTTTATCGAAACTTGAAATAGCCCCAAGGTGCATCAGAAAAGATCCATCACCATCTAAGCATAAAGTTAATTTTCTCGATAAAAGTGCGTAACTGTAGGCAATAGACGAAACATGCCCCATGCCACCTACGCAGGGGAATAGGCATAGATTACTGATATTGTTTAGCAAGAACTCACGGGACATTTTTCCAGTAGTCACAAAAAAAGTTGCTTTATCACCAAACACTGATTGTACTTGTTGTAATGCCTGAAATCTAGACAATTCCATTTATTAAACTGCACCCCTTTCAAATAAGAATGCAATTTTCAAACTACGCTCCTGTAATTCTTCGAAAATGTTAAGTTTTCGAATTTTATTTACATCCCATTCTTTGTTAAGAATTATAGTTTTAAATCCCATTTCAGACAGTAAAGTTTGAGTTATTCGGCCCTGTAAGGAGTGTTGAGGTTCATCTTGCGTTCCTGGATGGCCCCTCCACCCAACCAATAATATAATTGGGATATTGAATACTTCCTTATCAGCAATAGAGACAATCGGATTGACTGTATTTCCCAACCCTGCATTCTGCATAAAAACAATGCCGGGTCGTCCTGTTGCTAAGAAATTCCCAATGGCGAATGATACAGCGATTCCTTCATGAGCAGCTGGAAGGAATGTTATTGGGCTATTGTCAACTTTTGCAAAATCTTCAATATAATTACAGAGTTTAAATGTTAGAGAATCAGGGACTCCAGAATAAAAAGTTAATGAACATTCTATGAAATAATCTATCAATTCGTTAGGGCTAATCATTTAGGAGTCAGTGCCAGGGATTAGAGAGAGAATTTCGGGCATAGACATAATGGAATTTTCTATTCCTTGAGTCTTGTCTTCCAATAGAATTCTAGTGGCTACAGAAAGCATTGCCGGATAAGACGCTCGAAGCAAGTGATTTGCATAAATCACAATGTTTACACCAAGTGCCCAGAATTCCGAACTAGTTATGTGATTAAATGATGTAGGAACAATAATTACTGGGAAATCTTCATATTGCTTACGAAAACGTATTACAAATTCTATCGCATCCTTACCATCTTTTTGTCGCGAGTGAATCATTATTCCGTTAGCTCCAGCAGCCATATAACTTTCTGCGCGGAGTAGTGCGTCTGCTATTCCTTTACCAAGAATCAAACTTTCAATTCTAGCAACAATCATAAAATCCGGATTTATCTTAGCGTCACTTCCTGATTTTATCTTTAATGAAAAGTCTTCAATAGATTCTTGAGTAAATGGCTGTGAATGAGAAAGTAAGGAATTACGCTTAAGCCCAAACTTATCTTCTATTATTACGGCGGAAACACCATTTCTTTCCAGAGAGCGTACTGTGAATGCAAAGTGTTCGGGTCTCCCTCCCGTGTCTCCATCAAATATAATTGGCTTAGTCGTTACATCAAGAGTATCCTGCAATCCAGCAATTCGTGCTGAGACATCAACAGCTTCGATATCAGGTTTACCGCGTGACGTAGAGTCTGTCAAGCTGCTGGCCCACATTCCATCAAATTCAATTCTCTTGCCATCATTAGTAATAAAAGTTTTTTCAGCGATGAGCCCTGAGAGTGCAGAATGTAAGTCAATAAATCTCAGGGCGTTATTTTGATGTCGGATCAAATTCTGAAGTGAAGACACTCGACTTTCTGGACTTCCTCCTCTGATTGCAGATTTTATTGCAGTAGTTGAAATGCCTTGCGTATAGGGGATTTCAATCAATTTTCCACCCCATTCACTTAAAATAGCAACTACTTCATTTCGAGTTTCTAATTGAACACCCGACTTCCAATCGTCACCATGAATTACAAAATCTGGTTTGATCGCCAACAAATTAGATTTATAGGAAAGTGTAGCTTGCGGAATGACTTGAGTCACTTGGCAGAGTGACTCAACTATTTTCCGCCTTTGCTCAAACGGAATAAGAGGTGGTGACTTGTAGGATGAAATTGCCTGGTCAGTCAGTAATCCAACAATAACCTCACCAAGGTCAGCAGCCTTTACCAGCAAATTAATATGGCCTTCATGTATTATTTCGGCCGCCATGGCGGCGTAGATTTTAGGCATTTTTTCTCCTTCTTCATAGAACAGTTTACACGAGCAAACCGCTAATAAGTGTACCTACATTCAGAGTTAATTTAGAGAATAATCTCAAAAGATGAGCCCAACCTAAGATCATTTATGAATCTATTTGCTACCTCAAGAGCAGTAGAGCCATTTTCAATCCAAGATTGAGTGGCCTTTTCAAAAGTTTTCAACTGGTATTGACGAAGGTCAATAACCCTATTCTGAATGACTTCCTTACTCTCAATTTGAAAAATGTAAGAATCTGTAAAGATTTGAACTCGATAAGTTTGATTTGGATAAATAATTTCACTGAATACCAGCTCAGAAGGAGACTCTTGCTTGGTCACACTTCCTTTGAATTGGCTAACATCAAAAGACTTATTCACAAAACTTTTAGACAGTAACTGTGTTACTTTCGCACTACCAATGTAATCATCAACTTGTTGATTACCTAAATCCAGTTCTGTGGAAAATATAAAGAATGGAACATGAAATCTTTCTGGTAGTTTGTGCCCCTTGGCTTGCGCCTTTGGACTTGGGGCACCAGAGTGGTCCGATGTCAAAATAAATGTGTGCTTTACATTATTACTCGAAAGTGAGACATTTCTCATATATCTCGCAATTTGCATGGCTAAGTTTCTGGCAATTTCGTAATAGTCGGATCGAAAGAAAGCCGTATCGTCTGATCTTCCTGTCAACTCCACTTTAGATTGAGTTTCAGTTTCATCAAAAGGACTATTGATGGTTCTATCATGCAGCAAGTTAAATCCATTCAACCTGTGGTGAAGATCCATCAGGCCAATGAAAAAGAATGAACTTCTATCAGAGTAACTGGTCGATTCATCTTCAGCGAACTTTAAAAGCAGAGAGGAATCCAAATAGGGTTTGTGTATGAATCTATGTACACCACTTGCATATCCATAGAAAGGGTTGAATCGAGGATTAGCGCTAAGCGCAACATTGAAAAAACCCTGGTTGGCGGTGAGATCAAACAACGTATCAATAGACTCAGAGAGGAAATCTTCAGAAGGTTTTCTATTACGATTACTACCTGCTTCAACTACCCCATGTTTATGAGCGGGAAATCCGGTTAGCATTGTGGCCAATGAGGGCATTGTCCAATCTGATGAACAAATCAGATTATTCAGCTTTAAATAGTTAAATTTACTTTCAAACAAAACTTTAAAACACTCATTTAGCTCACTATTTACGATTGAGCTAAATTCATAGAGGGTATCGACGAATAAATAGTGAACTTGATGTATTTCTCTTTGTCCCAGTGGAAAAGTTCCCAAGAAAACATTTTCGTGTTCAAACGATAATCGAACTGGCTTATCTACTTTCAATCTTGATATGGTAAATGGGGATACATTAAATGTACTCTTCTTATCTTCTGTATCAATCATTGTAATGCGTTTAGCAACTTCTAAATTCGAGAACTTAAGAGAATCCTTTTTTCTAGTTGATGTAAACCAATAATCATTTTCGGGGAAAACGTCATATGTATTATTTGAATCAAGACTGACAACCGGTACTGTAATGGTTGATGGAAAATCGATTTGTTTAGAGTAAACAAGCGCTGGTACGTAAAGTGAGCGAAGATATCGCAAATGTTCTCTATATGAATAGGAATTCTCGCGATAAAAACGAGTTACGAAAGTATTTTTCTTTTGGGTAAAAACATTAACTAGGCCAGTTTGCGTTAGAGGGAAGTCGCTGTTTTTGTAAGTAAAACGCCGGAATACAAATCTAAGAAAATAATAGATAAAAATAGCTCTATGTTTTTGGGTTAGAACTAATGAATTAATGCAATTCTGTATGTTTGAGAGTGATTCTATGACTTTAGTCATGTACAGTAACACTCATAGGTATAGGAAGATACATCAATTGCGCCAGTTAATTTCTTGAAGACAGAATGACTCGATGGCAAAAATTGCATGAGCCAAATCTCCTACTTTTGAGTTTTCTATTTTCAAGTTATAAATCAAGTTGTCAGGACTCAGATCCTTACCCACTACGTTCTTTGTAGAATCCTTATATATGGGACGTTTACCCAACTGCTTTATGAATTCAACAGAAGCATTGACCAAAATTGAGCGATAGTATGGCACATTTTGTCTTGCGTAGTCATCAAGAGATTGGCGCATCCCAACACTACTGAGAATCACGTGATAGCCCTGTCGATTAAGTAGGAGGCTTAAGTTGATCAGCTTCTTCCCAACATCAAATCTTGTACTTGGGTCATGGCCAACCAAACTTAAGCTATTACGAATTTCGTCCCCATCGAGCCATACGACAGGGACCTCTTTAACTTTTAAGGACTTTACAACGCTTGTAGCGATCTCAGATTTTCCTGCACCAGCAAGACCCATAATCCAAAATAAGTAACCTAGTTCACTTTGAGAGATTCGCACGAATGTAGAATACCAGACTGAGATGCTTATTTAGGCAAAGGTCTATCAATATAAACCAATATTTATCAAAGCGGTCAGCATTAGTCTTCCTAAACGCATTAGAGGTATACTGGGGTAAGTAGAAAGACTTTTCGTCACTCCTTCAATAAAGTTCTTAGAAAACCGAGAAGGTAAAATCTGAAACTTCAAGTCATCAGTTTATTCGGTTTTTTAAAGTTTCCAATCAACTTTTTATAATCGAAAAAAATTCGAGGAAATCAGTCATTCACATTCACACGTAGTTTTTCTCTAACCGAAAGCTCCCTCTCGGTGAGCAATTTAACTCCGTTGCCTAGAATTTGGGGAATTTTTCGAATAGTGGATACAAACGCTCGCAATGAATTAGCTTGTATAGATGCCGCCTGGTCAGATCCATACATAGCTCGGTCCAAAGTTATGTGACGTTCAATCGAGGTAGCCCCAAGTGCTACAGCTGCGATGCAGACTTTCAACAGTGAACTCTCATGCCCCGAGTAACTAACTTTACAGTTATATCTCTGACGCAACGTTGTAATGGTATTGAGGTTCGCATCCTCTTCCACCATTGGGTAAGTACTGTTGCAGTGCATAAGTTCAAATTCGCAGTTATGACTTTTAAATAAGTCAACTACTTCATCAAGTTCTTGCAATGTAGACATACCTGTAGAAATAAAAACCTTCTTACCTTCCGAAGCAATGAGCTTGAGCAAAGGTCTATGGCCAAGCATAGGGCTGGCTACACACCCCTTCACACTCATAAATAGCTTAGTGAGGACGTACAGGTAGTGACGAAGACGATACGCCCAAAAGCCCCGCAGGGCTACTGAATCACCAGAATCATCGCGCTAATGTTTCTGAGTTGGTCGAACTCCTCAACAAGATTTGATCGCTGAGCAATCTGTTCTTAAATGTCAGTGGATAATGAACTTAGTGAGTCATTAGTGGATCGGTGGGCTAAAGACTCGTAAAGCGAAGGTCATGAGTTTGAATCTCATGGGCGGCTCAATTTATTGAAATTTTCGCTAACCTTGCTTTATGGCAGATACCTACGCATATTCAGTTGGCGTTATTGGCGCAGGAGTTATGGGCGAAGCATTGATTGCGGCGATCCTCAAGTCAGGTGTTGCTAGCTCAAAAATAGCTATTACTGATAAAAGGTCGGAGCGAACCAAGGAATTAGAAGCTAAGTATGGTTGTTATGTTGATACCCTAGAGGAAATTGCATCAAAAGCAGAGAACATTTTCTTAGTTGTAAAACCTCAAGATCTAGATGCGCTATTAACATCAGTTGGTTCTAGGTTTTCGGCAACTCAAAGAGTGATTTCATTTGTGGCAGGGAAAAAGACAGCATCAATTGAAAGTTTCATCTCAAATCCCGTAGCTGTTCTTCGAGTAATGCCAAATACCCCAATGTCAGTTGGTGTTGGTGCTTCGGCAATTTCAAAGGGAAGTTCAGCGAAACAAGCAGATGTAAAAGTTGTAGAAGAATTGCTAAAAGCATCAGGAAAAACAATTTATGTGGATGAGAAATTACAAGATGCCGTAACGGCAACCAGTGGCTCAGGTCCAGCTTATTTCTTTAGATTTGTTGAGGCGATGATTTTGGCAGCTCAGGAGCTAGGGTTAGCAGAGAGTGATGCTAAGACGTTAGTCATTCAGACTATCGCCGGGGCATCTGAGATGTTAAAGCAAGAAGGAGCCTTACCTAAAACTCTTCGTGAAAATGTGACTAGTCCAAATGGAACAACTTTTGCTGCCCTTGAAGTATTTGAAAGAGAGGATCTTGTTGGAATAGTGAAGAAAGCAATGCTTGCGGCTCGCGATAGATCGCAAGAACTCTCCTAAATTTCAGATAACCTTAGCCAACACTTAAAGGAGTTGAGAGCATGGGTTCAGTAGTCAAAAAGCGCCGCAAGCG
>Ga0169931_10012719_pt1 | contig 11618 bp, 7 predicted proteins | sample Kivu_15m_20L_FD_129675 | JGI IMG/M metagenome (GOLD analysis project Ga0169931, IMG submission 129675) | Freshwater microbial communities from Lake Kivu, Western Province, Rwanda to study Microbial Dark Matter (Phase II) - Kivu_15m_20L... | ecosystem: Environmental > Aquatic > Freshwater > Lake ... | reverse complement strand
CGATTCCCCATCCAAAACAAGTATAAGAGACATATCTCTCTCTCTCTCTCTCACACACACACACAAACATACTCTCTGTGAACCTTGAAAATAAGGCATGGAGGAAGAACTCTCATGTCCAATATGTTGGGTATCATACCCCTCCTCGTCTATGGACGGTCCAACTTTAGACTCTTCATCATCTTCATCAGTAGAATTTCTAAAGAGCCCTTGTGGTCATGTGGCATGTTCAACTTGTATGGAACGACTTTTACTTTCTACGGAACCGTTACATGATTTTCTTAGACGAAGATATCTTACAAATGATCGAGATGATACGAATCCATCTCTCGTCTATGAACAAGCCATGGATGATATTGTATCTAGTTGTCCCTCCAAGGGACGATGTCCCATTTGTAGAGAGAATATAGATTTATTTGACCTTCAACCAATCATCACATGTAATACATCGGAAGTAGATGGAGGTCTAGTACCTTGCCGATCAACAAATCTTGAAAAAAATACAATTTTGGATACGTTTCCAGTCTACGATACAATCTATCTACCGAAAACTAATGCCTTCTTGGACGATTCGTCTTCCTTTACTTTTCATTTTATGCCCATGGGAGGATCTTCAACACAAGTTACTCCATGTCCTTTTATTCGTTTTGAAAATACATCCAAGAATGTAAGAAAGGATCAACCCTTCGAACCAGGATTCTTTTTCTTTCCCAAGAGTAATACATTTCATGGTAAAATTGATTGGACCAAGGTATATTTGAAAAACACTATGATTCGTGTTTTTTTTTGCTTTTTTTACGGAAATGCTTGTATGAACTCTTTCATTTTTTTTTGCTTTAGAGTGTTTCCAATGACTTTTGTGATAATTCCATAGAATGGGAAGGTTCGTAACTTTTTTTCTTAGCCTTTATAGTCTGTACATTATATTCAAACTCGAGAAAAGTGATGATGATATTCGTTCTATGATGCGACTTTCTTTATGATAGTTATCATTCAATTTCCTTCTGATTATAGATGCTTTTCAGGTGGTGCAATAATTCAGCATAAGTCGGTAAGTATCTATACCGACAGATATTGATTCTACTTTCCACTCTGATTTCAGTGAATATGAAGATGGACCTATACTCATAGGAATGTGCTTATGATCACAAGGAAAACAGAGCACAATTCTAGGTCCGTATCTTAAAGAGTCAAAGGTTGAAAGCTGTTCGATGGTCACAAATGTGAGCATGTTTATTTGTTTCTTCTCACTCGCTTCTTGTAAAGCGATTCTCAAAGTCGTGTCCATGGATACTGTTCTGAACTGGGAAATAGAGACGTGCACAAAGCTTTCAAATTTATGACTCTTTAGGATACGTACACGAATTTCGTCATTTCAATTGTTATGGTTTCATCGTAATATCGTGTCGTCTATGTTCAGTCTAGCTTTTTTTATTTTTCCTAGCTCATTGCCGTTTCTTCTTTGCTGTATATTAAATAAAATTGTAAGAGTCAAGAGAAGTGCCCACCCCGTGTAGATTTTCTAGGCCCTAGAGGGTATTCCTTTCATAGGTTGAAAAAGACTACTTTTCTCGATGTGAACCCCACCTACAACCGACTGGACGTATGGGGAAACACCTTTATTCAAAGCGACAAACTTGGCTTTGCCTCGTACCATTTTGATATTGTATCACGAATCGCTTATATCTCTTATGAACACGATGACACATGTTATTGGCCTCCGTTAGATGACGGGTCACCGATACCCTCGCGTGTTCCTTTTATCAACACTTCATATGATGCTGAGGCACGCACATTCAGAGGTCAAATAGCTTGGAAACAAATATACCATACCACTTGGAATGGAAGCGAAACATGGGATTATCAAATGAAGTTTGATACGGAATTCACGTGTATTCTTTCTGGAACTGTCTACTCCATGCACAATGGTCAATCCACAGAGCTATCGGAATATGGGCAATCTCTTATTTATGTTAATGCAGCCTTGAAGCAAGCACTGGCCGAACGATTATCGTTAACTGAGGATCATAGTATGCAAGGTGTTCGTACAGTTGCGCTGACTCTTGTTCATCGTTTAGGTGACGAGGGCGCACCTGTAAGGACGATAGCAACTGTATCCAGTGCGGTCAATAGAGCTTCGATGGAGTTATTCCAGTCCGCTGAAAGCTAGGTGAAGTTAACTACTGGAATAGAGTATTTTTTGAATAACTTAGGATAATAGGTGTAACAGTCTAATGCAGTAATCGCCACTAGAAGACGAGAAATGTCGGTCCCGATTTGACGCAATACCTCGCACTAGAATATGTCAATCCACAGTCAGTCATTCAACTTTAATTAATCCAATCGTTCCGCACTGTCTCGTCCGAATCTATCCCAGATCAATCATTCAGATGATTTCCTTTGTATATTAGGATGGCTGATGCTGGACGATCATAGCTGGAAAAACAGGACGAGGATATAATTACTTGTCTGCAAAAGACGATCCATTCTTATTAATCGTTCGTAAGGTACTATACGATTGATTAGAAAAGGCTATGCAGAACTGGGAGTAACTTATACTTATCAGGGATATTTTTTCTGAGCTCGAAGTACTCACGGCATTTAAGCAATTTATTGCTGTTATCTTTATTCATGGCTACATCATGAGTAAAATTTGATTTCAGGTAAAGAGAACTGAGTAGATTGTTAGTCGGTCGTAGATGGATTTTGCGGCCTACATGTCATAGGTAACCATCGCTATCAACAAAGATCAATGTTAGTTGCATCAAGCAGAGAGTTTCCTTGTGGCGCTTAAATATAACCGAAAAATCATTATGAAAAATATAATCATATTGGTATCGTATCACTTTATCGTGATTCATGAGCTCGAAGCCACTGACTTTCAGAATGTGTGTTGCACTCAGCAGCATCCGCACTAGACATTTTTTTTAACTAAAATAAACAATTTTGTAGACGTAGTGCCACATCAACAACAACTGATGGAGTCGACAGTTGAAGATTATTTTGATGCGTCTATCGAAATTCTTTGCTTAGGTCTCAAATATGAGCTCCTCTTAATCAAACAAGCTCGTTTAATTTGACGCCATAGAAAAACCTCAAATGGTTGACTCCATCAACTGTGCTTATCCAAAGCGTAACAGACATGAGGCACTACGTTAACAAAGGCGATTGCTTGGGGTAAATGCCATGAATTATTGAGATTATCGATTCTTCAAAGCGTAGCTGCTAATCAATCAATGGTATAATTCTTTTCCATGTCGTTGGAATCTAGTACCGCGCATTCTTTCTCGAACTTTTTCGTGTCATACTCTAGCTCTTGGAGGAGCGTTGGCTCAGATGCCAAAATTTCTCTAACCTCAGTTTTAAATTGACGGAATATGCAAACCATGTAGGTCATGAGAGCTTTCAGTAAAGGAGACTTGTTTACTTCAAGAATGCCTTTCAAGCGATTCAGTATCGGAAGAACAATTTCAATTAATTGCTTGCGACTGATATTTGTGAGAAGTCGTCCCTTGACTGCGTTGAGTTGTGCGGTGGTAGGTCCTATTGTTGAAGCTGATTGCGATGAGTCCATTTCATTTTCATCGACTGCTTTACGTATAGATCGAGTAATCCGGAGATAGGGAGATGTCAGGATCTCAAAGCAATCAGCTAAAACGCCTTCAACTCTTGGTTTCTGATCGTGAGGATTCCCTCTAAAGGATGTAGGAACGTTAGCCTGTTGGTGACAGAAGTTTGCGAGATCACCTCGGGACTCAGTTGCCGCAGCAAGAATTTCTTTTGCAAGCCTCGCAGTTACCCCAATTTTTTCCTCATCACTCATGTAAGCAAGTAGGATACGATATATCTCCATTCTCCTCCCTTTACACTCATCCCCAGCAAGATATTCAAGTCTCTTCCTAATCATCTCTCCATGATCCTCACAAACCCCTGCATATCTTATTGGATGGGACTCGCAAGAGTTAAGAACGAACAACGTTTCAACAAAGTTGTTGTAGAATATTTTCGGATATTTTGCTTGTAGAGGTCCGCACAGTGTGAGCGTAGCTAGATTAGAGACTAGCAGGTTCTCATCCACCGCTGCGATCAGGAAACGGTAATACAAAGTGCCTTTGAGCTTGATGTAGCCTTGTAAAATAAGGGTTGAGAGAAGAAGAACGGCTTGTCTTCGAACTAAGCAAGATTCGTCCATAGATTTCGCATGTGCCTGCAATTTATTACCTCGTCCAAACTGCAGGAATGATTCAATCATGGGCATATACTTCGTAATCAAGTGTGTATATTTTTTCAGGAGATCTCCTAGTATCAACAATGCATTATTTTGTATTGTGCTGTTGCTATCTAACCTACCCATCTCTTGGGCAAAAATGTCAACACTTTCTCTAGCCAATATCTCGTCTCTAATGCATAACTTTCCTAGTGCGACGAAGGCATGGGCTCGCACTGAATAATCGGGATGGTATTCACTTTTGTTTGATTGTGCTTGTGGAAGAGTCGGCAGTAAGAGGCCTTGAATAAATGTAACCAAATTTGTTGAAGGCTGAACGTAAAATCTCCTCAATCCATCAGTTTTCTTGTGGTGATCGCTTTCATCATTTCGGTAACCTACCATAGAAAGCTCGCCCACAGTAAAGATCGCTTTTGTCGCAAGATTCGATTGGTAATGACTAGGGGTAGATACGAACTGATAAAGAACATTCTCACATTTTTCATAGACAAATGAAAGCCAGTCTTTAGAAGCATCAATGTCTTGTAAATTAGTGTTTCTGCAAGTTGTTGGCGTTTCATGAATGACTGCCAGTGTAAAAATAACATCGCCGATAAGTTGAGGGTTCAGGGAGAATTCAGCCAGATGTCCCATGAGACAGGATGCGACTTCGACCTTTTCATTTAGTCCGGAGACAGGAACCACCCGAGACATGATTTTGAGACAAGAGCGCAAGGATGTCAACAACGAGAGACGCTTAAAAGAACCATAAAATTTGAACATTTTCTTCCATGCTGCTATCAAAAACGTTGGGTTTATTACGGTATCCTGAGTGATCACCAGCTCAGATTGAAATATCGCTTCGAGCAAACACCATGATCCGTAGGACTTTGCTTCATTTATGTCAAAAGATGAAGTCAGGCATGCCCCCTTGGGATCATGATAAAATGATGCTGTTGATGTATTCACATGAAGCCTTTTCAATAAGGTTTTAAGAATCTTTGAACATGAATTGCCGTATGTTTCAAGGGATTTTGCAAGTGCAGCGTGCAGAGCTCTCGTCCCACTTCTTGTTGACCCTGGCTGGAATGAACTTTCAATGGCTTTAGAAAGCAACATCCAAGCTTTTAAGCTGATTTTTTCTTCATCAACCTTATTCGATTTCGTACTATTGTGATCGACCGATTGAATAATAGGGTCTAGTATGAGCTTTATGAATGATGCAACGACTTGCGAAGCACAGGAATTCTCATCGTCCGATATCAAAGGAAGAATGTTCTCAGCCCATATATGACCGAGTGTATCCTCAAGTTGATGGGGTTCTGTAAGATCATTTATCAAAAAAGTAATTACTGCTGTAACTCCTTCAACTGCAGCTCTACGAACTGAGACTGAAAAATCACTACAGGCGCGGGCAAATACGTTCACAATACCAGCATTGTTAGTGAGAGATTTGTGATCTTTTGCTGAGAAAAGAAGAAAGTGGAGGATCATCGTGTAAGCTGTTACAGATGATTTCCTTACGTGCGCACTACTATCCGAGTGAACTCTATCCGCGAAATTTATCAAGAGGTCAGAACAGTGAGAAACTATGACATGAACAGAGCTCTCTTGTTTGGCGATTTCACAATTATCGTTCACAAGGTACTCGAAAATAGTTTCGACACATGATGCAGCACGAGCTCGAACGGCTGGTACTCGATCCAAGAGTCTCTTTGCTAGAGTATCCATCGTAGAAAAAAGGATGCAGATATCCGACGCTAGTGTCGACGAAGGATGAATAGCAATATTCTCATTCGCGTAGTATGCATTGATAGTAGCCCAAAACCACGGCGATGACAGTGCACGCCCAATGATTTCGCAGCCAACCAATCGATGACATGATATTTTAGAACGACACATCTGGTCGGCGAACGCGATTAAGAGTGATTTCTGTGCAGTCGGCACATGGTAAAGCCAGGCAGCTATGCAACTCAAAGTCCTCTCACGAGCATCAGATTTATTGAGAGAAGGAGATGTCATCATTTTCTGCATCATACCAAGCATAAGATGGAGAAATGTCCGCGTTTCACCAACGACAGCTTTAGACTCATTACTCTCCTCATCAGGTAGAGCCTTCCGACTTGTCTTTGGAGTGATGTCTTTCTTTAGTAAAGTAGAGTAACGAGAAAGAGAACTCGATATTGGTGTTTTTGGGAAAGACTTAGCTGGTGAACGGTTGATCAATGGGGATTTCTGTGTCAACGGATCATTTATTCTCATTGTAGGAGAACGATCCTTCTGCTGCTGTTGGTCTATTACTCGCAGAGCATCTTCAAGTAAGACCTTTGACAGGTCGTAAGCACAAACCTTACCCTTAACACCATTTGGTAATGAAGCTTGAAAAGTGAGGAATGGATATAATGCACGGAGGATCCCTAATGTTCCTTCCTCATGAGACTGTGCTGAGGGCACTCGATGACGAGGACTCCAAATCTCCGTAACGACTTGAGACTTTTTGATGGCATCAAAGTATGTTGACGTCAATAAAGTCACAATGCATTTTCTTAATCTTCCTATGACATCTTTATTCATTTTTGCGAGTGTTTTATCTTCACCCAAAGTCGGTGATAGAGCCGACAAAGTTGCGAGCATCGTGATAATAGAATCTGTAAGAAAATCTTTCGCATCAATACCCCAATTACGAAATTCTTTCAAATATAATGGATCAGATAGTAAAAGACCTACATCTAGGCCACACTTTATAAGATCAAAGGAGCTGTTTTCCCCATCAAAACTGATCCTCTGTATTACCTCAAGTCCGTCGTCCAAGTCGAGACAATTACCACTCACTTCTTTTCCCCATATGCCAATCTCATGATTCTCATCATCGGATTCAAGGCTAACTTTACGTCGCTTCTTGATTTCATGGTTTTTGTGACTATTACCTCGTTTTTTAGGATGATACGTAGACGAAACGAGAGATACATCACCGTCGTTTGTACTATGAATTTTTTCCCGACCACGACACTCGTCCGACCATCGTTTGATCATAGCAGAAAGACTACTAAGGGCACTCACATCAACGAGTCCTACACTCCAAGCACCTTGCATACTGATCATATGTAAATATACCTTGGCTGAAGAAATAGAGAGTGTTGAAAGAGTCAATGCAACATTGGCTGAAGTGAGGATATCAATTTGTCCCTGCTCATCTTGAGTCACTGGTAGTAGGGTATCGCGATCGATGCGATCAGAAATCAATAGAGCAAAAGTTGATGCGCATTGACTCATAGATAGGTCATTGAGTGATCCTAAAGCCATTCGTAGTGTCAGTGCGTCACTACTTTGAGCTGTACTCTTGACAGAATCCAGTGATTGTCGAGAGCGAGATACCCCCTCTTCCTTCGACACGAAATCCTCCTCCTCCTCCTCCTCATTTAATTCATCATCTTCATTCATGGAAGCAACCATTTTTGCATTCATTTTTACTTTTTGGAGATGAGAACATATTTCATCACATAGAGATTTCAATTTCAATTTTGTCTTGATATCTAAATGTGTCGTTTCCTGCTCCAAAGGGAAACGTGACTCCTCAGGAGACTTGCTCTTTCGAATTGAACCTTGATTATCCTGGTCGGTAGCTAGAGAAAGAATGCTCAACAAAGCGTCTCGAGCAGATGCAGTAGTCAGTGACATGACGAAGGTTAAATTTGAGAAAAGTCAGTTGAACTGCTGAAAAAAATTGGACAATATCGACTTGTTTCCTCTAAGAAGATTTTGTTATACTTTGCAATTTGTTTCAACTCAATTTCATAATTGAAATGTAGTATGACTTGGAGGGAAAGATTACTATTGTGTCGCAGCCTATTGGCAATTAGCTACAGTAGGAACATTCCGAGTGTTATCGGCGATCGATCATCCCACTATCCCACTCACGCTTGAAGGAGCCGTTGTTGTCTAAGTACAGCACCGTAGTCTTAGCTACGTATCGTACAGGAACCACTTACAGCTTCACTGTAGCTACAGAGCTAGTTGGTACTGTATGTAAATGTAAAGTCAAAGACTAAGACTCACTGCATCCGATTCGTGCTTATGAAAGGTACGGAGGGCTCTATGTACTATGTAAACCCAAGTCATTTTGTCATATTTCACCTTTCGACTTAAATCTCTCAGCATCCACATCGACGATCATTACTCCTTGGTGCATCTATTATAACGACGGGGATTTACTGACTTCTCACTCTATCACTCAAAATTCTCAGCTAAAATGGGAGGAGGGCTGGCATTTTTAAATAAGAAGCAGTTCAATCCTAGCAATTTTTCTAATCAGAAAAAGGTATGGGAAGCTGAACAGAAAGCTGCACAGCTTGAGGCCAAGAGCAAGGAAAGGGAAAAGCAGCTACGGATGGAGCGGGATCATGAGGAAATGCTACGTACCACTCAAGGGAAAATGGTTAGTGATAAGGCGTCTTTACGGTTCATGTATGAAGCGCCTGTATCAAAAAAAGAAGAGACTAGCCAAGGATATGCTAACGAGCCCCGGATATTCGTACAAGATTCGAATCAGGACACCAACAGTACCCCGTCGATATTTCAAAGACAGGAAGGGGATGATGAAGCTGCAGCTGCTTTTCGTTTGATGCTTGCATCATCTACCTTCTCTCAACAAAATGATACTTCATCCAATTACGCTGAACATGATGAAGCCGTGAATACAACCAATAATACCTACGCATCACTTGTACTGACCGGTAGCACAGCAGAGATTGCACGGAAAAATGCCCAACTTACGCAGCTGGAGAAGGCTGTTGGAAAGAGACAAGATGGAGGATTAGGTCTTACCTACGAAGAACAGATTGAGCGTTTCCCTCAATTGAAAAATGCACCCATGGTCATTAAACGTGGAGACGGTAAAGAAGCGAGTACAGAAAATATGGCTATCAAATTCCAACCTCTCGGCGCACAAATACGGAATGTACGATGTTTGAAATGTGGCGTGTGGGGTCATTCAAGAGGTGAACGTGAATGTGCACTGTCGGGTTGGGATCCTTTCTCATCAACTCCTTCTTTATCGTCGATTTACAAACCAATCCAAACGGATACACAACCCACGACAGCTGCTTTATCATCCTTGGATCTAACGGTAGGGACAAAAATAATTTCTGATAGAGCACATGAGAATCAAGAGGAAGAATCGCATCATCGTAGTTTAGAAAAGAAAAGTAAGAAGAAACGTAAACATCGAAGTTCAAGTCCTAAGCGCAGTCATAAGAAAGAGAGTAGTAAGGACAAGAAAAAACATCATAAGCACCATAAAACATCCAAGCGACAAGAGCGACGATATAGTGATTCTGAATCAGATTCATCCAGTGTATATTCTCGTTGAATTGGGGTTCACTCCAGGAGTTATTGATTGATTTTTAACAATCACACTTGCACCATGGAGTGTAATCTTAGAAATCGACGGTAGAATAAAAAGATAAATCGAGAAATATTAAAATCTTAAACAAGCTATATTTTCCTTTTTTAACTCCACATTCCTCTAAGGACGCCTTTGAAACAAATAGTGACTTACAATCCATTCATTTCCTCCGTCATATCCAAATAATTCTGCACAAGCTAAGAAGAATAATCTCCAATTGACATACCACTCCCATTCTTTTCCCTCACCGTAAGCTTTGGCAAGTACAGGTTTTAGTTTCCCATTTTTCCAATTGATATCCATAACATGTAACCATGCATTGCTTGTTTTTTCATAGTTGGATCCATTGACACGCCAGTGATTTAAACAGTAAAAATGTTCACCAAAATACAAGAGTAAATCATCCGATGGCATAGTCCCACCGGTAAAAAAATGCTCTGCCATCCATCCCTCCGCAAAATGATATGCATAATCTTTATGAGTAAAAATATGAATAAATAACTTTCCAGATGGTTTCAAAAATCCATATACTTTTGAAAGTAAAATGGAATAATTCTTCATATGTTCAAACCTTGGAATACATATTGCAAAATAAATGAAATGTATGTAAGATGATGAATGTACAATTGAAAAAAAGACACACTCCATCACATTCTCGATAGATGGACATGAATTGCACCTACATTTCAATTGATAAAACACGATCATTATCTCTAACAATATCCAAGGCACCTTTATCATCACTAACATTACAGGTAATAATTTGAATATTTTCAACTTTCAATCCTTTCCTTACGGCTGTTTGTAAAATATATTCTCTTTGTGATGCACTATTCGAAATACCAGTAATTTGGATATTAGGATATTTTTCCAATAAAAACAAGGACAAGGAACCCCATCCACATCCTAAATCAACAACTTTCATCCCATCTTGAATTTGTGCACGATGACAATATAATTCTAACATGGCCACCTCACTTTCTTCAAAGGTTGTTTTAGATGTTGGCCATAAACCTGAACTATACTTTTTACGTGGTCCCAAGGACAAATCATAAAAGGCTGCAGGCACCTCATAATGTTGTTCATTGGCCTCTACGGTATGAATAGCAATTGGCATGGTTTTTAATTGTGATACAATATTCATTTTCAATTCATGATCCTTTTCAACAACATCCTTGCCACTTTGGAGTAGTGCTAAATGATCCCGACAACGTAAACGTATACCATAGCGAATCACAAGATCTGGTAATAAGCCACTATATACCATGGGCAGTACAAGATCTGTTCCTTTCGTGAGAAGATTCAATATTGTAGATGAAATACGTTTGTACAATGTCGTTGATTGAAGGTATTGATATGTCGTATAGAGCAATACTACATGATGTGGTCGAATGGAATTATAGTCACTGGGTATATTACCAGAACTACCAAGAAGTTGAAAAAGAGACGAAGTTAGAAAAGAAAAGTAATTCGACATTATTTTGATTAAACCTCTCAAGTTTCTCAAGGGACGGAGGGGCGAAGACAAAGCAATAATAAGAATGGATATCGATGGGATGTTCTCCAGCTCTGTCCAATCACTGGGAATTTATAGATTCACTGAATCGAACTAGGTTACTATTGTACTGTCCTACTAGTACGTATTACAGAATGTTTGATATCATTTCATTGTCACAGCCTATAGAAGTTTGTACTGAATACTGTAGTACCCAACCGTATGTAGCAGTAATCCATATGTACTGTAGCTGTAGCGTTCCTTTTTGTGCGTCACTTTTTTAACTTCTTACGTATGTACTACCGGTATGTACCATACCGTGGGTAGATGCTGGAATATCTGCGGAGATAGGGATAATTCAGACTGTAGTGCCCCGTTTACTATCTCCCTTTTTTTGGTCTTGATCATGATGGAACATGAAAGAGTGATCGATGTGACCATGATTTACATTAAATAGGACTATGATTAAAACGAGGCGAGGGAATTCGGGCAGTGAAGAATTTTAAAGTACT
>Ga0169931_10012715_pt1 | contig 11621 bp, 4 predicted proteins | sample Kivu_15m_20L_FD_129675 | JGI IMG/M metagenome (GOLD analysis project Ga0169931, IMG submission 129675) | Freshwater microbial communities from Lake Kivu, Western Province, Rwanda to study Microbial Dark Matter (Phase II) - Kivu_15m_20L... | ecosystem: Environmental > Aquatic > Freshwater > Lake ... | reverse complement strand
CCCACTTTTTAAGAATGATACGATTAATAAAGTTATAAGGAATAATTTGTGGTGTGACGAGGAATGCATGATAAGTAGACTTCTGCAGATGCTCATTTTCCCCTCCACTAAAGTAAACAAGAGTAATCTGGGCCTCCTATAGTATGGGAAACATATCGTCTTTTACGTCCGTCTCGTCGATCAAGAACAGAATTGATGACGTGGAATAGTTTTAGCCCTATCTCTATATTTCAGCAAGATTCTTTTTAGCGTTAAAAATTATTGTCGTGCGTCATCCAAAGACTTTCGGCAGAATTCTGCCTCAGCAACCGTCGAAAGACAGACCATAAGGATCGAAAACATCAGTGTCGTTCGTTCACTGCTGCTGGGTGAACTGCTGACTTCCGTCGATCATCGTCAGCCATCAGTTGTTTTGTTCTTAGCGACGACAGCAACAACACAACTATAGACATCACACCTTTTTTGTTTGAATACCAACAGTCTCTATTGTAAATATATATTGAGACAGTTTAAGTGAATTCATTCAACGGTGGCACAACTCTTACATACTTACATCCCGTTGTGCTTTTCTGTTTTCTGCTAGACATCCACCTACCTCAGCAAAGCAAAAAATGAACTATTCAAGAGCTGTGTTGTTCCTTTCTCTATGTGTCACCATCTACACACAGTCAACATATGCGTTTGCTTTTGCACCATCAGTACATTTTGCTCCCAAGGTAAGATCTATACATGAATATAGATGAACGATTTATTAACGCGTTTTTCAACATTGATATGTGAACACTGGGGAAAATACCTTCAACCAAGAAAACTTTCTTTTTCGATATCCTCTCCTTCCTTAGAATTACAATATTTTCCATTTATCTTTACTCATTGATATTTTTCTTTCCATTGTTCTCCCCTTAATTTCAAACTGTATCTCATGTTCCTTCAAAGACCAAAATTACACGATCGGTTTCACTTGCCTCTATCGATGATTTGATTGCTCAAGGTGGGGCCATAGATAATACGCTCCCTTCCCCAGAAGACTTCATTGTCAACGCTGGTGAATTAGATAATGAACCCGTGGATCCTCAAAGCCTGTCTATTGAGGGTGATAATGCCTCCAGTATAAGCTCATACGATTACCAATCTCGAGTAACGGAATTGAGGCTCAAATATCGACGATCTGAGACGGATACTGGATCATCCGAATATCAAATTGCAGGAATATCAGAACGAATCAACTATCTTACAGAACATATGAGAACCAATCCCAAAGATTTCTCTACCCGTAGAGGTCTTGTTGCCCTGGTCAATAAGCGTCGTAGGTTGCTGAACTATCTCTTTACTGAGAATGTACAAAGATACGCAGAACTTGTAAACGCATTGGGGATTCGTCACAAGGCTCCTAGTCGCGTTCAATCCAGAGAAGATCAATATGGTCGTTTCCCAGGACCCAAAGATCCCATGAAGTACAAGAACAAATTACCCAAGACGGAATAAAAACCATGGATATGATAAACGAACCTTAATAAGAATAGAGTATTACTTTTGTTGTCACTGTGCTGGATATTGTATCTTTTACAATATCGCTTACATCTATATAAAAACCTCATAATAGAGTCTTGATTGAAGTTGCTGCCAGTTAAAAGTTACTGCCAGTTATTACTTCCCCATGTATTACATAGGTTCGGCCCTTGTCTCAAATCACCAGTAACCTTTGCTCTATTAAACTTAAATAGTAGACGTCAGACTGGCAGAAAACAGTCGGTCTGATTGTCTGATTGCTATCTAGACGATGATAAGAAGTTTGTTTACATTGATGATAGTGTCGGCTCTGAACTCTATTTAATTAATTTCACAGTCTTTGATAAGTATGTGAGATAGCTGCAGGATGGAGGGTATTCATGATCGTCCTGTGTGACTACAACAAACACTTGTGACATTAATTTCATGTTCATTGAATACAAAGTTGATTTTTTTTATTTTTTAATGATTTAGTTCTCGCTGTTTTAGTATTTACACCGCACTCGATTTAAGTTCAGTTGTAAATACAGTATATCGACAACTAGAGGACGGGGGATGCAAGCCTAGGAAATCGGATGGAAACTGGTAGAATAAGTCTTACTAGCCTCATTCAATCCTTGTTTCATTTAGAATCGATGAACGACTCAACATCGAATGCAAGAATTCAACTCGAACGAAAGAGGGATATTCACGATCTATTCAGTACAAACTCAATACTTTTCAGGGAAAGGTTCTATAGTGATAACCATGCAGAATATTGTGAATCATTCTCGTGAATGTAGAGATTTTTCAATTTGCAATACCCTTTACCCATTGTTGGCCATAAGTTCACATCTAAACGTGAAGTTACTACAGTACTGTTTTGGATCTCGATGATGAGCGTAATAATGACGTCTTATTTATATTGACGTTGTTGTAGAGTTTTTTTTTTTGTTCAATCAAAAAGTATATCAATTTTACTTGGTATGGAAAAATAAATATAAACATTATTCAATTATCAAACATCTATCGGTAAATGACTCCATTTACATGTCTCTCGACATGCCCATTGGCATTTAATCCTTACTTGTCAAAACAGCAACAAACTCTTTTTCCCTGGATTGCCATGAATACAAATACGCTTCATCGGCTTTACCACAAATATCCATGCCACGACTTAAAATTGTATGCAATAACTCCAACAATGTAGGATGATTGGATAAAATGCGTTTGATGTCCACAAATGCGTTTTTGTCATGTTTCAAGTTTGTAGCAAAGGTATTGACCACTTCTAAGCAATCCAGTAAGGTCTTTGGCAATGGGCTTGGGTTGATTAATCGAACAAAACCTGTAAGGGATCGTAGTATTCGTTCATCTTCATGGACAGATGATACAGAAGACCCCATCGTGATCGATGCGGTATTCATTAGGATTGTACGCAGCACATGTGGAAGAATGAAACAAGCATTTCCATGAGGAAGAAAACCATCATCTAGAATACGTGAAAAGAATAATTTCCCTTTGGGTAAGGAAAGAATTCGTGCAAGAATCGGTTCATTTATCTCTAAGGTAGATGATGAAGAAGAAGAAGGGGATGTCGAAGAAGTTTCAGATACTTTATATGAAATTCCCAAGGTGATGTGTAGTTTCTGAACTTGCGTTTCTATATCCATCAGTAATTCTAATCGTCGGTAATTGTCAATGACATCTTCTGAATGATTTGATCCTTCTTTGGTTTCTTGAGAAGCACCAGCAGTAGCAGTAGTAGACGTAGGGAGAGTATTATATTCTTGTCCTTTTGTTTGTAGTAATCTTCGTAATTCTATCCAATTCAAGTATGTTTGATAACCTTGATCAATAGAGATTCTAGCTCTCCACAAATTGATTCTCTGCAATTCTTCTTCCTTATCTTGTGGATGTAACAAATCATCTTGTATCAAGTCTTTTTCTTCCTCTTCATCGTCTATGTTTCCTTCATGGGATGTATTGGATTGATTTAAAATAAGTAATGATGAAGACAAGAGTGCACGAGGACGTTTAACATCATTCTTAACTAATTTTCCAAGATTTTGTTTTTGATGTGAGAAATCCTCAGCTCGTTTTTGAATCATGGCAAGATATTCTTGTTCCATTTCCTTGGCATTTTGTTTTGTTTCTTTCCAAACTGGATTGGGTAAGGAAGAAGAGATAGATGATGTTATATTAGATAGCATAGGAGTATTCGTACTTGTAATAGACCCACCACCGCCACCATGAAGGGATGGATTCCATGGATGAAATAATAATGCTTGTTGTTGTTGTTGTTGTAAAAGTTGTTTTTGTTGTTGTATTCTCCGTTGATCATATCCCCATTTATAATAATCCGCATTATACATATCCAAAATTGATGTAAAACTTAATACAGGTTTCAGCATCGAATGTATGACATAACATAAATCTCGTGGTGTCATGGATGTGGTAGGTATTTGTGATGCAGGGATCGGACGTGCATGAGGAGATGTATCATGGAAAAAGAAACGAATAGGTGGAATCTTGTACGAAGGCGTAGGTGTAGATGGAGTAGTAGTAGTATTGGTAGTATTCATGGTATCCATATTGTTTGTGTCTTGATTTGTCGCATGGATAGGAGTGACTGAATGGATCAAAGCCGGAGTAGGAGTAGGAATGATAAGAGGATGTGAAAGTACTTGCCCTTGTGCTTCCATCCTATGAAGAGGATGAGGAGGATGAAAAGGAGAAGGGTATAGAGAGGTGCCAGGAAATGATGTCATCAAGGTAGGTGTATGAGATGGAATATTAGTAGTAGTAGATTGAATAATTGTAGGAGGTGGAAGATAGGGATGATACGATGGATGCTGCATCATCGGAACTGTGGTAGCAGCAGCAGTCGTATTCAACACGGGCTGTGGCGGCAACGGCTGCATCGTCGTCATCATCATCATCATGGGCGGCGGTGGTCTTGGTGGTGGCTGTACAAGACTGCTTGTTGGCATCGGTGTTTGCATAACCGTTGTAGGAGGAAACACGACTGATGGCGGCTGTAGCAGTGACTGGGCTTGTAAATGTTTGGTTGTGGGAAGGTATGCAAGAGGTTCTTCGTTTACATCATAGTCTTCCCATGGCAGCCTATCCGATGGCAGCAACGATGACGATGAGACACTTGTGGCTATACCTGCACCAGTACCTGTTACTAGACTTGTACCTGTAACTGTGCCCAAACGCCCATCCTTCTTCTTGGCAGCATCCGCTCGAACAAAGTCATCGGCAAGGTGCAGTGATTCAAATTGGTTCAGGGATTGTAGCCACGCATCCGAGTATGATGCGGTGGGAGCAACGGGACGAGAAGACTGCTGCTGCTGCTGCTGCTGCTGCCCTAGTTGTGGTGTCTTGCCAGAAGCAGTAGTCTGTATGACATACCCTCCCACAGACGAGGACGCCGCCATGGAAGATCCTCCATCCCCAACAGGATGATTCGTGTGTATCAATTGCTGCTCTAAAGCGGATAAAGCCTCTTGCATGATGCTTGATGACGTTGACAAGGCCTGAGGATTCGTCGTTTCGGTTGTCTGCTCTGTTGCTCTTGGTGGTGACGCGGCTACGTAGGAGTCTTCTGCCGCTGCCAAGTCCTTGAGCATATCACGAATCAAAGAATCAAAGTCGTCCTTGTCTGACCTGTGGCGGTTTTTGTTGGTGAACATGATTTCCCTGACACGTGTATGTAAGTATGTGCGTGGAGAGTTGTGTTTCTTTTAACCCAATCTTGATCTTTTGCTTTATCTTTATAAATAGGATTTGCGGAGAGTGTTGAATGTCTATCAAAACAGAAGTAAGATCAGTATGGCGATGGGATCGACCACAATGCTGAGAACTCTATACATTGTACTAACACTGACTGACTGAACGAACGAAGAAATCCAGTCAAACCAGGCTGGTGGTGGCGCGAAGTACAGTACAGTCAGTACCTGTATATAAAAGGCTACGTACTGAACGCTGTACGCCCTGTGAGACGTATTGAGCACCAACTTTGCAGTGCACGTAGAATTGGTACGGTACAGTATGTAGGCTCTTTTGATGACTAAAATGACGGGCACTCGAGGGCTCGCGGGCCGAATACCATCCGTGGAAATAAGGCTAAAAATGGCTAAGGGTAACCGTAAGTTCCCTGCTCTGCCAGAGGTCCTCGTGATTTCTCTACATATAGAGCGAATGGATTTCGAAATGGGCTCAGCTTGATGGCTACATAGGATCTTCTCTTGGAGCTGGGGAAGGGGCAGCCAAGTGCGTCAGAATGGATCCAACTTTAGATCGTCCTGGAGAGATGTGTTTTGAGGTTATGCCTCCTTTTTTAAGTAGTTTCATTAATACAATAAGACAAGCATCTAATTGTCTATTCATTTATTCATTAGGATAGTTATTTAATCCGTTCTACAAGTCATCAGTGAGGTGCCTGTAGGTTCGAGATCTTCATTTTATCAACGCCATCGATTGTTTTTACAACCCTCTGTAACATGTAAACAAATCTAAACATAACAAGAACTTGAATGGATCAAGGGTACCTTCTACTTACACTTGCCAGACTCAAATGTGTATTTTGCCGTTCACTTTGCACCTGGAATTGATATTCTTGATTCCTTGAATGCCACAAGGTATCATGATTATTGTGCATGCCACTCCTCTTTTGATGATTACTATCCTAGCAGCAGCACGATTAGTAGTAACAGTCATTCAAGGAATGCCACGATATAACATGCATTTTATGGAGTGATGCCAGATTTCGTTGAATGTGTGAATCACCGGATACATGAAGTAAAGCCATGTCACATGAACTAGTAGAGGTTATTACATATCCATATACGTATTACTATGTTTCAGGATTGGGGGGATATATGTCGTAATCAAACCGGAATTATTACCATGGGAGTCCAAGGACAACAATATGCTGTACAACTTATATGGTTTAATACTAGATGATATTGTACAAGTGGAAATGTGGATCGATTCGTGATATAGTATCCATTCGTTGTATTTCAGTCCACGAATGACAAACTGTGATAATACAAATCCTTGGACAAGTATGGAAACGTCCAATCCCTACAGATTTACAAACGTCCAACAACCTATGTATGGATGCGTATGGAGATGCTGGGTATTGGAGATTGGATACTGATCACACCTTGTCAAACCAATAATGTCAAGACTCAGAAATGGATCTATCATGGGATACATATCTTCGTCCATGGCAGCACAATACGTTTCTTTGTTTAGCAACTATGAAGGAAGCTACCAACAGCGGAACCTTTTTCACTTTGTATCCTTGTGGAAGTGTATCAGACTACCAATGGAAGGAATATTCGTCTTTACCACTCACATCTATAATTCCATCCCCACGACTACACAATCATCATCCTCTTCTTCACCGTCGTCATCTTTCATGAATAAGCTTTATCCCTATGGGATTCTTTCTTTTGTCATAGCATGTATTATTTGTTTTATATTATTCCATTTTTCTTTGGATGAAGCAAGTAGATGACGTTTCATGACGAGATGGGGCTACAATATATAACTTTTTTCTCTACAATATATCTTTGCTTGATTGTTCAGTTTCTGTGTATGTTGCTGAATTGTTTCCTGATTATCAATATGAGTGTCATATTCTAGTTTAATAGGTCTACATAAGTCTATAAGGAATGAAAAACTGTTTTGTTGCATCCTCACAACTTGTAAGGATCTGTGAAAAAATGAAAGTATATCTTATCACCTTGTCTAGTGCTGTCGATCTTGGATATGATGTTTTGTCTTTCAACAGATACACATAGCGTGTTTGTATATAATACATGACGTTATCATAAAAGCATGTAGAAATGCACTGCGGCGTCGTCGTCGGGTACGCGACCATTTTCGAGAACAATCGCTAATAGGCTAGGTGTATAGTACTATGGTACTCTGCATAGCTATGTATGTATGTAGGATCAGCATGACATCATCCGTAAAAACATACAGAACAAAAACTTCTTTCCAAAGACAAACGAGACGAATACGACGGACCTCATCGGAATGCTTTCCTCACTTTGTACACTTTTAATTCTTATCGCTCTCCTCAGTCAGTCAGCCTATAATGATTTTTTTACTGTAGCTTGTCTTGAAAAAGTGCCAACATAAAAATGCCGGTTTTAGACTAACAAATGTCATTCATCCTACATATTCTCATGTTTGTGTTTTCGACAGTATCCTTCCTTGTAAAGTACAGCGAGGGTTTTTTCACAGTCACATCTTTTGACAAAAGACCCGTCCTTCGATCATCATCATCAAAAGCAACAACAGCATGCATTTCCAAATGCAATTTTGCGCAGGAAACTCATTCTCGAGTCTGCATGAGTGAATGTAATCCTCGACATTCGACCAACGAAGAAAAAGGACTTAGCAGCGACAAGATATACCCTTGGAACCTGTGGATCTGTGGCCGCAGCAGCAGCAGCAGCATGGTACCCATGGTCTTGCTGATGATACTCTCATTCTTTTTTCTTGGATTTACGAATCGCTTTTCGGGAGACCCATCAATACGAGAGACTGCGACGACGACGACGACGAAGACCATAAGGAGTAGCAAGGTGTATAACCCTACCTTTGATTTCGATTATTTGGTCGGTACTATCAATAACATGTACTACGATACTACAGGGGGGTTTATGAACTTTGCCCCCCAAGATCTGTATCATCGATGGAAACTCATGAAAAAGTATTCCACCGAGGGAGCACAAGGAATTCGACGAGATGTAGCATCCTCGACAGAACAAGAAGGAAAAAAAACTCCATGGCAACAGTTTCTAACTGAACATGTTTGCATCCTCGGAGATGATACCATTCTACTCAGAAATTCACCCATGGCTATGACAGCGTCTTCAGTCGTTTCTACTACAACAACACAAACTCAGTATTGGGAATATACAGGAAATAAAGTACCATCACAGGTTTTGTCGGGAAATCCTGACAAGGCTATTCAAGGTTTCAAATGGCTTGTTTCAACCCTAGGCGATCCATATAGTAAATACATGACTCAACAGGAACTCTATCATGAAATTCATGGAGACAATAATGGTAGTACCAAGGATGGATTTCTAGGTGTGGGTATGTTTATACAGCCATCCTCGTGGTCATCGACGAATTACAACAAGGATCCTTTTTCTACTTATTCCTTTTCTTATTGGATGGCTATGTTACTATCCAGACTTTCTTCTACTACTACTTCTTCGCAGCTACATCCAATACTATCTCAACATCAAGCTCAATATTTACCCATTGTTACAGCCATTACACCAGATTCTCCTGCAGAACGAGCTGGAATCATCGTTGGAGATCGAGTCGTAGCTGTTGGTTTCGATTCCTTTCTAGGGTTAAGTCCAGGACAAGTCAGTACAAAAATAAAATCACGATACAGTGCTTCCAATTATTATGGTTATCCTACCCTAAGCATTGCTAGACCCTTGAAAAATACAGCGACAAGTAGGAGTAGGAGTACTACGACATCCTATCGAATATCCAAAGTACGATTGCCAACGAAATCTGTACAAGATCCTTCGCCATATATTCTCGTATCCAATACAATACAAGGCTACACGTATAATACTCGTCCCATGCTAGCGGGAGGAAATAATGTAGTTCATTATCGATTACTTACCTCACAAGATTCAATTTTTAAACAACATGATGATGAAGATGATGTAAAATGTGGTTACATTCGTTTAATCAACTTCTCACGTGAGTCGACAAGAGGATTTCTTGATGCTGTACAAGCCTTGGAAACTGCCCATGCACAAGTATATATAATAGATTTACGGAATAATTATGGAGGTATTTTTCAAGAAGCTCTACTGATGGCTTCATCGCTTTTGTATGATCCCCATGATGTTTTATGTTATACCCTGAACAGTCGTGGAGGGTTTACTCCTCATGATGTAGAAGAGTATGTTGTGGATACTCGGTATCCTGGTTACTTGCTATCCAGTGAATCACAATTTTTACTTTTGGAAAATATGAAAGTTACCATGGAAGATTGGACATCTCCAAGTTCCTATGCAAGTTTTCATGAACAACGAATCAAGAGAGGTATACATGTGGGCTATTCGGATTCGTCCAACTTGGATAGACATAAAAGAGCACAAAAAAAGATTGTAATTCTAGTGAACGAGGGAACGGCGAGTTCTGCAGAGGTATTTACAGCTGCCTTACGGGATAATGGTAGAGCATTAGCTGTGATTGGGAGTCAAACCTTTGGCAAGGGAGTTATCCAGCACACGTTTCCAATGCCCAACGGGGATGCTTTGAAATTAACTGTTGCCGAGTATCTTACACCAAAACTACAGCACGTAACAAAAGTAGGAAATGCACGATATGATCCCTACACGGGAGAGCTAGTTGGAGGTGGTATCCGACCGGATGTGTATTGTCCAAGTAATTTAGGAATTCCAAGTAATATCGGTGCTGATTATTGTGTGGGTAAAGCTTTAGATGTACTTGTATCAGCACAAGCTAAAGATCGTTAATCCAATGCTTCGTTTTGATTGTGCAGTAAGACATCAGTTTCGACTCTTTTTTCGCTCGTCATTCTACATTCATATCGCTCGTAACACGGCCATTGTACATAATAAGATGTAATTCAGTTTTTTTTTACTTATATTGTTTATAATCATGATTAAATATCTAAAACGACGCTTCATGTCTACATATTTTCGTATGGCACTAGAAATAATGGTTCATTCATAAAAAGGGTATATATACAAAAAAGGATGATTATAATTATCCTGCATAAGGATCTAATAAAAGTCCAGCCACAGTAGCACCCACAGCTAAAACTGCAATACCGACTGCAGCAAAAAGTCCAGCTCTTTGTTCATCTGGAGTTTGAACTTCGACTAAACATTGACACAGGTCACTTTCCGTTCCATAGTTATCACATTCAGTGATACGGTAGACCCATCCTCCGGGTGCAGCATTAGAATCTATGTAACGATAGATCCCTCCATCCGATCCTTTGGATGCCAATGGTGTCCATGATTCATAGGACGCAATGACATCAAAGTCTTGTGTTTTAGCAGGACGTCTCTTGACAATAAACCCCTTGGTATTTGTTTCTACCTTGGTCGCCCATTCGAGTTCTACCGAGGATGAATCGATGACCTTGTATTTTAAGCCTGTTCCACTCAATTCTTGTGCTTGCGAATCTAAGTAAAGATTTCCAGATACCGATTTTTCTTGTTCTCTTCGTTTACGACGAGCCTCGGCCTTCTCTTTCATAACCTTACGAATTTGAGCCTCATCCTCCGGTGTTATGTCCATCCAGGGTGCATAATCCACACCGTTTGCACTCTTAAGTTTTGTTGCTGCTTTCATTTTGGTAAGTTCAGCCTGTACCAATCCCTCCACTTCCTCCTCGAGAGATGAAGATGACGACGCTGGATTTTTGGAAGAGGAAGGTGTCGATACTTCTTTCGTAACTGTGGCAGTGGCTGTGGATGAGGCTGACTGCTTGGCGAAGAAGGGTAGGTTTATCTTTGGTTTATCCCCAGCATTCATTTGTAGAAAAGAACGCCCGTGATGGGGACGAGCGAATGGAGGTGACTGTGGTGTGAAAAACGCGCTGATACTACTCAGACAGCCTAGAAGGCTGGCCAATGTGAGAAATGAAACAATGGAATACTGCATGATGAGAATATTTTTGAAGATGATGAGGTAAAGATGTGCCCATGAATCATAAATGTGTGAAGATTTGATTTTCCGCCAGTCACAAACAACAAGTGTCGTGTCTCGGTTTGATTTTTCGCCAGCACCACGGCATCAGATGACGTAAGCTTTTTGTTACGATTCGCACGTCTCATCCATTTGTCGCACTGTGTATTATATTCGCGAACTTCGGAATCGCCGATCGCCGCCCCCATCAATCTTTGATCCCACATGACGACTGTCAACCTGTCACCTGTCACAAGTCACAGTATTAGACCTTACTGTTGGGATTATAATAATGGCAGCCAAAAAGTCCAGTGTGCATCATCATTATCCTATCTTGACCGCATCAATTGTCTTTCCACCATGTATGTATGCGATTGGTGTCCACAGTAAGCAAAATCTAAACGATGATG
>Ga0169931_10012713_pt1 | contig 11623 bp, 6 predicted proteins | sample Kivu_15m_20L_FD_129675 | JGI IMG/M metagenome (GOLD analysis project Ga0169931, IMG submission 129675) | Freshwater microbial communities from Lake Kivu, Western Province, Rwanda to study Microbial Dark Matter (Phase II) - Kivu_15m_20L... | ecosystem: Environmental > Aquatic > Freshwater > Lake ... | reverse complement strand
GAGAGATTCACGGAATAATCTTTTACCCTTGGGCGAAGATAATTGTGTCAAGGACGAGGGCAATACTCGACGATGAAAGGAGAATTCAGGTACAGAAGAAGCGGTCGTTTGCATGGAAGCGTTGGCGATTTGTTGCAAACTTTTCAAATAGGCTGATGACAGCTTGAACTGGAAACTGATGGAATCGATGAACAAGAACGGCTTCCTACATAAGCAGTACGTACTGTACTGTACGTAGATTTGTTTGTAAGTCGTCGTGCGAAATTAGCGCAAGTATTGCAATTTAATGAGCATAACTTATCTCTCTAATCAACACACCAATCAACTGCATTTCCCTTTTTCAACGAACTCCATTCAGTCTCACCAAATAATATGTCGTCTCGAAGAGACCTTTTAATGCCACCTAATTTACCTGGTGGAGAATCAGATGAAGATAACGATGATTTTTCAGGGTCATCTGAGGAAGATCTTGCCCCTTTAGAAAATGATTTCTTCCTAACTGCGATTGATGATCTTGAAGGTCGAATTATCTCAGCATTAGATGCATTTAAACTTCATACTGGTGTTCGTCGTCATATCAATAACAATAACAGCAACGTCAACGCAGGAAATACTACTGTACATGATGAATTGAAGGAGATTCTACGGCCTGTTCTTGAAATCGGTGCACACACTGGTCCTTCGCTTGCTCGAAGATATGCATCCTTCCGAGCGTCGGTAGATCGAGCCATGGAAGAAATTTACACAAGACTGAACTCCGATTTGATCTTACCTGTTCTTTTAGAAAGTGCACAAACGGATATGATCCCAGCGAAGCGATCTGCTGCTTTACATTTCTTCCATGACTTGTATCGTGAATATCTTTCCACTGGAAGTTTCTTGGCGGATGATATTAGCTTATATGGGACATTCTCGGTATCGTCCACTTCGTCTCAAACTCCCACAGCTGCATCGACTGCGGCTGCCCATGCACTCGCATCGAGACAACGAGCGAATCAACGATCCTTACGGACTGCTGAAATCTTGCGGTATTGGATTGAGGCATCTACCAGTTGTACAGTTGTGGGCGCCTTTTCCGATCAAAAATCAGACGGGACCGTAGCGAGCCGAGCTGTTGTTTCTGCAGGTGCCGTCATAAGACCAGCTTTCAAGCACATAGCTGAAAAGATATCCAGTGCCGATGATGCTGGGGCTATGAAACTTTATCTCCCTTTGATGAAGATGATAGGAGGTGTTTTGCGTCGTTTTCTTTCTTTGGATTCATCTAGTTCATCAAAGATGCACACAGAAGATCAGATATCCATGGACGCTGTACGAAGTTCATGTATCAAGTTTCTTGAAATCATAGTCTTGTCTTTTGCAACGCGACTGCAACCTGGAACTAGTAGGATTAAACAGAGGAATATAGCAACGGTTGGAGATGATTTTGCCATAGAAGATCTTCCCATGGGACATCCAGTGATTACACGACAATCGCTTGAAGAAATCGGGGAAGACGTTTTTACTATTTTGAAGGGTTTACTACTTGTTGGAGGACAAATAAAGACGGATTCCGCAGTTATTCGAGATGTTATGTTGGGTCTCGGGATGGAAGCTAGCGGTATGTTAAAAAATTCTTTTGTTCTTAACATGTATTCTACTTTGAGTATCTGAATGGAAATTTGTTTTCATCCTGTTTTTTCGTAGGTCTTTCTCCGCCCGCTCATGTTGTAGCTGTAGTAAGACCTGCAGCCTTATCCTTTATTGAATTACAGTCATCTTTGCGAAAGTCTGTAACCGAAGATAATCACTTCCCTAGATTAGATCGTAACAGTCTTGATCATCAATTTTTACTCAGTCAAAAGTCATATTCACTTGTTATAAATGCAATCTCTATTATTGCAGTCAATCGTCCTACATTTTACAAAGAGTCGGCTACCTGCCTAGCGTGGAGAGCGATGGATCCCATTTCCATTGACGAACCTTCCGTCATAAGCGGTATCATGTCAAAGGCAGGTGTTTCAACCATTCAATCGCACCTAAAAGCATCTTGTTTGACTCTGCTAAGGAACACGCTGAGTGTTTCTTCTGGAGAATCGATCAGTAATCTTCTGCTATCAGCTCTATCCTCTGATCTTATCGGAATGAAACTCCAAGCAGAAAAGGCTTTACGAATGGCTCAGCAAAATGCAGCGTTGAAAACAGCAGGAAGAGCTGCTCGAAACCGTGCTAATATGTTCTATGAGTGGGATCAAACTAAAACGGCGGATGCGACTGATAACTTTGATTATATGCCTACAGAGTTGGACGATATAGATAAGAAACGACAGAGGGCTGGAGATGATGCAGTGGAGCGTCTGAGATTAGCTAGAGCTGCAAGGGGATTGGGAAATGGGATACAACTTCCTACAAGTATGTCGGACTGCGTTGAGCTTATTCTTGTCAATTTGACACACTTGACACCCAATCGATCAAGTTTGGTTGGAGGTGATAAACGAGCAAACACTGACGATTTATCAACATCAGCTAAGGGTGCTAAGTCATTTTCTCTGGATAGTTTGATAGACATGGTTGCGACTAATGGTGCCTCTCTCATTAGAAATGAAAGTCGTTGGTACGTTCGAGACGGAGGGGATTTTTGGAATATGGATTCTACTGCTATGGTATCTGATGACGAGCAAGACGAAGGGGATGATGTACGACACCCTGCGAAATTCATCAAGGAAACACATGGCCCAGTCAGATTCGGTATAGACCAAAAGATATTAAAAGCTGTGTCGTCTTCTATGATTGATGGTAATGATGTGGAAGATAGTAAAGTCTTTAAAGGTGAATGTAAATCTGCTGCCTCGGATGCTTTCAGACGAATCATAGTGAAATCGAATACATCTAGAGATGCTTCCGTGGTTAATTTCGGGAATCGAATCGCAGCTCGACTTGCATGGACTTTACATGGAGTCCAACCATCAAGTGACCTACGTGATACCAAGGAGACGACCCTTACAGGAATAATGTCTGTTTCCTCCAAGATGAACGATTGTAGTGACCTAAGCCTCAGTAATCCATGTATTTCATCATATCAGAAGGATACCATGATACGGCTAGTCGAGATGTTTCCTTTGGTTCCAACGTGCTTAACTTTTTCGTTCCTCGCTGGCTCGCGAAACTTGAGCAATAGGAAGGCTCCAAGTTTTAACATTATTGATCAAACTGACACTTCATTTGGGGCATCCGAATCGTTGGCGAATTGCGCTATGTCTGAGGCATACAAAATTGCTTCCTATGAAAGTTCAATGGGTGAAGGGAATGACGATATTGACGCATTTGATCTCAGTTTAGAGCTGTATTTGTCTTCGATCGTACACATTTGCGACCTCGCTGACGCTCAACCAAGTAATGTCGAGATGAAAAAATCGGCTTTGTTAGCGTCGTCAACTTTGGTCACACAGGTTGCTATGATCCCCGTCCTCACACCAAGTGCGTTAAGAATTATTTGCTTGCTATGTGATATTGAGGGTGTCACCAAGAGGGCTGCCGAAGACACCAAGAAATCATCAATCCGTTCAATCGCATCATCAGCTGCTGCTCATGGTAAGGAAAACTGTGTGAGCTTTATGACTTTGTATTTCCGTACGTACATTCATATTTAATCACATCAATTTCGTTTTATGCAGCTGCGAAAGCAGCCGCAGAGAAGCGTGCGACCGCTACTCTTTTGATTTTGAGAGATATTGCATTTCAACGGAATGAAACAAGTTTACGAAGTGAAGCTGTAAAATGCGCGGTAGGAATAGCGGCTGGGCGTCTCCCTTCAACTGCATCGATAGAAGAAAAGGCTCTGAAACTGGTCATGAATGTCATTTACCCCAAAAATGATGAATTGGCGGATTATGTTGTTGACGCCGTAACAAAAGAATTGGAATCTGCTGCCTCATTCGCTACCGCTACCCTCTTGAGAGTAAAAGAAGCCAATGATAAGGTAGAGAGCAAACCAAAAAGTGCCTTGCTTCCGTCCAGTGAGGAAGAGAAGGTCGCGCTTGAAAGTATAAGAAAGCCAGTAGTGCTATACATGGCCCTATGTGTACGTCGAGTAGACATGATCAAATATCTTCTAGAGCTCAGTAGTCATGACGATGCCTACTTGCTCTCCAAAGCAGTTAGAAGTAACATGACGAAGCTAACACGGGCTGCGGCAGCAAAATACGATAGCGCCAAAATTGCTCTCCTTGTAGCGAACCAAGTTTCCGCTAAAGAGATTCCGATACTCTTATCTTTCCTTGACAATTTGTGTCCTCCTGACTCTGCGATACCGTCAATCGAATTGATCGAGGCCTGCTATTCTATCCAAGATAGATTTTCGCACGCAGATGGTAGGAAAGATCCTCGCTTTATTATTCCAGTGGTTTCAGGGATGAAACGTCTTGAACTTCGAAGCAAACTGTGTGACTTTGCTGCTGCAGCTGATAACGTTTTTAAAGCTGCACTGCATAGAATGAGTGAAAGAGTCACTCGATATGCTTTGATATACCGTGAGGAATCAGAAAATATACATGGCATGTCTTTGTGTGAACAACTCGTTTTCTTACATAATCTTGATTTCACCGCGTCTAATATACCTCAAAAACGATATGTGGATGCTATACGTATTTGTCTCGACGATGTTGATGTTTTTACTGACCGAGTGGTCATGGCGGCACTTGATCATATAAGTAACGCCTTCTTGCACGGGGATCCACTTCCTTTGGCATATTTGCGGTCCATAATACTTACTTGTTCTAAGCATGAAAGCCTTCACTCATGGATATGCCATACTTTACTTCCAAAGTTGATTGATGGGAAAGTGTATACTGATAAGAGACATTGGGAAGGTTGGATGAGATGCGCGAACATGCTAGAGCACACAGCCGAATCAGGTGTGAGTAGCATTAACGTCATCCAAAGTTTGCCCGCAGAACAATACCGACAGTACCGAACTAAGTATCCACAATAACTATTATAATATACTTCATTACGTTATTTCTTTTTTTACCCTCGTGACTTGTTGTTACACACCCACCAAGGTTCATGTAAACTAGCCCTTCGATCTATATCACTCAGTTGCTGTGATACAATCTTCTCCATTAAAGGAGACCCTTCCAATGAACAACTACGCATTTGACTCTGTAAATCCCCTGGTAACCATTGCAAACGCAAATTGACACGGGGAACAAGATCGATCTGTGAAGCTTTCGATATCTTGATACGAGCATACACTGTGTCATCCTTCTGATGGAAAATGTTTTCTTCATCAGCAGTAGTGAACGCAAAATCAGCGTTACCTACAATTAAATCGATGGCCTCCTGCCTTTCAGCGTCTTGAAAATTATTCAAATAGTACCGTTGGAGTGAGTTAATACCATCATCTAGGATCCCTTGTTTTGTACGTACTCCGGTTCTAGTGTAATCACCTTTTAGAGCATTGGTACCAGCATAGAGGCGGGAAATAATATCAGCGTTATCAGCCCATAATAATCGATGGGCATTTTCCCCAGCAGCCCAAGGAAGCTTCAAATTCATTCGTTGAAATGCAGCTGAAGCTCCTGCTGGAAGATTTTTAGTTCGCGAGTATTGTTGTTTCCCTAATCCTTCTTGGAGTTGTCGGAACAATATGTATCGACCAAAAATACTTTGTACTACATTTGTACGATCCAGACAGTCCATACAATTTGTTCGAATAATACCATCCTGTAATGATTTGAGTACCCATCGAGGTTCAGCGTGCACTCGGTCGAATTGCTGCGTAGCACAAAAATAATGCTGTTGATCTAGGATCCCAGACACTTGCGTAAGAAGTGTACCAAGTTTACTCCATTTCCCCTGTTTAACATTTTCATGGAAATCAAACCAGATATGCTGAATCATCTGGGATGATAATACTTTGGATAATGACAGTATTGGGCCCGTATCAGCAGGTACATCATCATACCTGGCACACGTTTTATGAACGTAGTCCGAGTGCACATCAATGACTGCACTCAGAACGGAATCAAAAGCTCTACCAAGCCGTCCTTGATCACTCTTTTTATCAATTAAATTTACAAACACTAATTTGACCCCTGATGTATTATCGTAGAGTGATGTTCTAAGGAATGTATTTGAATCATGCCTAGAGAGAGAGTAAATCTGTAATTGTTCCCATAAATGATTCCGTAGTGCCTTAGCTTGTGAGAGTGGATCTGTTCCAATTAAGACTCTTGGCCGATAGGTTTTAATGTCCGCTGGACTGGACCAACGAAGGGGAATACTCCCTCTCGTTTGAACATGAGAATACATTTCACGAAGAATACATTCGTCTTGTTCACAATTGTGCGTCCTGGAAGATGAACTAGTTTTTGAACTTGGAATATATTCTCTGTTGGAATTATTATAGCCATGAATAATAATAATTTGTTCCGTTTCTACGTAGTTTGCGACAGAACCGGTTCCATCTGCCCCTCTACGAGTAAATCGAGTACCAGAACGAAATTTAGATCGTCTCGAAATCAGTAATTCATCATACGTTATGATTACATCATCCGTAGCATGACTACTTGTTGTATTGGTATGTATGGTAAGATCTCGTTGAACTCCAACAAAGGCGGATGTCACGGGTATACAATAATTCAATAACTCTTCAACTAGAGTATGATTTGTAGTAGTACATGTAGTGGATTGTACTAGTAATGGTTGTATATTTTTTTCATTCCAAAAGAATCTTGAATCTAAGTTCTCACCCCAAGGGTTATTATTATTGTTGTTGTTGGTGGTGAAATATGACGATGAATTCTTTGTATGAATAGAATTCATATTCGATAAATGATGGTTCCATGATAATAGGAATGTATCATGAGTAATAAGATCATCTGATGCTTTCAAAGCCATCGGAAGAATCGTATAAAGTTGATGGTGGATAGGTTGAAAGAAGACACTTTTATTTGCATCTCTTGGGTCATTCAGTAATTTGTCTGTAGTACAAGGAGTAACAGACAACAACACAGTGTAGTTGAATAGTATTGAATCATAATAAGTATAGTTATCATAAGAACAATCCAAAGGAATATGTATGTAGGATGATAAGTTTGGTACTTGATTGTCTTGTTCTGGTATTTTTCCCTTGTTCTTCTTCATCCAATGTAAAAAACATCGTTGAAGAGTATTGGTCATATCCGAAATAAGAATATTATTTATTTCGTCTATAGTATTCTTCTGTATATGTGGAGGAAACATAAAGTATAAATCATGTTCACGAAAGGCCTTACGTAAAAGTCGTAATTGTCTTTCTTCTTCTTTTTGTATAGTTGTAGGTAGCGATAATGATGATGATGATAATAAGGGTACAATTTCAATAGATTTGATCCTATAAATACTATTGTGAATAGGAAACGACCATGTCGTAGAATCGGTGACATTTGGTTGTAGTGTCGTCGTAGTAGATGTAGTAGTAGGATAGGTATATATGAATTCACTTTCTGTAATAAGTGCTATATGCCACCCAGAGGGTAATAAAAAGAAACCATATATTCCTTGTATAGGTAACCATCTTTGAAAATCGTTGATCGATACAGATGAACTTGTTGTCGAAGGATGGTATTGTTGAATATGTATAAATGTTTGATTTCTCGTTTTCATATTCATGGTTTCACTTTCACCATCTCCACCTATTCTTTCATTCACAGTCGTAGCACCTCCATGAGATAATTGGATTATTAATCTATCCCTTGGAGTGCTCTCCTTCATGGAATGGAAAGCTGTCCTTGTGGTTGTAAATTGTAATAGTAAATGTCCATCTTCATCAATTTTAGCATACATGTATGGATTCCGACATTGTTGAAATAATGTATGATTGCTTGTAGGATCTAAAAAAATGGATTGATTCCGTATACTACGACTTCCTGCACCTGTAGTTCGTGTTCCACTGCCGACACTACGAGGACGGTGAGTACCATGCAGCGGTGTTGCTGTTTTTGTTGCTCTTGATGGGTCTGAATTTGATTTTTTGTTGGTTGGTGATCGTCTCCACCACCAAGAAGATGAAACTCCGTGGTCCGTCCGAGATTTTCGACGGAACAATATGGAAGAGGAGGATGATTCCGTATGGATCGTATTGAGGGGAGATGCGGCCAATGAAACATAAACTTGTCCTAGAAATATAAGAATATAACCCGTCAATAACATTGGTAAGAATGATTTGTTAACATTATTGTTATACGTCATAATACATCTCCGTGTTATTGCAACTGTTCGATACTCCGATGGACACTCTCGCACAGTAGGTATGTACTGTAGAGAGTTGTTAGCTACAGTACATACAAGGTTAATTTTTACGCATACCGTCAGTCGGACGAGTGGGCGAGTGGGCGTGGGGCGTGGGGCGGTAGGACCTACATACAGTAGGACATAGCAGGTCCATCATGGTATCATGGATCATGGCAATGTTGCTGTTGACTTTTTATCATAACATCCATCACATGTATCTATCCCATTCGTGGATATAGGCACCACACACAATGATCCCTCCATCATCATCGTCATCTTCAGCCGCAGGAGCTTCAACTAATGTATCTAGTTTTGCTAAACCTCTTCCGACTCATGGAGAACGACATGTATTGAAAGCCGAAACAGAATTACGTTTAGAAATTCCATTCAATAGTTCCATTACACTAACATTACTTGCTGGTTCTGCGGAAATCTTTGGTGTTGAATTAGCCTTGGCTACGGATATAGTACCAAATCCTACTATTCCACTCACTTCATCCAGTAGCAGTGCCTCCTCCGTGATGATGATGACGACCATGAGTAAACAATCGTATTGGATTCCAGGAAATACAAAATTTGCAATCTTTACATGGTATGGATGTACCGTCGATGTTGATATTGAATATGGTAAATCCTTGGATATCAGTTACACAAGTACAGAAACGACATGTAATATATCCTATGTCAATACACATGCACAACTCGAAATTTATCGTGAGGAGGCTTTACGTGCTGCATTGGTTTTACAACAACAACAACAACAATCCAACATTGTACCATCACCAACCACAACAGCAGCATCCTTAGATGGACCACGTGTACTTATTGTGGGACCACCGGATAGTGGAAAAACAACTCTTGCTAAATTATTAACTGCATATGCTATCAAGGTGGGTAAAACACCGATCTTGGTTGATTTAGATCCAAGTCAAAATATACTCTCAGTACCTGGGACACTTTCTGCCTGTATCATGACACCCGATTCTATTTCTATACCTTCTTATGCGAGTATGGGTCTTACTACCACCACCACCACAGGAGGAGGAGGAAATACAAATACCAATTCAACACATTATCCATTAGCATTATGGTATGGTTCTACAGAAGTATCTTCACAGCCTGATTTATATCAAGCATTATTGTATAGATTGGGACAAGTGATTGATGCACGTGTGGGTGCTGCTGGCGGTGGTGTTGCATCAGCATCATCTGCAGATTCAATCGATACACGATCTTCAGGTTTAATTATCAATACATGTGGTTGGATAGAAGATATTGGATATAAACTTTTATTACATGCCATATCTGCATTCCGTATCAATATTATTTTAGTCATGGGACATGATCGATTATATAGTATGCTGCAAACACATTATCAAAAGATAAATGGTAGTAGTAATGGTGGAGAAAATGGGCTTACTACCAATATTGCAACAACGACAAGTCCTAAAGTTATTAAATTACCACGATCTGGTGGTGTGGTGTATCGAGATGTAGCCTTTCGTCGTATCTCACGAAGTTTATGTATTCGACAATATTTTTATGGAGATTTAATCCCATCATCATCTTTACAGAGCACTACTGCTTCTTCATCATCCTTGATACATCAATATTCACCAGTGTTATTGGAATTATCATTTGCAAATATACGAATCTATAAATTATCTTCTGTTTCATTGACAGCATCCATGTTACCTATAGCAGCCAAGCAAACGACAGACCCTATACAATTAAATTTACTTACCTCCATCAGTCCTTCGTTAACACATTCTCTTGTAGCTGTTTGTCATCCCAATGCAGTGGAAGCCTTTGATAAAAGTGGTAATGCAGCAGATTTATATTTAAGTGGTGTTGCTGGATTTTTAGCTATTGAAAAAGTGAATATGGAAAAAGATGTACTTACAGTATTATCACCATGTTCGGGATCGTTACCGAGTTCTGTATTAATCCTTGGGGATGTATCGTGGATGGAATAAGGTATCATCAAGATACGAAGAAGAAAGATGCATGGAATAGAAAGTGTATTTCATAATACTGTAAGAGTTTTTAGGGTACAAACAGATCTTTATCTGTGATGTAAAAATTATAGCCGGCTTATTTGCCGGCAATACTTAACCGTGACTCGTGCGAAACAAAAAATACTCATAATGCTTATATAAACCCCATTTTTTCTAATCAGCTGATTGAACGCTCTAGCCCTAGCACAACTTACCCTCTCACCTCATTAAAACAAACTTTACATCTTATGGTGAAGGTCCCATTTCAAATGGATTGGCGGTCGTCGAGAAATGAAGAAAAACGTTCGTTTGCCGGCAATACTTAACCATGACTCGTGCGAAACAAAAAATACTCATACTGTATATGGTCCAAAATCCCCATTTTTTCTTATCAGCTGATTGAACGCTCTAGCCCCAGCACAACTTACCCTCTCACCTCATTAAAAAACTTTACATCTTATGGTGAAGGTCCCATTTCAAATGGATTGGCGGTCGTCGAGAAATGAAAGAAAAACGTTCGTACCATGTGTACATACGCTCAACATGGTCGTTTGCCGTCGTTTGGTAACCGTTTCCGTACTCATCCTACGTTGGCGATACCGTATAGGGAGGAAAACAATCGCAAAATACGCATTTGAATGACGTGGAAATATGGTTAAACCTTAGCACTATACGTGGCTCAGAATTCATGGTGATGACTCAGAGTTTCAGAATTGAATCGTCATCGGAACATCGGGATTGAGTGCGACAGTTCTTTTTTCTTTTTATTTACGTAATCATTAATACGATAAAACAAATATCTAGTCACTGTGAAAAACAACTAGGAATATCTATATCTGATTTACAAGGCTGAGAAGGCGCTTATAGACTCAAATCTAGCTATATTCAACGAATGACTATTGAACTTGAATATGTCTTTATCATCTGATTTGCAAGAACTCTATTCTGTCCTCTTGGCTAACGCCCCACGACCATCTCACACAGGGATGGTTGCCATTCTTTATCCAGACACACCTCTAATGGCTCGTCTTCAAGAGCACTTACCTCACCATTCGAACGGTAATTACTGACAATTCCACACCTTAACTAGGATTGATCTCTTTTCCTCGATCGGGCGTAATCATGAAACTCGCACAATTTCGTTTTTCCCAAATCACTTTTCAAGTATTTCCCAATACACGGCCTTGTCCATAGGAGAACGGCGGACAAGCTCAAGAACAAGAAGGCTACCACCACATCTATTGGCATTCACTCAAGAGAGGAATCGTGGACGTCGTCGGTCTGTAGAACCAGCACCCATGGAGGAAGACGGACTGTCGCAAGAGGTAACTCAAGAACCATCCATAGGGTTAGGGCTAGAAAATGCAATGAAT
>Ga0169931_10012712_pt1 | contig 11624 bp, 9 predicted proteins | sample Kivu_15m_20L_FD_129675 | JGI IMG/M metagenome (GOLD analysis project Ga0169931, IMG submission 129675) | Freshwater microbial communities from Lake Kivu, Western Province, Rwanda to study Microbial Dark Matter (Phase II) - Kivu_15m_20L... | ecosystem: Environmental > Aquatic > Freshwater > Lake ... | reverse complement strand
GGCTACGCCTACGCTGGTTCGAATCCAGCCCGGCCCATCCACGGCAATTGCCCTTATAGCTCAGCGGTAGAGCACTCCCTTGGTAAGGGAGAGGTCACGAGTTCAAGTCTCGTTAAGGGCTTTTAAGGATTAGCCGTAGCTACCTGAAAGGCAATAAAGGTGGGCTATAACGACTAATTAGTAAATGCTTTTAAGAATAAATTGTGTTCTCAGCGATTAATCCAACGTCGGTCTAAAGGCCAGCCCTGGGAGAACATCAAGGTAAGCTAAGAACAATCAGGTCGGCCCCTTGCCCTAGCTTTGACCTCGTCAAGCGGTCCTCTGCTCAGGTGTTTGGGTAGAAGCGTGCTGACCCACGCTATCAGTTCTAGAAACTCTGGTTCCTGAAGGCTAGGCCTCGTTCAAGATCGCGATCGCTGGTAACGACCAACTAACTCAGCCTGTGCCAAAATGTGACCGGTCATGGCGCGCTCAACCTCCAACTTAGGGGCGCCCGGCTTTAAATCGAGCCGCCTATCCAGGGCATAGAGTTTGAAAAAGTAACGGTGGACACCGGCGGGCGGGCAGGGGCCACCGTAGCCCAGGCGACCGAAATCATTCTTTCCCTGGACACCACCGTTGAGCAACTCAGCCTGGGGTGACACCGCCGCTGGTAGCTGGCCTAGTTCTGGTGGCAGATTATAAATCACCCAGTGCACCCAGGTTTTGCCGGGAGCATCCGGATCATCGCAGATCAGCGCTAGACTGACCGTTTCGGGGGGGACACCCTGCCAACTCAGAGGCGGGGAATGATCGGCCCCGTCGCAGGTATAGATGGGTGGGATCAGCTGTTGGGCTGCGAAGGCAGCACTTTCAAGACGCATGGTGAGAGTCTCCAAATGAACAGCGTTGGCCAGAAGCATTAGAACCCCCTTGACCGGGGCGAGGCACCATCGTCTGGATAGATGTTCTGACCTACCTCCGCCCCCTTGCTCAAAGCTACGGCTATAGATTACCCCATGGATGCCTAACCCTGGGTTAGGACAACTGATTCGATCACCTCGCCCAACCGTAGGCGGCTGCCATTAATGAAGTCTCCTCCCTGCTGCAGTTGCCTACCACTGGCTTTGACCTGTTGCAATAGCAATAGCCCCTCTCCAGTTTGCACCACCGGGCCATACCCCTTCAGCAGGCCAACTAGGGTACCGGGGCTGGCCTCGGGATCAACCTGCAGGGCATTGACGCTAGCGGCCAAGGATGCCAAGTCCGGTGGCAACCTGGACCAGTAGGGCTCCCCCAGGGGTACGGTGCCCAGCACCTTCAAGGGCTGACCCCGAAAGCTGGTAACACAGTGGGGATAGAAGCCCCGCACCTGATTATGGAGGGCGATCGCTGGCCGCCGCCAATCAATCCCATAGTCGTGCTTGTCAATCAAGGGTGCATAGGTGGCCAAGTCAGGATTTTGGGGCTCGGGGGTCAGTTGCTGGCTGTCTAGCCCCCGTAGGGTCTCCACCAGCAGGTCTGCACATTGTTGGGCCAGGGAAGCCGCCACCCTAGGAAAATTATCCAGTAGGCCAATGACCAGGTGGGATTTCAGCAGCATATCCCCGGTGTCCATGCCCGGGTCCATCTGCATAGTGGTTATGCCGGTGTGGGTTTCCCCCTTCGCGATCGCCCATTGAATCGGGGCCGCACCCCGGTAAGCTGGCAGCAGCGACCCGTGACCATTGATGCAGCCCAGCCGGGGCATGGCCAGCAATTGGGGTGAAAGTAACTGACCGTAGGCCACCACCACAAAGGCATCGGCTTGCAGTTGGTCCAGGCTGGTCAGGGTAGGTTCATGGTGCTTTAGTCGTTCCGGTTGAAGCACCGGGCAGCCCAGGGGCAGGGCGGCTTGCTTCACCGGTGAGGCGTCTACCTGGCTACCCCGGCCCCGCCGCTGATCTGGCTGGGTCACCACCCCGACTATTTGGAAATCGGGTTCCACCGCCAGGCGATGTAAACTTGGTACAGCAAACTCAGGGGTGCCAAAAAAAACTAAGCGCATGGTTCTAAGGCGGCGGGGTGGTCGCAAACCCCCGGATCAACGGTTAGGGCCAGCCATCCCAGGGACTCACCTGCAGCACGCCGGCGGGGGTAAAGACCACCATGAAGTCCAGTTGGTCAGCGCCAGAGGCGGCGTTGTCAACCATCTGGGGTAAGGGGGTTTCCTGGGCTAGCAAGCCCGCTGCGGCATTGACCGGGGCGTAGGCCACAATCGCCCCCTCCTGGTTCAATCGTACGCGATAGGTGAGGGGTTCGCTGGCCGATAGGGGCTGTAGATTAGACAGAATGCGATCGTACAACCCGTCGTTGAGCTGGCGGATGCGATCGCTACCCCTAATTTTATTGGCGATTTCAGGCAACTCTGCTGGTGCTGGCGTAGCTGAGGATGTAGCTGCCTCTGCCGCACTCCAGGGTTTCACCACTACCTCTCCATCCGGGCTGAAGGTAGCGCGAAATTGAGCCACCGGCTCCTGGGATGACCGGAGGCTGCCTACCGGGTCAAAGGCCAGCTTAGGCAGCGGTGTCCGATCCACCTCCCCCAGGGCAATGTCATTCTCGTACTTGTAGGCTAGAATATCGCCGTCTTCGGAGACCACCAGACGATAGCTGAGATCCTCGCTGGGCTTGATATCGGTGGGCCAGCCTTGCTGTAGGGTGCGGGTTAGATTCCGCTGGAGCAAATTCAGGGTGTTGGGATCGGTGATGGCGGGGGACTGGCTGAAATCCTCCGGAGAGGAGTTGGTGCCATCTCCCTGGGGTGGGGTATCAGGGGGTAAAGCTGGGGGGGCCGTAGAGGATTCACGGGTGACCGTTGGTTTGACTTCCGGGGGTTTAATCTCAGGTACGGGCACAAAGAAGAGGGCCAGTCCAGCCGCCGCCAAGGTGGCCGCCCCCAGGGCTGCCGGGGTAGCCCGCTGTACCATGGGAATAGTGGATTTTACCAACTGGCGTGGCACAGACTGCAAGTGGGAGGTTAAATCAGGCAGGGTTTGGCTGTCCGCCAACAGCTGATCGATCGCCTCCATCAAGTCGTGGAACTGCAGGGTGGTCAACTTGATATCCACCACAGGCACTGCTTGAGGATCCACAACCCCTTCAAGGGGTGTGGACCGGACAGTCAGGTGATGCCCCCCTCCCTGATCAGCCTTGAGCGTTACTAGCCCTGGGTCATCCCTGTTGGGGGGCCGGGCAATACCGCTAAGCAACTGCTGGCCGTAACGACTGACAGCCGTAATCAGGCTATCTAAAAACTCCCGACCACCTGACAGGGGTGGTTGATCAGCATCGGGAAAGTGGCACTCGGCATTCATGAGTACCGTTAGTGGTGATTTTAAATCACTGGAACTTGCCGTCAACCCCTCTAAGGTTAGGGTGCAGGAGGGTAGCCGATACTGCCGCTTAACAGTCATTGCACTTCTCCGTCAAACAAGCTGACCCAAAGCCGCTGGGTTCCCAAGACACCGGAACAAAGTAGTAACTGACCTAACAATTCCAAAGCCAGTTGGTCGAGTTTTTCATCGGTATCGTAGACAATCACCCCAGCACGACGGGGATTCATGCGGGCTCGGAAATGACTCTTGAAGCGGCTCAAGTAATCTGCCAGGCGCAGATGGTGATAGGGGGAAAGCTGCTGAGTAGTCAACTGCTGATAGCCCATCAACAACTGGCGAATCAGCACCGTCAATCGTCGAGCTTGGTGACCGATCAGGGTAACCAGGGCTTTAGCTTCCTCCAGTTGCATGGGGCGTCGCTGACTATAGCGCCGCATTGGGTTAGTGCTACGCAGCAGCCAGAGATTAACACGGCCTTTGACTACTGAATCTAACCCCAAATCGTGGGCCAGGGTAAGCAGAGTCTCACCACTGCTCAGGTCAAGGGCCTCAGTGGCTAACAATAACAAATCAATCTGAATGCGAGCCCGCCGTGGACACTCAGGGGTAGAGATCTGAGGGGTAGGGAGGGCCGCTAAAATTGGCGATGGAGAGGAACGGGTTAGGCTATCTACTGGCATTCAATCCTAGGTGGTGATGAGTCGAACATCAAATATTTTATCAAATAGGCGTTTTAGCCTATGTGCCAGCATAAACTGCCAGCGAGTCAGTTGCCACTAGCGAGTTTACCCATATTCTGGATATACCACTTGCCCTCTTGACGCACCAAATCATAGCGCATCGTCAGGTTATCGCTATAGGAAGCACTGGTATTTTCCACCTCATACTCAAATAACCGGGCCTGTTCCTGTACTGTTGCGGTTACCTGCAATTGATCAACGGTAGGATCGTCAGGGGTCACGGCATCGACGCTGACACTGTGTTCGTACTCCCAGTACCAATTTTCCTGAACCGCTGCCGCCGCCCGCCGTTGCCACTGGGTCAAGAGGGGTTCTATCAGGATGCCGGTCAGGCCCTCTACCTGATGCTCCTTGCCCAGGGCCGAACGCTTCACTGCCAGCCAATCCTCAATCACCCTTTTGGCAATGTCCTTAACCCCAATTTGTTCATCAACCGTAGGGGCTGTGGGAATCTCAATGGCGGGTTCCGCCAGGCTGATTTCCAGGGGGCGTCCGCTAACTCTGGGACCTGTGAAGCTTCCGGCCGTTCGCATGGCGCCAAATCCCAATAGTCCCAATCCTCCTAGTAGGGCCAGGGTAACCAGGCTGAAACGTCCCCATCGGGGAGATCGACCGAGGGATGATCGCCGCCGTGGCTTTTTTGTACTCGCAGGGGGAAAGGCCTGTCCTGGGGCCAAACTGGCCACTGCCTTAGGATCTCGGTTGGCACTGACTCGGATGTTTTGGTCAAGGCTAGTTGGTTGGGGGGGGCTAGGTATGAGCTGACCGGCGGGGGATAGCTGGGCTACCCGCTCCGCCACCGAGAGATCCTCCTCCAAGGATTGAGTCATCTCGGTGGCCAGAGCCCTGGGGGAAGACGACTGGTGACCATTGCTGAGGGTCTTAGTCTCCAGGGTTAATTTGGCAAGGGAAACGCTGTCCTTAGTCCCAGGCGCTGTACCTGATCCGACCTTGGCCAGGGTAGCCTTGGGCAGCCCGACCGAAGTCCCAGGGAGCCTATCGAGGACTGGGGTAGCCGGGGGCTGGGACCGCCTATCCTGGCTCTGCTTGGCGCCAGAGCGAACTATTTCCGGGTCCACCACCATGGACTCCAGGTAGGCCTGCACCTTGGCATCGGCAAAGTAGTCTTTGAGGTTAGCCTCTTGATCTGGAAAATCACGGAAGTGGGGAAATAGTTCTTCCTGTAACCAACGTTCGCTGTAGAGACAGAGTCCGGGCAGTAAATCAGGGGATTGGCGAGAGTGCTCCCGAATGTAGGCCAGGGGCTCGTACTCCTGACTCAGTTCCAGGGCATGGTTAGCCTCTTCGGTTTGACCCAACAGCAGGGCACAAACCGCCTGTTCTAGATGCACATCTTGATGGGTTCCCAGGCGCATTAAGAGCTGTTTAGCTCGACGAACCAGGGCCGGTTGGTGATCAGCAAAGCCCCGGGCCAACAGGGCGTAAACCGTCAGGTAAATCGCTACTGGGGAGGGTCGCCGAGCCTCCTGCTCAAATAACTCCTGTTGTTCCGCGGTGGTCAAATAGTCCCGCAGTTGCTGGATAAACCTTAGAAAATCATCAATGGCAAGACCCGATAGATCGTTTTCCTGGCCTTCGATGCCACCCCGGTCTTGCAACATAGCCTTGAGCAGTTGTAGTCCTTGGCGGCGTTCGCGGGTTTGATCCAGGGGGCTAGCCACTAGCTCTAAAATGCGGTAGGGCCTTAACTTATAGAGCTCTGATTGAATTTCTGCCCGCACCGTTGGGAATTGATTTTGTTGCACCAGCCAATCATGCCCTTTTTGCAGGGAACTGGCGGCCATTTCGTAGTGGCGTTGCTGCCACTGTTCGCGCCCCAGTTCCAGACAGGCCAGGGTCATAATCAGCATCAGATCGGCCTGACCTGGCTGGGTTGGGAGCCTGGTGGAGGTGGCCACGGGGCTATAGGGCTGGGCCAGACTCAACACCTGTTCGTATTCCCCAAGATCTAGCAGGATTAGGAGGGCCCCGGCCAGGTCTTCCGGTTCAATGATGATGGTGAGGCCGGTTTCTTCTCCCACCGATGGCTCAGTCGCCAGCGATCGCAGGGTCGCTTCCCCCAAATCCGCATCTACCCCCAGATGACCATTGCCGCCGGTTGTCATCGGCAGCGACTCCGACACAGGATAGGCGGTGGCCAGTAACTTACCGTCATAGTCACGCCGACGGTCGGGGTCAGACAGGACTTGATAGGCCTGATCGATTAACCGTTTACGGGAATTAATCACCACCTCGGAGAACTCTCGCCGGGGAAGCTGCAGGCTGAGGTCACGGTGGGCTTGTTGTAGCTGCTCCACTGTGGCCTGCGGTGGCAGGCCTAGAATTCGGTAATAGTCTAATGGAATTTTCACAACTCTTACCCCCAGCAGCGAATTCACCCGCAATGGTAGCTAATAAAGTGGGCAGAGAATCCTGCTGACCACGTTACCACCTGGGCCAGCAGTGGCGTAGATCCCCTAGCCTCAGACCATGACCACCCCAGTAGATAGGTTTCTAAACTACGCGGTGGAAAGTTGCCACTTTATAGCACAGGAAATCACTTACGACCAGAGGTGTGTGATTCCCCCCTCCCACTATAAGCAACCTGGATGGGATTAGGGGCCGATTGTTTCGCGAGCTGTAAAGTTATCAATACATAGAACTACCCCTGGCCATAGGGGTGATCTTTTAGGTATAGTGAAACGTTGGACATTGCCGCGTAGGACCTAGCAAAACCATGGTTCAAGAACGAACATTACCCCAGTTCCAGGCTCAAAAAACCGAACTTTCGGTTTCAGAGGCGCGGGTTATCTACGAAGACATGGTCTTAGGGCGATTCTTTGAAGATAAATGCGCCGAAATGTACTATCGCGGCAAGATGTTTGGGTTTGTCCACCTCTATAACGGCCAGGAGGCGGTCTCCAGTGGGGTGATTAAGGCCATGCGCAGCGATGACTACGTTTGTAGTACCTACCGTGATCACGTCCATGCCCTCAGTGCCGGAGTGCCTGCACGTCAAGTGATGGCAGAGCTCTTTGGTAAAGAAACCGGTTGCAGCCGCGGACGGGGTGGCTCCATGCACCTGTTCTCCAGCCCCCACAATATGTTAGGGGGATTTGCCTTCATTGGTGAGGGCATTCCCGTGGCTCTGGGGGCTGCTTTCCAGTCCCGCTACCGCCGTGATGCCCTGGGGCAGGCTGATGCGGATCAGGTGACCGCCTGTTTCTTCGGTGACGGCACCACCAACAACGGTCAGTTTTTTGAATGCTTAAACATGGCTGCCCTCTGGAAACTGCCCATTTTATTTGTGGTGGAAAATAATAAATGGGCAATTGGCATGGCCCACGAGCGAGCCACCTCCCAACCCGAAATTTATCGAAAGGCATCGGTGTTTGGCATGCCTGGGGTAGAAGTAGATGGTATGGATGTGATGGCGGTGCGGACGGTGGCCCAGGCCGCAGTGGCCCGAGCTCGGGCCGGTGAAGGCCCTACCCTGATTGAATGTCTAACTTACCGGTTTCGTGGTCACTCCCTAGCGGATCCTGATGAGTTGCGTTCTAAAGAAGAAAAGGACACCTGGTTGGCCCGCGATCCGATCAAGCGTTTTGAGGCCTATCTGCTGGAACAAAAGCTTCTGGAAGAAGTAGCCTTAAAGGAAATTCGCGATCGCATCCAAGGCGCCATTGACGATGCCCTGAGCTTTGCGGAGGAGAGTCCTGAACCCAATCCAGACGACCTCTACAAATATATTTTCGCCGAAGACTAGGGGATCATAGCCGTCCGATCTCTACCTACAGGCCCCCATCTTTAGATTTTCCTTGGTTGCCCTTACATTCCCACTTAACTCAAAAGCTATGGCAGAAACTCTGATGTTCAACGCCCTACGGGAGGCCATTGACGAAGAAATGGCTCGCGATCAGACCGTTTTTGTCCTGGGCGAAGATGTGGGCCACTACGGCGGATCCTACAAAGTGACCAAGGATTTGTATCAAAAGTACGGCGATCTGCGGGTGCTGGATACTCCCATCGCGGAAAATAGCTTTACTGGCATGGCAGTGGGGGCGGCCATGACCGGTTTGCGCCCCATCATTGAGGGTATGAACATGGGCTTTCTCCTGCTGGCCTTTAATCAGATTGCCAACAACGCTGGCATGCTGCGCTACACCTCCGGCGGTAACTTTAAAATCCCCATGGTGATTCGGGGTCCTGGGGGGGTTGGCCGCCAGTTGGGGGCAGAGCATTCCCAGCGGTTAGAGGCCTACTTTCAGGCGGTGCCGGGTTTGAAGATAGTGGCCTGCTCCACCGCCTACAACGCCAAAGGCTTGCTTAAGTCCGCCATCCGTGACGATAATCCGGTGCTCTTCTTTGAACATGTGTTGCTTTATAACCTCAAGGAGGATCTGCCTAACCACGAGTACCTGGTGCCCCTAGACAGGGCCGAGGTGGTGCGTCCAGGTAAGGACGTGACCATCTTGACCTACTCAAGGATGCGACACCACGTTATGCAGGCGGTTAAGGGGCTGGTGGCCAAGGGCATTGATCCCGAGGTGATAGATTTAATTTCCTTAAAACCTTTAGATTTTGACACCATCGGCCCCTCCATTCAAAAGACCCATCGGGTAATCGTTGTAGAAGAGTGTATGCGCACCGGTGGCATAGGGGCTGAAATTACCGCTTCCATTAATGACCGGCTCTTTGACGAACTGGATGCGCCAGTGATGAGGCTGTCTTCCCAGGATATCCCGACCCCCTACAACGGTAAACTGGAGAGTCTAACCATTGTCCAGCCCAAGCAAATTGAGGCGGCGGTGGAGAAAATGGTGACGCTGAAGGTTTAAACCATGGCAAAGTATCAGGCTTGGTTAGGATTGATTCTGGCCCTTACCGTGGCGGCGGTGGTGGTGATTACCCAGGTGCCTACCCGGTTGGGCCTCGACCTGCGAGGTGGGTCCCAGTTAACCCTTCAGGTTAAACCCACCGCCACCATCGCCAGCGTTGGCGATCGGGAAATGGAGGCGGTGCAAAGTGTGGTTGAAGGCCGGGTTAATGGCCTGGGGGTCTCGGAGGCCCTGGTCCAGCAATTGGGGAATAATCAACTGCTGATCCAGTTACCCGGGGTCAGTGATCCTGAGCAGGCGGAACGGGTCTTGGGGGGCACGGCTCAGTTAGAATTTCGAGCCCAAAGACAGGGTACCGAGAGCCAGTTAGCTGTAGAACAGCAGGTTTTACAGGGCCACTTAGACGATCTGGCAGCGGCCCAGAATAGCTTACCCGAGGGTGCCGCCATCCCCGTTGATGCCCAGGCCAGGTTAAATCAAATCAAGACCGCCGTCGCTGCCAGTGAAGCCTCCATTAGTGCCCTGTTCGAACCCAGTCAACTCACTGGTGATAAGCTCACTGACGCCCTGGCCCGGCCTGGGAATGGTACCCAGTGGGTGGTTGACATTAAATTTAATGCCCAAGGGGCGGAAGATTTTGCTAACCTGACCCGATCAGTAGCTGGTACGGGTCGAGGGTTGGGCATCTTTCTCGACAATCGTCTCTTGAGTGCTCCCCGAGTCGATGTGAAGTACGCAGAGACCGGTATTGCTGGGGGCAGTGCCGAAATATCAGGGAATTTTACTGCTGAGTCAGCCCGGGATCTGGAGGTACAACTCCGCGGTGGTGCCCTCCCCCTACCGGTAGAAGTAGTGGAGAATCGCACCGTCGGTCCGACCCTGGGCAGGGACAGTATTCAGCGGAGTGTCTACGCCGGCATAGGCGGATTGGTGCTGGTTTTGATTTTCATGGCCCTATACTATCGGTTGCCTGGTATTGTGGCGGATATTGCCCTGATGATCTACGCCCTGCTCACCTGGGCTGCCTTTAACCTGCTGGGGGTTACCCTGACCCTGCCCGGTATTGCTGGGTTTATCCTCAGCATTGGCATGGCGGTGGATGCTAACGTCCTGATCTTTGAGCGGACTCGGGAGGAGCTACGGGCCGGCAAAACCCTTTATCGATCGGTGGAATCAGGATTTTATCGGGCCTTTTCTAGCATTCTTGATGGTAACGTGACCACGGTAATTGCCTGTGCAGCTCTGTTTTGGCTAGGGGCCGGTTTAGTAAAAGGCTTTGCCCTGACCCTAGGCCTTGGGGTGGTGATTAGCATGTTCACTGCCTTGACCTGTACCCGGGCTTTGCTATTTTTTGTCCTGGGTTTACCTCAATTTCGGAGGCCATCTCTTTTTTGTCCTGGTTTGGCCAACCTACCCCCTAGGAGCGCTACTCCATGAAACTAGCAGTTATTAAGCAGCGCCGCCTATGGTGGATAATATCTAGCCTGGTGATTATGGTTGGACTGGTCGCTATGGCGATTTCCTGGCAACAGTTTGGCGCCCCCCTCAAGCCTGGCTTAGACTTCGCCGGAGGGACTCGCCTGCAACTTACCCGTAGCTGCGCCCTGACGGGCGCCTGTAGCGGTGATGTTGATCTGACCCAGGTCCGTCAGGTACTGGCGGATCAGGGCTTGGGGTCTAGTAGCTTGCAAATTCTGGACCCCAAACTGCAGATTTTGTCCATTCGTACCCGTCCTCTATCGGTGGACGAACGGACCCAGCTCCAGGGCGCTCTGGATGCTGAAATCGGCCCCTTTGACACCAGTAGCGTACAAATTGACTCAGTAGGACCAGTCATAGGACGGCAGTTATTAAGCTCAGGTTTGATCGCCTTGCTGGTTTCCTTCGCCGGTATCGTGATCTACCTCAGCCTGAGATTCAAGCTAGATTATGCTATTTTTGCCATCATTGCCCTATTTCACGATGTGTTAGTTACCAGTGGGGTTTTTAGTCTTTTAGGGCTGATGGCGGGGGTAGAGGTTGACAGTCTGTTTATTGTGGCCCTTCTGACAATTGTGGGATTCTCTGTGAATGACACGGTGGTGATCTACGATCGCGTCCGAGAAAATATTAAGCTTTCTCCCCAAACCCACATTAATAATATTGTTGACGAGGCGGTCAACCAAACCTTGACCCGGTCTATCAATACGAGTTTGACCACTACCCTACCGCTGCTGGCGATCGTGGCTTTTGGTGGTCAAACCCTAAAGTATTTCGCCCTCGCCCTAATCATTGGCTTTGTCGCTGGAGCTTATTCTAGTATCTTTATTGCCAGTTCGCTTTTGGCGCTGTGGCGAGAGCGCAGCGGTCAGATGTACGGCGACATTGAAGCCAATCTGTCAACTATGGCCAATCAAGAGATAGAATCAACCCATTAAATTTCACAGATTAACTGCCCCGGTGGACCTTGATCCCAGCCAGAAAAAGCAGCTTCAGCAACTACGGACAATTCTATGGCGGCGTTGGTGGTTGACCGTATTAGGATTGTGGCTAGCCGTGGGTAGCCTGAGCTTGTGGAACCTTCGTCTAGAGATTATCTTATTACGTCAGTACTTTACCTGGACCGCCCTACGCTATGGGCTACTCTATCATCGTTTAGCCGCCTTAGGTCTCGGCCTATGCCTGGGTTTGACCGTAGCCCTACTGCTGGC
>Ga0169931_10012711_pt1 | contig 11625 bp, 10 predicted proteins | sample Kivu_15m_20L_FD_129675 | JGI IMG/M metagenome (GOLD analysis project Ga0169931, IMG submission 129675) | Freshwater microbial communities from Lake Kivu, Western Province, Rwanda to study Microbial Dark Matter (Phase II) - Kivu_15m_20L... | ecosystem: Environmental > Aquatic > Freshwater > Lake... | reverse complement strand
GTAGAGCAGGTGGTGAGTAAGTTAAATATTTCTTCAACGACATCTTTATCTGTCTTTCCTACTAGTAGAGCATCTCGATATTGTTCGTCTGAAAGTCCGGCTGGAGGTAAATTGAGACGGTCTCCAATGTACCCAGCCATCGCTTTATGAATACAGCCATAGGCCGCTTTAATATCGCCGCTTGATGCTTGTTTTTCAGCTTCTGAAAACTGTTGAGCAGCTAGTTTTGTCGCTTTTTTAGAACGTGAGAAAGCAATATCGGTCGACATTCGGTTTGAATAACTATGGTAAATGTAACCCAAGCCGAACATCATTAATGGACTGAATAGAGCGATCCAAAACAAAAGATTCTGCTCATAGATGTGCCTTTTTCGAAGGGGGCTCCAATCTGCTCGTCCTGTCATAATTTCTTTGGATCCCGTTAGGCTCGTGGTCGTAACCTGAGCAGCATTTGGATCTTTTTCTGCGTTCAATGTAATCGCTGCAAGCGTAGTAGATTGCCAGGAATTTGTACGATCATTATACCAACTCACGGTCATCTCCGGTATCGTGAATGTTCCTGCGCGACGCGGAATAACAACATCCTTTATAAGTTTACTTCCATTTACTCGTGTCCCCTGACGATTGATATCGGTCTGAACCTGTGGGTCGTAGACTTCAAAACCATCTGGAAAAGCATAATCAGGTCTATTCACTAGAGCGATGTTGCCAATGCCGCTGATATCCGTGCTGATTTCGACGGCTTCACCGACAAAAACATTCGTTTTAGCAACCTTACGGCGAATTTCAAACTGACCTACAGCACCTAGCGAAGCTCCGGTATTCCCTGCAGGTAAGTCACGTACATTAATAGTAACCGGATCGCTAGAGAGATCGACGCTGCGCTGACTTGATCCGAAACCACCCCAACCTGCAAAAGGGTGATTCCCACTAGCTGGAACACGGATATTAAAGGTTACCTGAAAAGGACTTATTGTTAGTCGGCCCGATTTACTTGGGAAGAGAGCATATTGTAAGAGCGTCGCTTTTCGATATCGTACCCCATCGATTACGACAGATTCGGTGCGTGCTTCCTTTCCATCATCCAAATCTTCTTTCCAAAAGCCCTCAGCTTTCCAGCTTGGATTAGGTTGATAGCTCAGGACGTCGGTGGTTTGTTTAAAAAAAAGAACGACGTTCGCCAAGATCTGTTGATTTACGTAAGGATTTCGATCAGATACTTCAATGCGAAGAAAAATATCACTCATTGCCTCTGTCGTTTCCCTACTTGCTGCGCTATTACGATCTAATATTTTTACTTTTATCGGTGTTGTAGAATACTCTTTTCCATCAATATTCACCTTAATGCTTGGAATAGTGTATTCACCGGTTTCCAAAGCCTGAAGAAAATAGGTATATCCGTATTTACGGGAAGTCACCCCATTGATCATACTAAAACTTTGGGACGTATTTGGCGAAGTGCTCATGTACTGCAAGCCTGTCAGGCTTGGTAGTTTTGGAAGTTCGATCGTTCGAAATCCATCACCGGAAATTTCTACGGTTAGAGCAACTCGTTCTCCTTTGAAAGGATTTGTTTCGTTGAGCTGTGCCGTTACTTTAACATCCTGAGCATACAGTGGGGCCTGAACGAAACTTATCGCCCCAAGAACGAGAATAATGATTAGGAATAGCTCTTTACCAGTCTTTGGCATTTCGGTAAGAAGATGGGGTCTTCTGTTTTTTCAAATCTTTTAGGAGATCTTTCTCCTGACTTTCAAGAGCATTTAGGATATCACGAGCTTGCTCTTTCGTCATGGAACCTGGATCAAATTTGGGTTTCTGCTGCTGTTGTTGATTCTGATCCTGTTTTTGATCTTGATTCTGATTTTGCTGCTGCTGTTGATCCTGTTGTTGGTTTTGATCCTGCTGCTGTTGCTGTTGTTGATTCTGGTCTTGTTTTTGATCCTGATTTTGATTTTGCTGCTGTTGCTGCTGGTTTTGTTGCTCTTGTTTCTTTTTTACAGCCATCTCGTAGTTGTGTTTCGCATCGGGATCGTTGGGATTCATCTTCAGGGCATTGCGATATTCTTGTAGAGCTTGATCCCACTTTTGTTGTTCAGCTGCCACATTACCCTTGTTGTAAATGGCTTTGCTTTGATCCAAGGCGGATGGTGTCATGGTGTTGGATTGATCCCAGGCAGCTCGGGCCTCTTCTCCTTTACCTAATTTTGAGAGAGCATTACCCAGATTGAAGTATACTCTGGCATTATTGGGTTCATTTTGGAGGGCTTCCATGTAGTATTTAACCGCGGTTTCATAGTCACCGCGTTCATAAGCACGATTTCCTTCTCGAGCTTTGTCGTTGAAGGAGCTGATGAGTACCAAGATGAAAAGGAGAAAATGCATTCTAGATTGGCTTGAATTGGCTCAGTTAACGTGTGTTTGACTGTACTATTATACTGAATATCGAAGAGACTTGTAGATATTACTCACAAGCCTTCGGCGACAGCTAAGGTTTCTTCGTTAAGTTCCATGTTGCTGAAAACGTCGGCTACATCGTCATTGTCTTCTAATTTTTCCATCAGTTTGAAGTTAAGCGCAGCACTTTCGGCATCAACAGAGACTGTGCTTGCTGGAATTCGATGAAGTTCAGCAGAATTAATTTTAAACCCAGCTGCTTCCAAAGCCTGACGAACCGCAAAAAGGTCTGATCGGGAAGTGGTAACCTCGATCGTTTCATCACCGGCATCCACATCTTCAGCACCGGCCTCGATTGCCTCAAGCATAAGAGCATCTGCATCAAGGCCATTGGAATCTAAACTAATGATGCCTTTTTGTTCAAATAAATAGGCTACAGAGCCAGTTGTTCCAAGATTTCCACTGTGTTTACTAAAAATATGACGTATTTCGCCGACGGTTCTGTTCACATTATCTGTGGAACCTTCAACCAAGTAAGCGACGCCCCCAGGACCATATCCTTCATAGACGACCTCTGTGTACTGAGCTGCACCATCTACATCTCCAACGCCTTTTTTGATCGCGCGCTCAATGTTATCCTTGGGCATATTACTTGATTTTGCGTTATCGATTGCTAGGCTCAAACGTGCATTTGTGGAGGGGTCGCCTCCGCCTTCACGGGCTGCAATCGTAATTTCACGATTGATTTTCGTGAATATCTTCCCTTTCGCCACATCGGCTACCGCTTTTTGACGCTTAATTTTCGACCACTTGGAATGACCTGCCATAGTTTAAAGACGGTTAAATTCTTCCTTGAGGCCCTGAATATAAGGATTATGTCGCTTTTCAAGAGAATAGGTACACTTCCCTTTTTTCGAACGCTTACTAATTAGGAATTGTTCTTCAGTCTATTAAAGGAGATGGTTAATACCAAAGGTTTTATTTCAAATTTGAGGTACCTTTGGTGTAGCTAAAGGAGAAATCGAAATATGAATATTGGAATTGTCTGTTACCCTACCTACGGAGGGAGTGGAGTCGTCGCTACTGAACTTGCAAAAGCTCTTGCAAAACGCGGTCACAGTGTTCATGTGATGAGTTATGCTCGTCCAACACGTCTCGACACCCTAGATGCCAACATCAGTTATCATGAGGTAGCTATTAACAGTTATCCATTGTTTGAGTTCCCTCCTTATGATTTAGCCCTGGCTTCCCATATGGTAGATCTCATTCGCTTTCAAAAACTAGATCTCCTACATGTGCATTATGCCATCCCACATGCCACAAGTGGGTATCTGGCCAAACAAATTTTAGGCGCAGAAGCCGCTCATGTTCCCATCATTACCACCTTACACGGAACAGATATCACTATTGTTGGTAATGACCCCAGTTATAAACCTGTAGTTGACTTTTCGATTAACCAATCGGATGGGGTTACAGCTGTCTCCGATTATTTACGAAATGAGACCTATGCCAATTTTGATATTAAAAATGATATCAAAGTTATACCCAACTTTGTGGATCTTGAACGCTTTCATCGCCAAGAAAAAACACACTTTCGTCAGATGATTTGTCCAAATGATGAAAAAATTCTGACTCATGTCTCAAACTTTCGAAAAGTGAAACGAGTAAATGATGTCGTGGCTGTCTTCGCCCGCGTGCTTGAATCTGGAATCAAAGCTAAGTTATTGATGGTTGGGGATGGACCCGAACGTACAAGTGCCGAACAGCATTGTCGAGATCTTGGTGTCTGTAGTGATGTGCGTTTTGTGGGCAAACAAGAAAAAATCGAAGAAATTTTATCCATCTCAGATGTCTTCGTGATGCCATCTGAATCTGAAACCTTTGGTCTTGCCGCTTTAGAAGCAATGAGCTGTGGTGTTCCTGTGATAAGCTCAAATGCAGGTGGTGTTCCAGAACTAAATATTCATGGTGAAACAGGATACCTGTGTGATGTAGGCGATACTCAAACCATGGGAAATTATGCGATCACCCTATTATCGAACAATGAACTGCAAAAGAAAATGGCCCTTAATGCTCGTCGTAGAGCAGAAGAGTTTGAGATTGAACACATCGTAAGTCAGTACGAAGAATATTATCAACTGGTAGCAGAACGAACTCGAAGAAAAGCCCTGAATCTGACCGAATAAAAAGCCAATTTCAGGTTATTTGTTTAAGATTGGATTGCAGATTATTTGATTTTGTTATTCTCTAGTGTAGATTGCCAGCAACACTCTTGTTGCTGTGTATTATGTCTAAAAACAATTACGATTTTACCATTGGTATTGAGGAAGAATATCAGATTGTTGACCCCAAAACGGGGGAGCTTACCTCAGCCGTAGAACTCTTACTAGAAGACACAAAAGACACCCTCGGAAATCAGATCACGACCGAGATGATGCAGTGTCAAATTGAAGTTGCTACCAAGGTGTGTACTAGCATCCAGGAAGCTCGTGAACAACTGGTTAATATCCGTCGTACCGTTCACGAAGTTGCTCAATCAAAGGGATTAGCTATTGTAGCTTCCGGAACGCATCCTTTCTCGAAATGGGATCAACAGAACATAACGGTAAGAGATCGTTACTTTGGACTTGAAGCTGAAAATCAGGTCCTTGCCCGACAGTTGGTCATCAATGGCATGCATATGCACATTGGGATTGAGGATCAGGATCTCCGGGTCGATTTGATGAACCAACTGCGTTATTTTTTACCTCATTTACTCACCTTATCGACAAGTTCTCCTTTTTGGTATGGGTATGATACTGGCTTAAAAAGCTATCGCTCGGTCATTTTCGAACGCCTTCCGCGCACCGGTATCCCACCGATATTTCGTTCCTGGAGTGAGTATCAGGAGTACATAGATTTCGCAACACAGACGAATACCTTCGATGAAGCAACGAAAATTCGTTGGGATATACGTCTTTCACCTCGTTATCCCACCCTTGAGTTCCGCATTTGCGATGTTTGTACCAAAGTAGATGCAGCTATCGCCATTTGTGCTCTTAAAATTGCCTTGGTTGCAAAGCTTTTAAAACTTCGCCGCAACAATATGTCGTGGCGAGAGTATCGCAAGGAGCTCATTCAGGAAAATAAATGGCGGGCTGTTCGATGGGGTTTGGATGGCAAACTTATCGACTTCGGCAAAAAGAAGGAATTCGATACAAAATCCCTGATCTTTGAGCTGCTCACATTTGTCGACGATGTTGTTGATGATCTTGATTTACGCGATGAGCTATCTTATATCCACACTATCATACGAGATGGCACATCCGCTGACAAACAGTTAAAAATCTGGAAAAAGACTGGGAGCTTAAAAACGGTAGTTGACAACCTGATTGTGGAGACGATTGAAGGTGTCGTTTAAAAAAATCAGGCCCGAAGTTTACCCGTGTTTACCCCTTTAAATCCATACCAGGAAATAAAGGCATAGCATATAATGGGCACTAAAAATGCCAATTGGAGTCCAACACTATCGGCAACGGCGCCATACACGGGTGGGATGATGGCTCCTCCCACAATAGCCGTACAAAGAACACCGGATGCTTGGGCTGTGTTTTCTCCCATACCATCGATGGCTAGGGTAAAAATAGTTGGGAACATGATCGAATTGAATAATCCAACCATGAGAACACTCCATACAGCTCCAGAACCTGCACTGTTCATCGTAATAATCAGTAAAGCTATGTTCACAATCGCATATACCCCCAAAAGCTTAGATGGAGCAATGTAAAGTTGAATCCAGGAACCCACAAACCTACCCACCATTGCACCGCCCCAATAAAAGAAAACAAAGGTTCCCGCAAGACGCTCTACATTTAATTCACCCGGTGTCGAGCCCGATAAAAACTGTACTGCGGCATCCATGAACGGCGCCGAAGCAACAATAGTCTTGATATCAAGATCCAAAAAGTAGTTGACGAGATAACTACCGATAGTGACCTCAGCCCCTACATAAACAAAAATACCAATGGCTCCAAACACAAGTGGCTTGTGCTTGAGTGCAGCCCGATAGCTTCCACTTAAGTGATGATCTGACTCTAGCATTTTAGGCAGCTTTATTAGTGCAAACATCAAAGCAACAATGGCCAGAATAGCCGCTAGCACAACAAATGGAACCTGAACAGCTGCAGCTTCAGTTTGATAATAGAGATCTCGAGCCTCGAAGGTCATCTGAGCAATTTCTTCTTTATCAAGTACTGTACTTCCAAGAATGAAGGCTGCACTCACAAGTGGAGCCAGTGTGGTACCCAGAGAATTAAAAGCTTGCGATAAATTCAACCTACTCGCTGCAGTGGATGGTTCTCCCAAAGCGGCTACATATGGATTGGCAGCAACCTGCAAGACCGTCATGCCACCAGCAAGAACAAAAAGAGCTAAAAGAAAAAGTTCAAAAACCCGAAAAGAAGCAGCCGGATAAAACAAAACACAGGCTAAAGCCATCACCAATAGACCCACTACGGCACCCTTCTGATATCCAATTTTCGCAATTAAAAAACCACTAGGCACGGATATCAATGCATATGCTGTGAAAAATGCAAACTGCACTAATCCCGCTTGAAAGTAACTCAGCTCAAATATGTCGCGAAGTCTCGGAATAAGAGCATCCACCAAAACGGTGATAAACCCCCAGAGAAAAAATAAGATAGTAACGATGATAAAAGCAGAGCGAAGGTTTTTGTGATCAGCCATGATAGGGTTTCGGATGGGTGATGGTTTTAGCGAATATAAGATTTTATCATTGATACGCTTTTTTACTTCGAAATAAGTAGATAGCGGCATACACCGAGAATGTTACGATCAGGCTTGTCAGCCAAAAAGGCATGCTTATGGAATAGGTGAATAAAAATCCACCCCAAGTGGGACCAATTACTCTTCCCATACCGCTGATGGATTGATAGGTTCCCAACATTCCTCCAACACGCTGAGCATCGACTTGCTGAGAAATAAGACTGGTTAGAGTGGGTCCGTTAAAACTCATACCTACAGCCATGATTCCCATCCATGTGGTCATAACTATAATGCCAGTTGAGAATCCAACCAGCATAAAACTTAAAACCATAAGAATATTTCCTACTAAGAAGAGAGCCTCCTCTGTGACAAATCGGGTTAGATATCGAATAACAAAGCCCTGAATCACAATAGTGATCATACCGATGTAGACAAATTGGATGCCTACTTCTTCAGCCGACATCCCAAATTGTGCTTCGCAAAACAAAGGAAAGGCCCCATACATACTCGATTGCAAGAAGGAGAGTAAGAATCCACTGATAATCAGCAATCTGAATTGTTTTGCATGTACCACACCCTCTGCACTCGCTAGTAATTTCCAAAAGCGTGTCGAAAGCGGACTTGGCCTTCCGGGTAATTTCAATCGCTCAGGATCTTTCGTATCGACGGTTTCGGGCAGGAAGAAGATGACCATCAAAAAACTAATTAGAGACATTGTAGCAGCGAAAAAGCCGGTCAACTCATATCGATATTCTGTGACGAAACTTCCCAGTTCCAACAAACCGAGATTATTAAAAAAACCTGCGAAAGAAGGATGGATGATCCCCACAGCTAGTGCTGGACCCAATACGAATCCAATTCCGAAGGCCGCACCGATGAGTGCCATCCCAGATGCCCGTTTTTCAGCCGAAGTGATATCGGCTATGTAAGCTTGTGCAGCACCGATATTACCTCCCATCATACCAGCCATCATGCGGGATAAAAATAAGGACAACAGCGAACCTGCAAGACCAAACCATATGTAGGCAATCACTCCACCAAAAGTAGAAATCAACATAACGGGTCGGCGACCCACCCGATCAGACCAGCTCCCCCAAAGGGGTGAAAAGATAAGTTGAGCGAGAGAGTAAATACTATAAAGAAGCCCAATTTCGACCGGAGAGGCATTGAATTTACCGGCATAAAAAGGCAGTAAGGGTAGAACTACCCCAAATCCAAGAAGGTCGACCATCACGACGGCGAAGACTGTCGCAAGAGCTTTTTTTGTATTTATAGGGCGGGAACTTGATTCCAAGACTTATGCTTTGACGTCGAAGGATTTTACCGCATCCACGAAAGCTCGAAGGCTACGGGTGTCAGTATGAGGTAAAGGTACCGAAGACAGGCTTACAATGAAATCGCGAGCTCCATATAGCTCAATAAAACGTCCCACGCTTTGATGAATCACTGGAACTGGGGAAAGCAACCTACCTACATCGAAAGGACCCACTATCGAAAGGCTCCAGTGGCTTTGTTCCCTTAAGAGGCCAGCCGGTGTGTGAAGATCGGGAAACCATGCCCAAACCCCAGCCTTCTTAAACCGAGTGATTTCACTGTCCATGCCCGGAACTTTAAGTATCCATCTAATTTCAGGCACTTCTTTAATGATCTGTTCTAACCAAGGCGCAATAAAAACCATTTGATCTTCGGGTCCAATAAGGTCTGCCCAGGGCTCTTCGATGTAAAAATACTCCACCCCTGCGTTCTTCAATGCCTTTGCCCAAGCTATGATGGCCTCTGTACTTCGTGCCAGAAGAGTACGGGCCTCAGCCGGATATTGAAAAATAAGAGCCCGAAAACGAGGTTGCCAAGGTGCGTTACCTTCAATGAGGTGTCCAGTTAGACTAAATGGACCGAGATGTCGTACCACGACCGACTTTTTATCAATACGTCCTTGACAGGCTTTGATCAATGACAGATCATATTCCAATACATCTGATGAACGAAGATGCAAAGAGCGAATTTGTGCCGGCGAGTGCAGGTGTTCATCCAAAGCCGGGGCTCCATCGGTGCCGAACCGGAGCTTACTGCCCAGCAGGGCTGCCGCTGCCAATGGGTGAGTCAATGGGGTAAACGCATCCAGAGCTAATTCATTAGCACTATCGATAACCAAACGGGTCGCCAAATCGAGATCTTGATATATGTTCTCCAAGGAACGCTCCGTGAGTAGAGAACGAAATTCAGGGTTCCAAAGACCGACGTGGTTGGCAAACCAAACAGGAACAGTACTGGGATGATCAAGAAACATAGGGAGATGGATCGTTTTATGGATGGAAATGTACGACAGTTCAAAGGAACTTACTTCATTTGAAACCAGCCAGAGAGTATCTTGCATCTTGGATGCACAATACCTATTTAAAAATAGCTCGATGAATATGTCTAAGGTCGTATGGATTACTGGCGCCAGTTCAGGAATTGGCGAGGCACTCGCCCATGAATGGGCCGCCAAAGGAGCACGACTCATCCTCTCCGCTCGAAATCGAGAGAAACTCGAGATCGTAAATAAAGCCTGTGGTGGCAATCACCTGGTATTGCCTTTAGACATGGAAAACGACAAAAACTATGATCAGGCTGTTGATGAAGCATGGGCATGGCAAGGTCGTGTTGATATCGCTGTTCATAATGCGGGTATTAGTCAACGAGCCAGGGCGGAAGAAGTAAGTGAGGAGGCCTTGGAAAAAATCATGCAGGTGAATTTTATGGGAGCAGCTAAACTAGCCCGATTGCAACTTATTCGTTTTCAAGGCCAAGGATCTGGCCATTTTGTGGTCATCACTAGCCTGTCTGGTAAGTTCGGCGTTCCCTATCGAAGTGTATACTGTGCATCCAAACACGCTCTCCATGGCTATTTTGATTCTGTGAGGGCTGAAAACGCCAAGTATCCCATTCGGGTAACCATCGTAGCGCCCGGCTATATCAAAACAGACGTGTCTGTAAATGCCTTAGGTCCAGATGGTAGCCCAACAGGGGTAATGGATGATAATCAGGCACAAGGTCTGCCGGTTGAGGTCTGCGCCAATGCCATTATTAAAGCCGTAAGTAAAAACAAAGAGGAGCTTATCATCGGTGGAACCGAACGCTTTGGAGTAATTCTGAAACGTTTCTTCCCTGGAATCTTAAGTAAAGTCCTTGCCAATCGTGCAGGCTACTGATTTTGCTTTATCATGCCTAATTCGTATTTTTATCTTCTGATCATTTTTTTACATCCACGCAATTTAGCCATGCTGTACACCATTGTTCTCATTTTGATTGTATTAATCTGCGTCTTACTGACCCTTGTAATTTTATTGCAAAGTGGACAAGGCCAGGGTTTATCTGGTGGACTAGCAGCTATGGGATCTGCTTCTCAAATGATCGGCGCTCGTCGTACAGCAGATATTCTGTCAAAAGCAACTTCCTATCTAGGTGGTGCTTTTTTGGTGCTGTGTGTTCTTGCAAACTTCTTCATCGAGGGTTCTGGAACTCGTTCTGCCATCCAAAGTAGTGGTGCTGGCGCCGCTGCACCGGTAGAACAAACTCAGCCTTCTGACAGCCCATCTGCACTTCCGGCTCAGCCTGCACCAGCCGCAGCAGACAGCGCACGTTAATAAAATTACACCACCGGACGAATAAGTTCTGGTCCGTTGTTTTCCGCTTTGTTGACCTGATCGCTAACCCTATATAGCGACATCCTCTCGTTTGGATACGGTTTTAACATGGCTTGGAGAATGTCGTAGTCCTCATAGAGAGGATCCAACCAATCAGCATAGTCTTTCTTCTTAAGTATCACTGGCATACGATCATGAAGGGGTTGCAGGAGATCGTTTGCAGGAGTGGTGATGATGGTAAAAGTGAAGAGAGATTCCCCCTTAGGATCTTCCCATTTGTCAAAAAGTCCAGCAAAACCCATCACTTCCTGGTCTAGAGCTCGGATGTAATAAGGGATTTTCGCTTTCCCCATTTTCTGCCATTCGTAAAAACCACTTGCTGGAACAATACAGCGCTGTCGTTGAAATGGTTTTTTAAAAGAAGGTTTCTCGAGTAAGGTTTCACTTCGGGCATTAATCATCGAGTAGGCATCGGAGGGATCTTTCGACCAACTAGGGATGAGTCCCCAGCGTAGTGGACCAATTTTTTTTATGCGTGCCTTACCCAAGAGCACAACGGGTAAATAAGAGCCAGGACTAGCATTGAAATTAGGCTCAAAAAGTTGCTCATCATCCGAACTTACACCAAAAGCTTCCTGAATTTTCTCTTTGCCGGCAAAGAAAGCGTAACGTCCACACATAACTAGATACTTTATGAATAGTCAAAACCAATGATCATGAAGATACTACCGATCATGAAGGAAACAAATGCTTGCGATGATGCGACAAATGACAGACCTTAAGCAAAAAAACCGCCATTATGCCCAATCTCTTTTTTAATGTTCAGGAGGGACGAATT
>Ga0169931_10012710_pt1 | contig 11625 bp, 8 predicted proteins | sample Kivu_15m_20L_FD_129675 | JGI IMG/M metagenome (GOLD analysis project Ga0169931, IMG submission 129675) | Freshwater microbial communities from Lake Kivu, Western Province, Rwanda to study Microbial Dark Matter (Phase II) - Kivu_15m_20L... | ecosystem: Environmental > Aquatic > Freshwater > Lake ... | reverse complement strand
ATCAAGTAGATCCACACAACGGTCCCTAGGCAGAATCTCTGTCAACTTGACAGAGTGTCCAAACGCATGAGAAATTGTGCCAATAACACGATGAGAATCCGACAACGTTCGCACCAGCATGTGACCCAGCATTCCCGCCGCCCCAAGTATGAGAATCGACTTTTCCCCCGACCGATTCTGACTGTTTACTTCAACTCCTGACATTGGGTGTTTCATTTAATAGGGCATCCTGAATAACTTCGAGTTGCATAAGCAGTTGTGCTACCTGGTCAACATTCAGTCGAGTGGTGTTATGCGACGAATACTCAGTGCTTTCAGAAATCCGCACTTCGCCACTCTCCACAAATTTCTCATAGTTTAAGTCTCGCAAGTCTGGTGCAACTCGGAAGTAGTCGCCACAATCAATAGCAAGTGCCACTTCTTCTCGACTCAGTAGTACTTCGTAAAGTTTCTCGCCGTGCCGCGTGCCTATCACCTCCATCGGGTGTGATGGGCGTCCGAGCACCTGAGTGATCGCGGCAACCAAGGTGCTAATTGTGGCAGCTGGGGACTTTTGAACAAAGATGTCACCATTCGTTGCGTTGTTAAACGCATAGAGAACTAGATTGATTGCATCGTCGAGACTCATCATGAATCGAGTCATGGCCCCATCGGTGACGGTTATAGGTTCACCACGTAGCACTTGTGACACCAAGAGCGGTATCACGGAGCCACGAGTGGCCATCACATTTCCGTAGCGAGTGCCGCAAAGTACAGTTTTTGAGTCACTGAGACTGCGTGATCGCGCGACCATAACCTTTTCCATAAGCGCTTTTGACATTCCCATTGCATTGATGGGATACACCGCTTTGTCTGTGGAGAGACAAATCACTTTTTCGACACCGGCCTGAACAGCGGCTTCCAGTACATTCTCTGTTCCCATCACGTTAGTTTTCACCGCTTCCATCGGGTGAAACTCACAAGATGGCACCTGCTTCAACGCAGCTGCATGAAATACGAAATCAACCGATTGCATGGCTTGAGATACTGACGAATAGTCTCGAGTATCGCCCACGTAGAATTTGATCTTGGGCGACTTGTATAACTGCCGCATATCATCTTGCTTCTTTTCGTCGCGACTAAAGATGCGGATTTCGGCAATGTCTGTGTCGAGAAATCGGCTCATTACGGCGTTACCAAATGAGCCCGTGCCACCCGTGATGAGAAGTGTCTTATCTTTAAACACTTGTTAATATTAATTGTAGCTATTCATGGTTCATCAATGACCATAGGACGTGGCCCATTAGTGAGTGTGGTCATTCCCGTCCATAACGGGGCGAACTTCTTGGCAAAGGCTATTGATAGTGCGCGCAATCAGACATATGAAAACATTGAGATAATCGTCGTTAATGACGGTTCAAGTGATAATGGTGCGACTAATGCCATCATTGAGTCATATATTCCACAAATTCGAAGTTTCAACAAACTGAACGGGGGGGTTGCCAGTGCATTGAACCTCGGAATCCGAGAGGCTTCTGGATCTTTCGTATCTTGGCTAAGTCACGACGACGAGTACCTGCCAAGAAAAATCCAATCACAGATCGACATGCTCACCACACGAGGCATGAAGAGTGTCGTCTATAGCGGCTACCGGTTGGTCAACTCTAAGTCTAAAACGATAGAGACTATAGACCCTGCCGCATTGATGACGCCAAGACAACTGGAAGATCCTCTCTACCCCCTCATGAGGAGATTGATTCATGGCTGCAGCTTATTGATACCTCGCGAGGCTTTTCTTGAAATTGGAATGTTTGACGAGTCTTTAGTTCACACTCAAGATTACGCGCTCTGGTTTGAGATATTTCGCGCCTACGGCTTGGTTTACGACCCGAATATTCTGACTCTAAGTCGACGACATAAAAATCAGTCAAGCAAAACTATTCCAGGACAAGTCGCTGAAAGCGATGCTTTATGGGTTGGTATTCTTCGCAAACTTACCGTAGACGAAATGACGCGAATGAGCGGATCAGCGTTTGAATTCTACCGCGAAATGTCCAGACTTCTGAGTCTCACTCCGTATCGAAAGGCGTACGCATACGCCTCACTATCTGAAGCAACTGCTTGGAAGAGACTCGTAGACGAAGACCCGACTGCGGCCTTCCCCAAACAGTTCCGATCGCCTAATCCAGGCAGTAACCTAAGCCCACTGAGTCACATAATCTCTGCACATATGGTCAAATCGTTCGTTCATGTCCTCCGAAGAAAAGGCATGAAAGAAACGACACGTCTGATACTGATACAAATTAATCAATACATCAAGCGCCGATCTCTTAAGAGAGAATAACACTTCGTTTCCTGTGCCGTTTCTACAGACATCTGCGACTACGTTGATACGATTTGAGAAGCAGGTAAGTGTGAGTAGCCAGATTAATCTCCGACGCGAGGCCGTGTCGTTGGCAGAGCGAATTGTTTCTAGCCAACCTGATGTCGAATTCTTTAAATCACCTTTTCAACACCTAATTCTCAATGATGCTTTCACTCTTGAGCTTTCTAATCTCTGTCTTCAGCACTTCCCATCACTGAGCGATGACTGTTGGGAGTTCTCGAGTATCCCCGGAATCGAAATTAAGGCGCGTTCCACTTGGACGAGTGAGTTTGATTCTCCAGAAGGCATAGTAGATGCGATTCGGATTCTCAACTCTGCTCCGATCCTGCGAGCCATGAGCGAACGTTTTGAGATTCCAAAGTTGATGCCTGACCCCTACTTTACGGGGGGTGGCCTTAACTGCTCGTCATTCGGAGGTCAACTAGATGTTCATGTCGACGGCAACTATCACGATGCGAGTGGGATGCATCGTCGCATGAACGCTATTTTGTATCTCAATCCGAGCTACCAATCTGAATGGGGTGGCGAGTTCGGCATCTACAAAGATGATGGCGAGACTCTCGTTAAGACAGTTGAACCGCTACACAATCGGCTAGTTGTCTTTGAATCACACGACAAGAGTTATCACGGCATTCCAAACCAGATCAGATTCCCAGACGATGAGCCACGGAGAAGCATTATCTTGTACTTTTACACTGCAAAACCTAGACCCAAGGATGTAACCACTGTTGAAGAGCCCCACAGTGCATTGTGGAAATCAAAAGGATTTACGGACAAACTTGGAAACGTAACACGAGACTTTACCTGAGTGAGTTTAGTCAACTTCGATTCTTCTCTGGTTCCCTAAGTCTTAGGAACATGATTCGATAGGTGCGAACGACTACTTTCAACAATCGCCATACCGGCGTCAATAGCATGGCAAAAAAGTTCTCCTTGAAGCCCATCAACTGTCCTCGGGCTTCTACAAAAGACCGTCGAAGTTCCGTCAACAGATAGTTCTCCCACGCCTGATAGCGATTCTCGCCGATAAGCCCTAGCTCATCAACCACTTCTCGCGGTTGATACTGATGTGATTTGAGTCTGGCAAAAGCTTGAGAAATCAGGACTGGAAGATCCTCACCGAACTCACCAACTCGTTGCCGAACGTTTTGCGGCAAGGTACCTAGAAGACCTGTAGGTGGCATCACTACGGGTAGATTTCGACTTGCCGCCTCAAGAGCTGCGAGGCACTGAGTCTCATATGGAGACGCAATTACAAAGATAGAAGCTTCGTCCAGAAGAGCGCAAAGTTCTTGATGATTAACTTGTCTAAGGACTCGCCAATTCGTTCCGCTGTCGGCACCCAATCCATGATCATCAGCTCCGTACTTGGACACCAAGGTCCAAAACACCGAGAGGTCCGTAGATACCAAATCTCTAACTCTCGGCCAGCCTTTGGCTTCGCTAAAGGCACCCACAAAGATTGCATGTCGATTCATTCGAGGTGGAGGGGCGTTGCTTGACCACACATCCGCAAGTGGGATCGGAAGCCAGACACGTCTTTCACGCGTTCTTTGTGCCACAAAATCTGAATCATTTGATACAACGGAATCCGCCAAAGTCCGAACAAGTTTCTGTAATAGCCTCAGAGTCATCCCACTAGGAGCGTCCTGGCGTATAACCAAATGACGATATTTTCGTGGAAGCGGAAGTGAATAGCTCGAGTTACTTAATATCAACCGCGGTGGGGTACCAAGCTTACGTAGTTCTCGACGAAAATGGATTGCGGTGGCAATCGGCGATATTCGGTTACCCCCATCAATGTAAACAACTCGGATACCACGTTGTTCAAGCTTTCGACCAATCGCTCGCCACAAAACTTCCTCGCCGTTGATACCATCTATTGATTGATTGATGATTGCTATCCCTGAACGAATCGTCTCAGCTTTTCGACTTCTTTTTTCCCCTTCCTGGAAGTGATAACTGACTGCTGAGAAATCCGTCAGATGCCGTGCTCCAAGGGCGATCTGTCGCCTGAAATACGCAGCATCACCCGGCACGCAACTTTCACCCTGAAGAGCTACTCGTGAAACGTGACCGGAGCGTACGTATTCGTCTAGCTCTTCAGTAGGCAAATTCCCAGGAGGAAATCCACCGCTAGAGACGAACCAGTTCCTGTTTACTAGCAGTGGCATAAATAAGCCAGCGGTTTGCAACCGTCTAGAACCGTTCTCGGTCTGCCGAACCAATCGGCGGGCGTATGATTCAAATCGCCGACGTGCATAGCTCTTCGGTGTGAATCCGAAGTACTTCTCAACTCCGTAAGTACCCGACCTCAGCACTCCAACTTCTACTAGACGTCCCGCAATCAGTTGCCCCTTTGTGCGGGACTCCAGGATTCGAGGAAGAAAGCCTTCCGCGAATCCCATATCAGAATTAACAAGTAAAACGAATTCACCCGCTCCGCGAAGAACCCCGTGATTATAAGCTCGATAGACGGAATTTATGTACCATTCGTGATTTTCTGAAGAGGGATCTGGGGCGATTTGATATGGAATTCCGTTAGCCTTGAGAAATCTGAGGATATCTTCGGTGGCGTTATTCGCAACAACCAAGACTTCCGCCGTCGATTGCGGTAGTGACATAGCCAAACGGTTAAGTTCACCATAAATAAATTCCAGCCAGTCAACTCCTTGAAAAATTAGTGTGGTGAGAGTAACAAGTGGTCTCTTGTGATTGGTACTGTCTGTGCTCCGGTCGTTTGCTTTGATCTCCCACTCAATTCGCGGGCGTGCAACCACATCAATCTGGGGTGGCAATGCGTATGTGATCGGGAATCTACTTCCGAGTACGGATCGAAATTGATCAATGTGCGCGAGTTGAAGACCTGATTCGTCAATCAGCCGATGCAGCGGCCAGCCCTCTTGATGGTTGTTCTTGTAGTGTTGGTATTTCTTAATCAAGAGATCGTCTGATGCGAAACCGTAGTGAACAACCGAAGGCACGTTAACACTTCCGATTCTCCCCAGTTTTCGTGGGTGCATTGTCTGATGAAGCCCCTGGTGAGCAGAAAACGTTAATCGCCTAGAGTTCCTCCAGAGCCGAACTGGTTGCATCCCCGAGTATCCACCATCTAGCCGCACTGTATAATTTGATCTCCACAGATTCAGATGAGGCAGCCGAAGGCCGCCCAGACCTGTCGCGGCCATGCGATCAATGACCTCATCTATTTCGGTTCGCGAACAGTAGAGAACCTCATCTGCATCGAGCCAAAGTAGAAACTTACAATCGGGCAGAACGCGATGTATCTCCCCCAATAGTCGCGCTCTGCTAAGCTGCTCGTCTCGGAAGGAATTGAAATCGCGCTGTACGAGGATGTCCGCAGTTCCTTTAAGGAGTCCAAGCGTTCCATCATCGCTTCCATCGTCAAAAACGCAAAGATAGTCAACCAGATCAAGATTCCAGTTAAGAAATCTTCTTAGATGGCCACTTGAAACTTCGTTGTATACCTGGGCAAATAAGGCTACGTTGGTCGTCAATCAAATCACCTTACTGACGCTCTGCAATTGATTCATTCCATCCAAGTTGGCAGCTTGTTCCGCTGTGAAAACAAAGTCATGCCAGGATGACGAGGGATTGTCACATAGTTCCACGAAGATGCTAACTCTTGATGAATCAGTTCAGGAACTCGGTAACTGTCGGAGCACTTACGGGAATCCAAAAAATCAGGAGATTTGGGATACGTATCATGAAAGATAATCAGAGAGTTGTTGGCACAAAACGGTCTGATATTGCGAAAGTCCCTTAGGACTTGATTACTGTCATGATTTCCATCAACGAATGCTATGTCAATTAGGTTATTGTCCTTGATCAACTTGTGATTTTGTAGCTCATCAGACGTGCCATTTATTCCTGAGATGTTCTTGCCTCGGATACGAGTAAAAGACTCTGGATTCGTATCTATACCGATTGCGTGATTGCAGTATCTTGCAACCTGATTTAGCGTGACCGCCTCATAGACTCCAACTTCAACATACAAATTTGGACGAAGTAATCGAACTAGATTCAGAAGAAACTCAGTATGCCAGTCGTCGGTCTCCCAAACTTTAAGAACTCCCAACGTCTTCTTGAGCACGTCAACTAAGGGGTTCATCCTCATCCGACCGGATACCTCACTCAGCATATAGTTCATAAGCTAAGTGACCGACTGATACCAGCGCTTTACGAAACAACATAAGAACTGTACAGGTTACTCAAACTATTCGGAAGTGAGAAGATGTTTGTGTCTGTAATGGAACTAATGAGACTTCTCTCAACTTTTTTCAAACTTAGTCCCGCAGGCACGAAGTGTTAATAGCCGCTTGGGAAGGCCCTCATAACCGTCGAAAGCTGTTGTTCCTTGTCTGAGGCATGATCAAAGAGCATTTCCCACACGACATAGGGGAAATTCAATAATGTCTCTTGAGCGCCTTGAAGCACTTTGAGCTCGAGTCCTTCAACATCAATCTTGATCCAACTAATCCTCAAAGACCTAAGATGCGTGAACTCGTCAAGCGAGATAGTTGTTACCGGCACCGAGTGTTTGACGAACGTGGAATCTCTAACCAACGAGCTCAATCCATTATTGACTCTCCCAAGGTTGTCAAGCGACCTTCGTACGAACAGACGCGACACCTCAGACCTATCAGAGATAGCAAGCCTTGAAACCTCAATTTTCGGGGCTAAATCTGGATTATAACTCAAGTTGATTTCTAGAAGCGCCCGCACTTCTGGGTCGGGTTCAAACGCATAAATCTGGGAACTGCAGTTTACGAGAGCAAGCGACCATAACCCAGAGTTTGCTCCAACATCAAGACCGATCCCACGATCTCTATGTGATAGCAATGACGCAAGCAGCTGTGTGTCTGACTCAAACCCGTCAAAGCTCATGTCAAGAGACATTCTTGAATCCCGAACAAAATTGATGGCATCGTCTTGAACCAACTGACTTCTACCAAACAGCAAATGTAAGAGTCGTAGCATGAAAACACGAACACAATTAAGGGCGCTTGTAGGAGATTTGAACTGCATCACTCTCCTGAAAGTAATGAACAACAATTGGGTAGCAGTCGCTATTGCGAGGTGACTAGGCAACTACTTGAGTTTAGAATTAATCTGTGAGCGGCATCTGGAGGCTCGTACGTTTAGGGCTTCCTCTCTTCACAAGCCGCGCTCGAGCTGTTCTCCTGTTGTCATCGGTAGTGCAACTAGCACTCGTGGCTCTTGATGCTTTAGCTCTTTTACTTATGACTTCAGTATTTCAGTTTACGCGCGAAACTACATCGCCCGGAATTTCGGTTGATACAACGGCCACAACACTGCTGCTGATTATTGCTCTATTTGTCGCTCGTAGCACGCTATCTGCGATCACAACCTTGGTTGCCATTCGACAATTGATGCGAGAAGAATCGCGTCTGGGAGTTACCGCATTCCGTGTGCTACTTAACCCAAGGACACGTCTAGACGACACGTTGGACACCTACTTCCATAACTATGTTGACCGTGTGCCAGAGGCATTTTTGCGAATTGGAATAAATATCTCGGGAATGCTTACTGAAGTTCTGACAGTAGTCGTGTTGCTAGGAATCTTTGTGGTTTTTGATCCACTCACTGCGTTGACTTCGATTCTGTATTTTTCGATAGTAGTGATTGCTCAGCACCGAACGCTTGCCAGATTATCGCATCATCAGGGCGAAAGAATCGTCGCAATCCGTAATGGGCTATATCGGAATCTGACTGATGCTGCACAACTTCGCAAAACCTTGTCAAGTACATCTGCCACTTCAATAACAAGTTCGTTAAGTGGCTACCGTTCGTCGCTTGCGGAGGCCCGAGGACGTTCCTCATTCATATCCACAGCGCCCCGATACTTGCTTGAACTAACACTCGCTATCGGCATTCTGATTATTGGCGGTGTGGCATACCTGGCTTCGAGCGCAACACAAGCTTTAACTGCCGTAGTCTTGTTCGTCGGCGTCAGCTTTCGTCTGCTACCAGTGGTTAATCGCGTGCAAGTGCTTGCCCTCTCCATCGTTGGTGACATACCCACTGCAAAGATGATTTTTGAGATACCAGGCAGGCCTGCCGAACTCGCTCCTGAGCAACCGCAAGAATCCCGCCACTTGCTTGAGATGCAGGGGGTGAGCTTTCGGTTTTCCGAATCGGGTGAACAAGTACTCCATGGAATTACTTTGAACTTAGAAAAAGGTAAGCAGTACGCCATTGTTGGGCCATCAGGCGCTGGAAAGACCACACTTGTGGATATCTTTTTAGGTCTTTTGCAGGTGACCTCGGGAGTGATAAAGCGCGACAAGTTCAGCAAAAGCGCCTATGTGCCTCAAGAGACCCACATTGCTTACACATCGCTCGCCGAGAATGTCGCCCTTGAATGGACCCGGTCAGAGGTCGACCTTCGCCGCGTGGAGTCAGCCCTCAAGCGGGCAGGTCTTTACGAGTTTTTGACCCGTATTGATGACCCAACACCTCTGCTAAACGAGTCGCTCTCTGGCGGACAAAAACAGCGAATTGGGTTGGCTCGTATTTTTTACTCTGGAGCAGACTTTGTTGTACTTGATGAAGTGACCAGTGCACTGGACGCCGAAACTGAAAAAAATGTGGTTGAAGAAATTCATAAACTGCGCGGTGATGTAACTGCTGTAGTCATCGCCCATCGTCTGAGCACCGTACAACATGCTGATCATGTGTTTTATCTGGAAGACGGCCAACTAATCGGATCAGACTCCTTTCAAGCACTTGCCGATACACTCCCACAATTTCGAATGCAGATTGAGTTCGGTCAGATTCAATTACGCGACTGACTGGCAAGTGAACCCACCCATGGCTGAAGATGCGACAACGTAGCCAAGTGCCTGCCATGAGTCTGAGATCTCGGAGGTGGCTGTTCAAAAGCGAGTCGAATGAGTCAGTGAACTTCACGATGCTAACATTAAGATTGTGGAGTGAACTTTTACCATAGGAATTGAAAGACAAAGTATTGGTTTGTGCGCTTCAAACTCAAATCTTCAGGACTATTTCAGTAAATGCCGAACACCTGGGCAGTATCAGCCGACTGGCGCCCACCTAAAGCGTTTGACGACTCTGTGATTATCAGACTACCCAGTCAGGCTGATGGTGATCGCGAAGAGTCGCGACGTGCAGAGCTAAACAACGAGTCACCAAAGCCGAGAATTAGTAAGAAGCCACTTAGAATCAGAATTGTTCCCGTGATTCGAGCAGCATTGAATCTTCGAACATTCGAGATTCGGTCGAGAAATTCTTGGAGTTCATCGAGATTGTCGCCCGATGCATAGAAGAGCCGAATATTGCATCCCTTGCAGTCATGTCCTTCAGAGAGTTCTCGAGTGTCATCGGCAAACTGAACTCGCTCACAACTCCACTCCGAGAAGCCCTCAGCTGGCCAGCGCACCTGTGCATCCAGATTGTTTGAAACTACTCTCACTTGATTGCTTGTGATCACGATTAAAACAGAGGCCTTTTCGTTTTGCCTAACTATCCGGATCGGTAAGTCGGTGTTCGACTCAGAACTCATCGTGCCCAACCCGAGACCAAGGCGCAGTAATCCATAATCTTGCTCAACCCAGAGTCCTATACGTTCCTCGGCTGTTTCAAAGAACGTGCGGAACCGGTCGTCGTTCCGTAGATCTGCAAACAACACGAATATCATCCAGCCTGACGGCGTCCTTACTGTGTTGCAGACATCGGTGAGGTCACTCACTGAGTCGACATTGACCTCAATCATCGAACCACCAAGTTGCTCAAAAATCTCAGACTCGCTTGCAAAGGAGAGCCGTGAGCCCCACACCTGTGATCCAGCCACCACGAGCATTACCCCGAAGACACGTGGCAGGAGTGTCCGGACTTTCATATTGTTTCTTTTTCTAATGAGGTGCTGCCGAGAAGTTTGAGTGTTTCTCGAAAAAACAGCCATAAAGACAGCGGGGCAATGAGCACGATGACGTTCGGACCCACGGGCATCCAGGTCCACCACCACTGATCAGGGCCTTCTGGTAGAAGTCTTAATCCGGAAGATTGGCGATCTACGAAACGTTCGGCAACAGTAAATGCCATTAGTCCGAATAGCAGCACATTTGCTATCGCCACTGGCCTAAGGAATTGAGCAGTACGTCTTTGTAGATCTTCTGGTCCGGTCAGATACCACCACCCAACCAAAAACACCAAAAGCGGGTAGACGTACCGAGGTTCTACACCACCTGAATCACGATTATCATTCAGCGAAACCTGAGCCATAACGACAAGGCTGACCATCACCGAAACTAATACAAAGCCAAAGAGTTGAAGCTTTACTGTTTGATTGAAAGTTCTCGATACGAAGAAACCAAGAATCATTAGATGACCTATGTAAATGACCTCGGGTAACAGAATTCCGCTCATTGTCGGAACAGTTCCGAGAGCTCGCAGCGCATTGGGAAGGCCCTGTAGGAGATTGTCGGAAAAGAACGCGACGTTATCTCGTTGTCCAGTTGCAAATGCAGAAAGCCTTCGCAGACTCTCGAAAGGGGCAAAGGGGGCAACAAGCTCCAAGAGGAGGCCAAAGCCCAACACCCCAACGAATACCAAAGACAGAATCATCCTTCGACGGTTTGGAAAATGTATGAATCCAATATGGAGCAGAGTGAGAAAGACTGATAGGGCAAGAAATGAAACGGCATCCCACCTGCTACCAGCAGCCATAAGCACCGCAACGACTCCGACCATTCCCGCCCCAAACCGTCTTGGCTTGTTAACAGCGCTAGGCGAAAGGGTTGCATGAATTGCTAACCAGGCCACCCCCACGCCAAGTACTGCCCATGAGCTCGGATTGATTGAAGCGAACAAGTAATAGCCAGTGGTTGAGAATGAAGTGAGGATCATTAGGAACAACACCACTTGGTGACGTCGTGGAAGAGCCCAGAAGAGCACCGCTAGCACGGAAGAAATGATCATCGCACTAGCTATACGGGTAAGAACAAAACTTACATCTGCTGATGGAACAACGAACCAACTCAGAACGAAGTAAAAGCCTGGTGGGTAGAGACCCTCGTTTACAAGAGGGCGACTCAGACCAAAACGTGGAGTCGGACAATACAAGGGAGACCGAATATCCGCCTGACAATTCTTAGCATCAAGATTGGTGAGTGCGGAGTGGCCATACTCAGGGATAATCCCAATCTCTTGACAGTGCGGTGGTCGAACGCCATGACCGCACCAAATGCTGCCCGCGT
>Ga0169931_10012709_pt1 | contig 11626 bp, 7 predicted proteins | sample Kivu_15m_20L_FD_129675 | JGI IMG/M metagenome (GOLD analysis project Ga0169931, IMG submission 129675) | Freshwater microbial communities from Lake Kivu, Western Province, Rwanda to study Microbial Dark Matter (Phase II) - Kivu_15m_20L... | ecosystem: Environmental > Aquatic > Freshwater > Lake ... | reverse complement strand
TGGCGGAGCTCGCGCGTGCGCAACGCGGCGGCGCGCAGGCGATCCCCAGCGTCGAAGGCGGCGGGTTCGCGGTGGAGTTCACCTTGCCGCTCGCGCGCGAGCAGCGCTGAGCACCAGAGAACGAACATGAGCGGCGAACGATTGATCGTGGTGGAGGACGAGGAGCACCTCGCCGAGGTGATCGCGGACAACCTCGAACTCGAGGGCTACGAGGTCGAGGTGGTCGTCGACGGCGCGCTCGCGCTTGAGCGCATCCGCGAAGCCGCGCCCGCGCTCGTGCTGCTCGACGTGATGTTGCCCGGCGTCGACGGCTTCACGATCTGCGACACGCTGCGCCGCGAAGGCCGCGACGTGCCGATCCTGTTCTTGACGGCGCGTTCGACGCAGGACGACCGCGTGCGCGGCCTCGAGCTCGGCGGCGACGATTTCCTCGGCAAGCCCTTCGATCTGCGCGAGCTGATGCTGCGCGTGAAGGCGATTCTCAAGCGCACGAGCTGGTTCCAGGCGCCGTCCGCCGCGGGCGACACGCTCGTGCTCGGCACGGCGCGCATCGACTTCAAGCGCTACGTCGCGACGCTCGACGGCCGCGAACTGCAGCTCTCGCAGAAGGAGACGATGATCCTGCGCTGCCTCGCGGAACGGCCCGGCGAAGTTGTTTCGCGCGCGGACATCCTCGACCGCGTGTGGGGCTACAACGCCTTCCCGACCGAACGCACGATCGACAACTTCATCGTGCGCCTGCGCCGCGTGCTCGAACCCGATCCGCAGGCGCCGCGCTACATCCACACCGTGCGTGGCACGGGGTATCGACTCACGCCGTGATCCATTCGCGGCGCCGCGAGTCTTTCGCGCTAGTTCCACGCGCCGGACAACGAACATGAACTCCTCGAACCGTCTCCTGATGCGCGCGCTGCGGCGCGAAGTCGTCGAACGTCCGCCGGTGTGGCTCATGCGCCAAGCCGGCCGCTATCTGCCCGAGTACCGCGCGACGCGCCAGCAAGCCGGCGGCTTCATGGAGATGATCCGCGAGCCGAAGTACGCCGCGGAAGTCACGCTGCAGCCGATCCGTCGCTACGGCATGGACGCCGCGATTCTGTTCAGCGACATCCTCGTGCCGCTCGAGGCGATGGGCATGGCGCTCAAGTTCGACGAGCACGGCCCGTCGCTGCCCGAGCCGCTGCGCACGCGCGAGGCGATCGACGGACTGCGCCTGGTCGACCCGGGCGAGACGATGGGTTTCGTCGGCGAAGCGCTGCGCCTGACGCGCGCCGGCTTGCCTGAAGAGACCGCCATGCTCGGCTTCTGCGGCGCGCCGTTCACGCTCGCCGCCTACGCGGTGGAAGGCGGCGGAACGAAGCAATTTTCGTACGTGCGCAAGCTCATGTACCGCGACTTCGAGAGCTTCTCGGCGCTGATGGACAAGCTCGCCGAACAAGTCGTGGCGCACCTGCGCTACCAAGTTGCGTGCGGCGCCGACGCTGTCGTCGTGTTCGACACGTGGGCCGGCACGTTGACGCGCCTGGATTACTTGCGTTACGCGGCGCCGTGGACGCGGCGCGTGCTGCGCGATCTCGCCGGCATCGCGCCGCGCATCGTGTTCGCGGGCGACAGCGAGCACTACCTCGACGACGTGTTCGAGTTCGGGGCCGAGGCCGTCGCGCTCGACCACCGGACGCCGATAGGCAAGGCCTTCGAACGTGCGCGCGGCCGCTGCGCGCTCCAGGGCAACCTCGATCCGGCGGTGCTGTTCGCCTCGCCCGAAGATGTGCTGCGCCGCACGCACGCGCTGCTCGACGAGGTCGGCGGCCGGCCCGGTCACGTGCTCAACCTCGGCCACGGCGTGTTCAAGGACACCGACCCCGAGTGCGTCGGGGCCTTCGTGCAGGCAGCAAAGGAGCGCGCGAAGTGAGCTTCGCGGACCTCGCTGTCGACGAAGCGCTGCTCCTGCGCATGTCGGGTGCGGGGCCGCGCTACACCTCGTATCCCACGGCGCCGGAGTGGAAGCCGTTCACCAGCGCCGACGCGCGCGCGGCGCTCGAACGCGCCGCGCAGCGCCCGAACGAGCCGCTTTCGATCTATGTGCACTTGCCGTTCTGCGCGCGCATGTGCCTGTTTTGCGGCTGCTCGGTCGAGATCACACGCCGGCCCGACAAGGTCGCGAGCTACCTCGACGCGCTCGAGCTAGAGGTCGCGCGCACCGCGGACGTGCTCGGCGCGCGCAACAAGGTGCTGCAGATCCACTGGGGCGGCGGCACGCCCACGCACTTGAAGCCCGCCGAGCTCACGCGCCTGTTCGAGATCCTCACGCGGCGTTTCGAGCTGCTGCCCGGCGCGGAAGTGTCGATCGAAGTGCATCCGCACGTCACGACCTTCGAGCAGATCGACGCGCTCGTCGCCTGCGGCTTCAACCGCATCTCGATGGGTGTGCAGGACCTCGATCCGCACGTGCAGGAGGTCATCGCACGCGACCAGACCACGGAAGAGACCGAGGCGCTCGTCGCGTACTGCCGCGCGAAGGGCATGCGCGGTGGCGTCAACCTCGACCTCATGTACGGCTTGCCCGAGCAGACCGAGGCGACGTTCGCCGCGACGCTGCAAACCATCGCGAAGATTCGGCCCGACCGGCTCGCGGTGTACGGCTACGCGCACGTGCCGTGGCTCAAGAAGCACCAGACTGCGCTCGAGCAGTACACACTGCCGACCGCGCCCGAGCGCGCGCGCCTGTTCTACGTCGCGATCGAGCAGCTCTCGCAGTTCGGCTACGAGGTGATCGGCCTCGACCACTTCGCGCTGCGCTCCGATCCGCTGTTCCAGGCGCTCGAAGCGGGCACGATGCACCGCAACTTCATGGGCTACACGACGCATCCCGCCGACGAGATGCTCGCGTTCGGCATGAGCGCGATCGGCGACTTCGGCGGCGCCTTCGTGCAGAACGACCACGACACGCGCTCCTACGAGGAGCGCATCCGTTCGGGCGAGTTCGCGACCGTGCGCGGCATCGTGCGCAGCGCCGAGGACGACCTGCGCCGCGCGGCGATCCAAGCGATCATGTGCCGCATGCGGCTCGACCTCGACGAGCTCGGCCGCGAGTTCGACCGCAGCGATCTGCCGACGCACTTCGCGCGCGAGCTCGAGGAGTTGCGCCCGCTCGCCGAGCAAGGTTTCTGCGCGCTGGACGCGCGCGGAGTGACCGTGCTGCCCAAGGGCCGACTGTTCCTGCGTCACCTCGCGATGGTGTTCGACGAGTACCTGCGCAAGTCGAAACCCGAGGGCCCGCGCTTCAGCAAGACGATATGACGCGCAGCGTCGAGACGCTGGTGGTCGGCGCCGGGATCTCGGGCCTCGCGTACGCGCATGCGCGCGGAGCGCAGGCCGACCTGCTCGTGCTCGAAGGCGCCAAGCGCGCCGGCGGATTGGTGCACACCGAGCGCCTGGGCGCGCAGGGCGAGTTCCGCGCCGAACTCGGGCCCGAATCGCTGCGCTTCGAAGTCGCCGGCGGCCTGACCGACATGTTGCGCGAGCTCAAACTCGAAACGCGCAAGCCTCCGCCGAACGCATCGAAGCGCTTTCTCGTGCACCGCGGGCGGCTCGTGGACGCGCCGCTCGGCCCCAAGATCCTCACCACGCCGCTGCTGACGCTCGGCGGCAAGCTGCGCCTTGCGAGCGAGCCGTTCCGCGCCTCGCGCGTCGCGCTCGACGGCTCGATCGCGAACTTCGTGCGCCACCGCATCGGTCAGCAGGCGCTCGACGCGCTGCTCGATCCGCTCGTCAGCGGCATCCACGCCGGCGATCCCGAACAGCTCTCGATGCGCGCATGCTTCCCGCGACTAGTCGAGCTCGTCGAAACGCACGGTGGCTTGTTCAAGGCGCTGTTCAAGACACGCGGCGATCCTGCGCCGAGTGTGATGAAGCCCGCGGGCGGCTGCGACGCGATCGTCAGCGCGTTGACGAGCGCGCTGGGCGACAAGCTCATGCTCAATGCCTCGGTTGGCTCGCTCGCGTTCAACGGTGAGACGTGGCGTGTGCGCAGCACGGTAGGGGAGTTCGAAGCTGCGCGGCTCGTGCTCGCGCTGCCCGCATCGAGCGCCGCGCGTTTGCTTTCGACCGTGACGCCCGCGCTTGCGCGTCCGATCGGTTCGATCGCGAGCGAGAGTCTGGTGTCGGTGACGCACGTCTGGCGGCGCGTCGACGTAGGCCATCCGCTCGACGGTTTCGGCTACCTCGTCGCGTCGCGCGAACGCATGCGCCATCTGGGCACGCTGTTCAGCTCCTCGATTGCGCCCGACGCGTGCCCGGCGTCACACGTGGTGCTGCGTACGCTGCTCGGCGGCGCGCGCCGGCCGGAGACGATCGACCTTCCCGAAGCCGAGCTCTTGGCCATCGTGCGCGGCGAAGTGCGCGGGTTGCTCGAGCTGCGTGGCGAGCCGGAGCTGGTGCGGGTCCAACGCTGGCGCTCGACTCTGCCACGCTTTGATCTGGCGCACCCCGACCGCGTCACCGCGATCGAAGCCGCCTGTCCGCCGAGCCTGGTGCTGCTGGGCAACTGGCTGCGCGGCATCGGCGTGAACCACCTCGTCGCGCACGCGCGAGCGCGCGCCGCGCAGGCGGACCGCGCGTGAGCGCGAGGCGTCGCTCGAGCGGTGCTGGGAGCGCTACGGGCACGTCATGAACTGAAGAGCGCCCGAGAGGCTTGTCGCGCCAGGCGAGCTCGGATCCCGATACCAGGCCTGCAGATTGATGAGTCGGTTCGCGGCGATCGGTTGGCCAAGGGCGCTGGGGTGAGCCTGCCAATACGCGAGGATGTCCAGCGAGAACGCGCCGTTGCACTGGCCCGTTCCTCCACCCGAACCCTGCAGGCCAGTGCGCTGAACGGGCGACTTCACGCACTGGAAGCTCGAGCTCCCCACCGCCCACGCGATCGGCGAGCGCGGGCCGTCGACGCCGTAGAAGAGCAACCCCGAGCGCTGGCCCTCAACCCCCGTGACGTTGATGTTGAAGCCGGCTGGCGCGGCGATCGACGGCGCACCGCTGGTTGAGATGCTCGGCACGCAACCTGCGCCGGACGTTCCTGCGCTGCAGTAGTTGATGATGTTGGGGCACGGATCGCACGCGTCGGGGACTCCGTTGCCGTTCAAGTCGAATTGTGTTGCGGCCGCAAGCTCGCACGCATCGCCGACACCGTCGTTGTCGCAGTCTGCCTGGGACGGATTGCTCAAACTGGGGCAGTTGTCGATGCAGTCGTCCAAGCCATCCGCGTCGCTGTCCGAGCAAGAATCGATGCGCAGCTGCAAGTGGTAGAGCTGAGTGCTGCTCGGACCGCTCAACTCGAACACGCGCACGAAATAGGTTCCGGGCGCCGTCAGGAGCACGTCGGTCAGCGTTTCTGGCAGACCGATGGCCACGCTGTCTGCGAGCGCCAACACCGTGACTCCGTCGGGCGCGAGCACCTCGCAAGCCAAGTCGTACATCGACCTCGCGACAACGTTGCTTGCGGCGCCGCACGCTCCGCCCGAGCTCGGCGCGTGGCTGTAGGTCGAGCCGATAGGAGTCAGTACGACATCGAGCGCCGCGGGCTGCGCCACGCTGAACGTGAACCAGTCAACGTCGCCGTTCTCGTCGATCGACAAGGACGACGCATGCAGATCGTTCGTACCTGTAGCGGGCGGCTGAGGCGGACCCAAGTCGAGAGCGACTCCACTCGTCAGGATGACGGGCGTCGCCGAACTGGACGTGTTGTCAGCCTCGTTTACGTCTCCGTAGAGCCGCTGCATCCCGCGGATGTCGTCCTGGCGCGGACCATCAAAAGACAGATTCAAGAAGTTCTGGCAGAGTTGCTGCGAGTTCAAGGAGCACATCGGGAGCATGCCCGACCCGAAGGCGATCTTTTGCATCAGCGCGTTGCGCAGAAAACGGTGCAAGTTCGACGCGTCAGCCCAGTTCTCAGTGCGGTCCATCACGATGTCGCCGACCAAGGGCGAGAAAGCGTAGTCGACAACGCCCAGAGGCCCGTCCACGCTCCGCATCGCGATGCGAATGTCGCCGACCGTCACGCCGTTGCCGGGCGAGCCGAACATCGCGCCGTCATCCCAGTCGACGCCGGCAGCCGTCACGCGCACGAAGTCGATGCCGCAGAGTTCCTCCCATCGCTCAAAGCAGCTCTCGACACGCGCGATCCACGTTGCACGCCCGCCCTGAGCGGCGAACTTCGCGTCCATCTGGGCGAACAGGTCGCTGGCCTCAGGACCACCAACGAATCCGGGGATCGAGAGTCCGTCGGGAATCAGGCTCCATGTGACGACGGTTTGCGCGCCCTGGACGCCCCACTGTTGAGTTGTGAAGAACTCGGGCTGGGGCGGGAGCGCCGAATACATCGCGGCGACGTAGCTAGCGTCGACGCCGGGCGCGAAGCCAAGCCGGACGGCCCCAAACTCCTCTCCGGTCCCCCAAGCCGCAGCCATGCTAGGCGTAGCCGAAACTGAGGTGAGCGCGGCGAGCAGGACAGGGATCGGGTAGTTGCGCATCGGATCGGGGACGAGGTGCGAGGGTTGCGGTTGCAGAAACGACCTCGCGCGTTCGCCGTTTGGGTCGCGCGAAAGTTGCAACCAAATGCAAATTTGTTGGGTTGGTCGAGCCGAGCTCGCTCGTCCGCGTGGGGTTGCCTCTCATCTGCGGGAGCCCCCGCCGCGCACGCGCTGAACTCCAGCTACGACCCGTCCGCGGCGGACACCGCGCCGGATCCATAACGACACGCACGCATGCACCGCTTCGCGCTCCTCGCCCTGCTGCTCACCGTCTCCTGCGCCACCGCTTCGAAGCCGACGACGCTCGGGCAGCGCATCGACAACCACGCCATCTACCTCGAGCGCGACCTCGTACGCATCGAAGAGCGCCTCGCCGGCGTGCGCGAGCGCATCGGTCCGATCGCTTGGCCCGCCTTCGAGGGCGAGTGGCGCGCATGCCTAGCTGAAACCGAACAGCTCATCGCAGGCGCGCGCGCCAATATGGCCGCTGGCCGCGAACGCGACGACCCGGCCTTGATGCGCCGCGCTGGTGAAGCGCTGGTGCGCGCGCTGTCGCTGGCCGCCGAGGCCGACTACGCGTCGCTCTCGATTGCGAACGGCTGAGCAAGCGAGCCGGTCGCGCACGTCGACTGCAGCGCTTGCGCACCCACTCGGCGTGCGCTGGACCAAGAACCACGCGCGTCGCCATGCGCACCGTCGGCCACAAAGCAGCTGCGTGGCTGCCAGCTGTTGCGCCGACTCGCCGCGAGCGATGATCGCGTCGCCAGCGCTTCGGCGCGCTCAGTTCACAACCACTTCGTTCGCGGCGTTCGCGTTCAACTTGAGCGGCACACGCGACTCCAGCAACACGGTAGGCCGCTGAACGGTGACCTTGGGATCGGAGTTGCTCGGCTCGAGCAGCGTCGGGCCCTTGAGCAGAAACTCGAGCTCAACGGTGTTCAACGGCACGGACTCGACCACCAAGCTTCCCTTTGATCGGTCGAGCGTGGCGCCCGCGGACACGAGCGCTCCGTCGCTGAAGTTCAGCCGCGCTCGGCCGAGCTTGCGCTCGTCGGCGTCAACGAAGAACAGCACGGCCTCGCCTTGCGCGGGCCAGTCCACGCCCGCCGGCAGGCGCAAGGAGAGCGCGGTCGCCGCGAAGTCCACGCGCTCGTCGAGCCTGCAATCGAGCGCCAACTCCAGCACGTGTTCGTGATTGTGCAGCCTGAACAGGGTCGTCGTGAGGACCTCCACTGTCGACGGGCCGTTCGCCCGCACCCAGTCCGTAACGCGGCCGCTCTCGTCGGTCTTGCCCAGTCGCGTGTGGGGTATGCCCTTTGTGAGCGGGACGAGCGACACCTCCGCGTTAGGTAGCGGCTGGCCGTTGAGCGTGATCGTGAGGCTCAGCTGCCCGACGCCCAACGCCGAGAGGTCGAGTTCGAGCTCGTGCGTTGCGCCTTCGGCGATCTCGAAGCGCACACGCTCACTCGCCATGTGCTGACCGGGCCGTTCCAACGCTTCGACGTGGTGCTTGCCGGGTCGGACACCGTCAAAGCGAAATGCGCCGGTCGCGTCGGTGCGCACCCTGCCGCCGCCGATCGGTCCGTCGAGCGCGATTTCAACCCCGGCGAGTGCTCGCCGCGGCGGCAGGATTACGCGTCCGATCACGACGCCGCCTGGACTCAGGTTCAGATCGCCGAAGTCGTGGTCTTTGCCTTCCGTGAGCTCCGCGACTGGCGACACGCAGATCGAACCGCGCCCGTCTTCTGCGATCACGCGGCACATTCCATCTGCGACGCCTTCGCACACGAAGCGACCTTCGCCGTCGCAACGCGCGTCTTTTCTCTGGTGCTCGATGGGGTGAAATGAGCCCGCGACGACGGTCGGCAGTCCATCGACAAGGCGCATCTCGGGGCGCCCCTGTTCGAGCACCACGAGCGCGCCCGCCACGGGCCCGCCGTCGCGCAGAACACGGCCACGCACGGAGCTCGCGGGCTTCAAACGAATCGTCTGCACAGCCTCGTTCGGCGTGTCGTGAGTGACGCGCCCCACGTTGACCTGGAAGCCAGGTGCGTGGACCACAACTTGGTCCAGGCCCGCCGCCGCGGCGAGCTCCACCTCGCCGCCGCGGTAGGTGCTGAGGCCTGCGAGCGGAGGTTGCGTGAAGAGCTCTCGGGAGATCGTGATGCCGAAGCGCTCGAGCGGCGCTTCGTTGCGTGCGTCTAGCACGAGGAAACGTGTGCGGGCCGCGGTGCGCATCACGACTCGGATGTCCTTCGTGCCGGGGGCGTAGGTGCGGTTGCGCTCGCCCACACCGAACGGCTCGAAGCCGTCGCGTTTGCACTCGAGCGAGTAGGGCTGGTCCTGCGGCAGCGACACCGTGAACGTGCCGTCCATCTCCGTCATGCCGTGGGCGAGCTCGCCGCTCGTGCTCGGCCAACCCACGAGGCTTGCGCCGGAGATCGGCGCGCCTTGTTCATCCACCACGCGGCCGTAGCCGAGCGCAACTTCGTCCGGCGCCGCGGCGGCGACGGGCGCACTCTCGAGCACGACCACGCGCTCGGTGCTCGCGGACGGCGAGCACGCGAGCGAGGTCCACACCATCAGCAGCGCTGCGAGCGCGTGCAATCCGATTCGTCGCATGTGAATTCTCCCGTCGAGCGCGCTGGGCCGCGATGCAAGGGCCGCACGATGCGCGCTGACGGGCTCAGACTAGCGAGGTCGCGAGGATCTGCGTCGACGGCGCGAAACGAGATAAATCGGCTCGCGCCGCACACTCGCGCGCGTGACGGACCGCGCGTGCGGACTCGCTACGAACATCGAGCGCAAGCGCACAGCGACGCGCGTTCAGCAGCAGCTCGAGACCGTGCGCCGCGTCGCGCTCGCGCTCAGGGCGTCCAGTCGATCGTCACTTCACCCACGCCGTCGAATTCGAGTTCGCGCGCGGGGCGCGAGAGGTCGCCCATGATCGCGTTCACGCTGACGCTGAAGCGGCCCGCGCACAGGCCGCGCAAGACGACCTCCGACTCGCCGTTCGAGTTCAGGCTGCGCCAGAACTTGGGCTCGCTGGAGTGCATCGCGCTCACGAACAGGCGCGGCGGCGAGGCGCCTTCGGGAGTGAGGACGCGCACGCGCAGTGAAGAACCGTGCGTGAACTGCAGCGGCTCGAGCGCGGCGCCACCATCGTCGATGCGGACGCGCTCGCGGCGCAGCGGCGCCCAGTCGTCGCCGGCGTCAACCCACAGGTCCCAGGTTCCGGGCGCGAGCTCGCCGCTGCGTGCGACGCCGTCGGTCACCGTGGCGTGCAGCCAGCGCGTCGGCCCGAGGTCGGCGCCCGCGTCGAACGCCGCGATGCGCAAGTGCGTGCGCGCACGCAGTTCGATGTTGGCGATGGGCAGGCGCAACTCGCGGCCGGCGACCAGCTCGAGTTCGACGTCTTCGCGGCCGTTGCGCGCGCGCAGCACGCTCGCAGCGCTCGGTGCGAGCCAGGGGTGCCACGGACGCACGACGACCTCGCGATCTCCCGGCACGCGCACTTCGAAGCTGCCGTCGGCGTCGACCGCGGCGCCGGTCGGCGGTGCGTCGCCGGGAGCGAGAGCGCGCTGCGGGTTGCGGACTGGCGCGCCGTCGACGAGCACGCGCACTTGCGCGAAGTTGATGTCCGGCGGGCCGACGACGCGGCCGCGGACCCACCGCTCGGGGCCGATCGAGAGCTCGGCCTGCGCGCGCAGCACGGCGCTCGACAGCTCAGCCTCGCTCGAGAGCGAACCGCTCACGCGATCGAGAACGCGCCAGCGACCCACAGGAACTCCCGCGAAACGAAACCCACCCGCTGGACCGTTGGGAATGCGCAGGTTCGTTCGGGCGAGCGAGCCCTGCGGGGCCGTCCACTCGTTCGACTTGGCGCTGAACTGCTCGAGTGCAAGGTCGACGGGTTCGTTCGTCGCGCGGTTCACGCGCACGTGCAGCTCTCCGGTGGACACGAGCTCGAATCGAAAGCGCGCCGGCGTTCCGTCGCGCGTGGGCGTGACCTTCGCTGACGTGTTCGCGAAACCGGGGGCAGAGAGCGAGACGGTCGCAGCCTCGCCCGCCGCTGGCAGCGCGAGCTCGAAGCGCAGTTCGCCAGACGCGGCGAGTTCTTCGCGCGGCGACGGAGAGCAGGTGAACTCAGCCGGCAGCCGAACTGCGCCGTCGACGGTCACGCTGGCGAGCGCTTCGAAGCGTGCGACCAGCGTGAACTCCACGCGGCCGTCGCCTTCGCGCAGGTCTGCAGAGCCCGCGAGGATCGCGCGCTGCGTCTCGAGCGGGTCAAAGAGCTGCACGTCGACGAGCTGCGGTTGGAGGCCCTCGAGCCGCGCGAAACCCGCGGCGTTCGTGCGCACGAAGTCGCTGAGCGGGTTGTTGCCTTGGTTGCGCGCCTGGACCAGTACGCCCTCCACAAGCGCGCCCGCCGCGGAGCGCACCGTCACGTCGATCGAGCGCGCCGGTTCGAAGGCCGTTGGGCGCCCGACATCGGATCGCTCGTCCACGTACAGCCACGCGAGTGCACCGTCCGGAGCGCGGCCCAAGTACGGCCCGGACGACACCACAGCGTCGACGACGAGTTCGCCGCCACGCATGCCGCCACGCGCGACCACGTTCTCTTCGCCGCCGAACTGCACGCCGGGCGCGAAACGCAGCTCCACCGTCGCGCCCTCAGGCGGCGGCGGAATCACCTTGGTCTCGATGGGCCACCGCACTGTGCGACCGGCGCCCGGCTGCAGCTCGACACGGGTGACGCCGTCTGTCTGCAGGGCAAGCGAACTCCCACGACGGCCCGGCGCGGCCGCGTAACCGTCCGCCCGAACGCTGAGTTCGTAGCGCGCGCCGGCGCGCAGTCCATCGACGCGCGCGAAACCGGCGTCGTCCGTGCGAAGAGGCGGGCGTTCGAGGGCGACCGACTCGTACGGCTCCTCGGTCGCAAACGACGGCGACGCGAAGGAGATCGGAACGCGCCGCAACTCGCTCAGCTGGATCTCGGCGCCTGCGACCGGCGCGCCGCTGCGTGCGTCGACCACTTCGACGGCGCCTGACACGGTTGGCGCGAGCACGAGCGCGACCATCTTGTCGTCAGGCACGAAGGCCTG
>Ga0169931_10012708_pt1 | contig 11627 bp, 9 predicted proteins | sample Kivu_15m_20L_FD_129675 | JGI IMG/M metagenome (GOLD analysis project Ga0169931, IMG submission 129675) | Freshwater microbial communities from Lake Kivu, Western Province, Rwanda to study Microbial Dark Matter (Phase II) - Kivu_15m_20L... | ecosystem: Environmental > Aquatic > Freshwater > Lake ... | reverse complement strand
TATGTTTATAAAGCGCACCTGAAGGATCATTTTCACCCTGCTCAAATTCATTACGCACCACTGTCATTTCAAGCTGACGATCTTGCTCATCAATAAATGCTCCACGCATGCGATCAGCCTCAATAGCAACAATTTCAGGCAAATGCTCTTTGGGCAAAACCATATAATAATTCGTTCGGTCCATCCATGTGGTGGCATTAAGCTGAGCACCCACATTTTCCATTCGATCAATATTATTTCCAAGTTGCTTATTAAAATTCTTTGATCCCTTGAACATCAAATGTTCAAGCAGATGTGTTGCCCCAGTATATCCAGTGGCTTCATGGCGAGAACCCACATGATAAGTGATTTGAAAGCCAACCACAGGCACTGTCTGATCTTTTTCTAATAAAATATTTAACCCATTGCGCCTTAACTGATAACAAGCTATCCCATGCTTTTCTTCTATAAATTCAAAGGACTTATTCATCGATACATCTCCTTAAGCAATAACCCATGACCACCGCTTGAAAAATTGATAGCCAAACCATCCACGGCACATTCCAAAATCCTGACAAATCACATTGAGGAAAGCGCATCAACCAACTAAACACTTGAACAGGCAAAAAACCACCCCAAATCATGCAAGTACTATGCCCCACAGCCAACGAAACTTGATACAAACCCAAAGCACATGACAGAAAACACATACATACAACCCACCGCCATGATGAGGCCATTAGTAACACCAGCCCCATACAAAACATCCACCAGCGTTGAATCCAGCAAAAAAAACAACCCTGAATGTTAAAGCCATATTCCAGGATCAAAGCCCCTATAAATAAAGCAATATAAACCCACCCCAGCAGGCATCGCTCATGTGCTAAAAAAAATACTTTCATTTTAAAAAACTCTCATTTCTATAAAATTACCAGTCTACACTTGAAATGTCAGCCTTTTATCACCATATTTTTTAAAACAACTTTGAGGTTTATGATGAATACTGCTGATCCGATAAAAGCCAGTGACTTTGCTCCTATTGATACAAATATTGAACTTGAGGCCCAAATTCAAATGCTGAACGAGAAAATTGAGTCGATGGAGAAGGAAATTGAAAAATCAAAAAATGAGCAAATACGTTTAATCGCTGAAATGCGAAACCAAGCCCAGCGTTTTGAAAAAAAATCAGCCAATGACATTAAGCGAGCAGCCAGATTCTTTATCACTGACCTGCTGCCCTCACTGGATGGCTTACAAAAAGCACTGGAGGCATGCCAAAACCCAGATGCCAAAATAGAAAATGTGGCCATGGGCATTGAAATGACCCAAAAAGAGATTGAAAAAACACTCACACAGCATCAAGTAGAAATTATCAATCCTTTGAATGAGCTGTTTAACCCAGATCGCCATGAATCCATTGCTGCAGCTCCGTCAGATACCCCTGAAAACACCATTATCCGTGTCATTCAGCAAGGGTATTGTATTGACAACCTGTTAATTCGCGCAGCAAAAGTAATTGTATCTGCAAAAAAATAATCCTTACCACTTGAAATCCCCACAAATGACCACAAATTAGTGATGTGAAAGATTTATTCGGAGAAAAAAATGAGCATATGCATCGGTATTGATCTAGGTACTACCAACTCCTGCGTCGCAGTAATGGAGGGCGGGAAGCCCAAGGTTTTAGAAAATAGTGAAGGCAATCCCACAACCCCTTCTTACGTCGCATTTGTCGGCGGAGAAATCAAAAAAGGCGCAGCTGCAAAACGTGGCGCTGTTAACAACCCTGAAGAAACCGTTTTTGCATTCAAACGGTACGTAGGGCATAAACTGGCTGACAAAGTCGTGCAAGACAGCAGGGTTCCCTACAACTTAAAGGCAGCTAAAAATGGCGATGTGCGCGTAGCGATTAAAATCAATGGAAAAGAAGAGCTTTGGTCACCAGAACAGCTCAGCGCCCAAATCCTGACAAAAATGAAAGAAACGGCGGAAGACTATTTGGGGCATGAAGTTACCAGCGCTGTCATTACAGTTCCTGCATACTTCAATGATGCTCAGCGCCAAGCTACAAAAGATGCAGGGCGCATAGCCGGTTTAGACGTAAAGCGCATTATCAATGAACCAACTGCCGCAGCTTTGGCTTATGGCCTTGATAAAAAGCGCGGAGACCGTAAAATTGCAGTCTATGATTTAGGAGGGGGCACATTTGATATATCCATTATTGAAATTTCAGACATTGATGGTGATCACCAATTTGAAGTTTTAGCCACCAACGGCGATACATTCCTTGGCGGTGAGGACTTTGATGAAACCATTATTAATCACTTGGCTGAGGAATTCAAAAAAGAGCAAGGCATTGATCTAAGAAAAGACAAACTGGCTCTTCAACGACTAAAAGAGGCGGCTGAAAAAGCTAAAATTGAATTATCCTCTTCGCAAAATACTGAAATCAACTTGCCATTCATTAGTGCACGAGAAGGCGCCCCGATTCACTTAAATCGGAACCTATCTCGCGCCAAACTTGAGGAGCTCACAGAAAGCTTGATTAAAAGAACCATCAAACCTTGTGAAATCGCCATTAAAGATTCAGGCATTGGTATTAATGATATTGATGAGGTAATTTTAGTCGGCGGCCAAACTCGCATGCCGAAAGTTCAAGAAGAAGTCGAAAGATTATTTAACAAAAAACCACGAAAAGATGTGAACCCTGATGAGGCAGTTGCAGTTGGTGCTGCTATTCAAGGCGCTGTTCTAACTGGTGATGTTAAGGACATTCTTTTACTTGACGTAACGCCTTTATCACTTGGCCTTGAAACCCTGGGCGGTGTTATGACAAAACTGATCAAGAAAAACACCACCATCCCAACCAAAGCATCACAGGTTTTCTCCACAGCCGCTGATAATCAAACTGCTGTCACTGTTCATGTTTTGCAAGGTGAGCGTGAGATGGCCAATTCTAATAAATCACTGGGTGAATTCACCCTGGGTGATATTGCAGCCGCTCCAAGAGGTATGCCCCAAATTGAAGTAACATTCAATATTGATGCAAATGGAATTTTGAAGGTCAGCGCAAAAGATAAAGCCACCAATAAAGAGCAGTCAATTACCATCAAGGCAGCTGGTGGTCTATCTGAAGATGAAATCGAGCGCATGATTCAAGATGCTGAAAAACATGCTGAATCTGACAAAGCCTTCCAAGAAATGGTTAACTTAACCAATCAGGCTGAAAGCACAGTCTACAGTATCAAGAAAGCCATAAATGAGCATGGTGACAAAATTACCGATGGGGAAAAAAGCTCAATTGAAAATGCCATCAAGAATCTTGAGTCTGCAATTTCAGCAAAGGATAAATCAGCCATCGAGTCTGGCATGAACAGCCTACAAACTGCCTCAAGCAGTTTTATGCAGAAAGTTTATCAACAAGATGCAAGCGCAAAAGCATCCGAAACTCATACTGAAAGCAATAAAACAGCTGCTCAGGGTGAAACCATCGATGCTGAGTTTAATGAACAAGACGATCAAGACAAAAAATAAGGGCAACCCAGATGGCCAAAGACTATTACCAAATACTCGGTGTTGATCGCTCCAGTGGTGCAGAAGAGATCAAAAAGGCATATAAGAAACTAGCCGGCAAATACCATCCTGATAGAAATAGCGGGAGTGATGCAGAGGCGATGTTCAAAGAAGTCAATGAGGCTTATAGCGTCTTATCTGATCCACAAAAACGCCAAGCGTATGATCAATTTGGCCATGCTGGTGTCAATCCGCAAGGGGGTGAGGCATATGGCGGCAACCCTTTTGATGGATTTGACTCTATTTTTGAAAGCGTGTTTGGTTCTGGATTTGGCGGCGCTGCCCGCCAAAGATCCAGAGCAACTCGCGGATCTGATTTAATGCAGCGCATAGAAATCACGTTAGAAGATAGCTTTAATGGCTGTGAAAAAAATATTCAGATCCAGACCATGGAGAGCTGTGGAGACTGCAAGGGAACCGGCGCCAGAAGTGGGTCATCCGCAACCACTTGCTCACAATGCCATGGCAATGGCCATATCCGATTACAGCAAGGGTTTCTTGCCATAGAACAACCATGCCCATCATGTCATGGTGAAGGCACAATCATTAAAGATCGCTGCCCCAGCTGTCGCGGACAAGGCAAAAAAAGCCAAAATAAAAACATCAGTGTTCAAATCCCTGCAGGGGTCGAAGACAACACACGGATGCGACTATCAGGCAAAGGCGAAGCAGGTTCCAAAGGAGGGGCCCCGGGTGATTTATATTTGGACATTTATATTAAGCCACACCCCATTTTCAAAAGAGAGGGCTCTGATTTAATGTGTGATGTCCCCGTTAGCATCGTAACAGCAGCACTGGGTGGTGAAATTGATGTATTTAGTCTGGATAAAAAATTATCACTTAAAATCCCGCCTCAAACACAATCTCTCAGTAATTTCAGATTAAGAAAACAGGGCATGCCCATTCTAAGATCATCCGCACAAGGGGACCTAATCTGCCGAGTTATTGTAGAAACACCAATTAACCTGACTGATGCACAAAAACAATTATTGCAAAGTTTTGCAGACTCCTTAAAGGAGGATCAGGCCAAACATAGCCCTAAATGTGATTCCTGGATGCATAAACTTAAACGATTTTTCACAAACACTTAAACCTCTAAAACATCAACCACTGGTTGGTAAGGCACATGAATGACAAATTCTGTGCCAACACCAACTTGTGAGTGAACCTCAACATTCCCACCCAAATCTCTGGTATACTCATAAATAATTCCAAGTCCAAGACCTTGCCCTGACTCTTCTGTCATCCTGCCTTTTTCGATACGCTTTCCATACAAAACATCCGATAAGTGATGCTTGGGGATTCCAACCCCATGATCCTTAACCCGCACCATTAAGCCTTTACCTTGGAAATTTTTTGATAATGAAATCTCAAGCTCTAAATACTCTGTTCGCGAATGCTTAATGGCATTAACCAATAAATTGGTAATAATTCTTTGAAGCCGCACACGATTGGTTCGAATATACCGACAAATATCATCAGCCAGCTTAGTGGTGAACTCAATTTGCTTTTCTTCAATCATCAAACGAATAGTCCCCTTGATCTCCTCAATAAATTGAACCACAGAAAACTCATCAGATTGATTAGGTTCATCAAAGCATTTCTTGGTGGTGAAATCTAAAATTTCTTCCACTATTCGCTCAAGTTGCCTGGCACTGTAAAGAACATCCCGCATCATTTCATTGGCAGGATCCTGACTTTGAATGATTTGGGCAAGCCCAATGAGATTCATCAACGGTGTTTTGATGTCATGTTTTGATTTTGCAAGAAAATCTAAGCTGCCAACATAATCAAAAGCTTCCTGAACACGATGCTCTTGTCTCTCAATATCTTGATTCTTTCTTTGAGTAATATCAAAAATAACAGCAACAATACCAGTGGGTTGATTTAACTCATTTTTAACAGCCTGGCGGTAGGATAGCCAATTTTTGACCTCAGCTCCCGCTAAGCGAATACTCTCTTCAAAAACCGAAGGCTTATCTTGGTTTAAGGCAGCAACATGATTACGCGCAATCAAATCAATACATGCACTATCAACGTCTTTATCTGCAAATACATCAAAAATATTTTTTCCAACCAGGGTTTGTGGGTTTGTTACTTTAAAAAATGCCGCAAATGAATAAGAGCAGGCCTGAATTAATCCCAAAGGGCTTACCCAGTAAAACAACTGAGGCAGCATCATGACCCCTTTTTCAAAGGCTGTTTGCCTGACTTTACTATCTTGAAGAGCTTTTAAATGCACGATCGATTCTTGCTCAAGCTGAGCGATTCTAAGCTGCTGATTATTAATTTTCTCAAGAAGCTTTACAGTATCGACCATGATGAATGTCTCCTATATACTCATCATAGCACCCGCATCATCTTAGTATCAAGTAAATTAAAAGTGTTTTTTAAACAAACAGTTCTGCAAGATCCTCAATAGAAAGACCCTTTCTTTTCTCCATGTCTTTTATGAACTGATTGGCAGCAATAACCGATGTATAACGCGCTTTTATCCAACTCTCCATCACTGTCATTTCCGTTAATTCCTGAACCACACCCAACGCCATTGCCAATGGCACATCAATTCGCATTCCCGAAAACCAAGCCTGGGCACTGCTTGCCCCTAATCGTGATGTCACCAAATGGTGAATTTGAACCGGACCAAGTCCTTTAGATAACTCCGGCAAACAAAACCAAGCCTGTCTGGTTGCCACCACATAATCTGCGGTTAATACAAAACCTAAGCCGCCGCCAATCACTGGACCATCCATAAACACCAGTTTATGCCCTTTTCTTGCCATCCAGAGCCTAAGAACCTGGCCATACAATGCGTTCAGGGCCCTTTTCTCTGATACCGACATGGTTTGCATTTCTTTTAAATCCAATCCAGCACAAAAATAACCCTGTCCACCAGATAATATGATATTTTTTTCCTGATCTGCTGCAAAAACGGCAAGCAGCTCTGTTAATATCTGGGTATTTAATGCACCTCTTCTTTGCCAGTGAAGCAGCTTAACATGAATATCCTGATCAAAATGCAAAACTTCAATATTCATTTTAATATCTCCATCACTCGCCTTAATACAATGCGTGTATATTCAGGCTGTATTAAACAATCATCTCGCCCTTTTTGACTATTATGCAGGGCGGATGATTCACGCTCATACTGCGCTATAATTGCAGATTCATCAACGCCTGTTTTAGAAATGGCATTGAGCACAAATGCTGCATTTTTACCCCCCATTACCGCTAAATGATAACTGGGCCAAGCGAAGATAAAATCAGGATCAAAAGACCGGGCACACATGGCATAATAACCGGCTCCATAACTTGGGCCTACATGCAAAGTTACTTTTTTAACTTTTAAATCAACAATGGCCTGTAAAAGACGCGACCCTTGTACAATTATGCCCGCAGCCTCTTGCTGTCGCCCAACCATAAAGCCCACAGTATTTTGGATAAACAATACCGGAACTGATAGCCCACTTAAAAAATCAGCAGCCTTACTAGCGCCTTTTGCAGTAATTGGGCCGACGCTTGTTAAGCAAGCCCATTCAATATGACCCAGTTTGAAAAAAGCACAGACCACATCACAGCCTTCATTAGGTTTGTAGTAAGTGACCTCTTTGGTTGCAAGCTCAGCCAGAAAAACCTCAGGCACAAACTGACCCTCTTCCCAAAATCCATCAACTTGGATACTATCCAGCACATGAGAGGAAATATCTTTATTGCTGGGAAAAGTCATCACTGCCTGTTTCAATGCCGCTAAAGCCGATTGATCATCGACCACCAGCTGATCAACTAAACCCGTTTCATGAAAATGCATGCTGGCAGAACCCAATACCTCTCCTGATACAGTCTCCCCAATAGCAGACTTGACCAGCAAAGGTCCTGCCAAATACATTTGTGCATTAAGGGTTGCAATGACCTGCTGACACATACCAGGAATATATGCCCCACCAGCAGTTGCAATACCATTAATCACTGCAATGGTCATCACCCCAAGCTGACGCAGCTTGGCGAGCTGAGCATAAATTCCCCCTGTTGCCACAAATAGCTCATCCTGCCGGTACAAATCCGCCCCTGCGCTCCCACCCCAAAACACCACCGGGAGTTTGGCGGTAATCGCCATGCCCAAGATGCGCAAAATCTGTGAAACCACTCCTGGAGTGAAGATACCTCTTTGAATATCGGCATTAAAAGCAATCAGGAAAAACGATCTACCTGAAACATCCACCAGGCCACTGTATACCCGAAAACCACCGCGGTCATACCCCATGCTCATGGCGATAGGTAGAAAAATACTGCCTGGATCCATCAAAGATTGAATCATCCTTTCAACATCATTTTGAGGCGTGCGCATTGCCAATAGGCAAGATAATTTTTTAGCTAACTGATCAGACATCTATTTCAAAAGTTCTTATTTCATGATCTTGATCTTTTTAAAGAAAAAAATCAATCCCATCATTAAAACATCAGCACTTAATAGAGACTGTGCACAAAATCAAATGCAAAGGGTCATTGGGACCATATGAAATTATGATGACTGATGACATCCTTTATAAAAAAATACACTCCCACTAAAGCCCACACTGAACATATCATACAACAGCGAAAATTACGCCTTGATATTATTGCCCAATATCTTAACTAACAAATACAGCCGATTGATCAAAAATGACTCTCCCCAAATCAGCCAAATATGACTAAAACAGAAATTCTAAACCCGAACATTTATGTTATTTGCGATAAAAGGCCTTTTTGACAACCCGTTTAAACAACGCCCTATTTTCCCTCTAAAATGTAAAGCGCTAACCAAAGTAGCAGCTGGTTATAAAAAAATGAACTCCCCCTGTATCAAAATCCATCCACAATCAATTAAAATTTTAACATCAAATTAAGGTAGCTAACTAAAAGGCAGATTACTTTAAAACAAGCTGATCATATAATTGATATAAAATCATTTTTAACCATTAATACCCCAGTCTTTTTTAAAAAATATCCCCCACCCTTATTGAAATATATAAATAATATCGCTACTATATACAAAATTATTAAGGTACCCCATATGCATAGTACTATTACTTTCCCAAAGAGTCCTGATTCAAAAAACCATAATTCATCAAATCCCTTACGGGATTTTTTTTCATCTTTATTAAAATTTGTCCTTTACCCTATTGGAATGCTCTATAGTTTAATCATGAATGTCTGGATCACCATCTCCCGCGCCTCATTCATTAAAAACTGCCAATATGTCTTATTCGGAACAATAGGCAATCATCAGAAAGAAGCTCCTCAACCCAGCATTGCCTCTGCGGAAGATAAAATCCAAATTCACCGCTCCATATGGCTTATCATTATCACTTGCCTAATTTTTAGTGCACTGATGTACACCAATATTTTTATATACAAAAATTTTCTTGATGCATTTGGATCTGGTAACAAAGCACTCTTTGACAGAACACTCGTGCAATACGCTATTGTTACAATATTATTAAGCAGTATTCGCGCACTGGCCAAGTATCTGAGAAAAACAACACAGAGCCAAATCACTAAAAACATTCGTGATCAATGGTTCAAGTTAGTGTCACAAGTCAACCTTGACGCTTTCTTAAAGCGAGAAAAATGGCAAAAAATAAGCCAGAAGAAGCAACCGGATGATAAGGAGGAGAAAAAAACCCAAGATATCAGTCAGCTGATACAAGAAGAGGTCGATGATGTGGTTTCATACTCCATTGTTACAATCACTCAACTAATATATATGACGCTTGATGCTCTCTTTTTTGCCTATTTCTTATTACAGCTAACCCCTGGACTCTTTTGGCTGGCTTTAATTACAACCGCAATTTCAAGCTATGTCCTTATTATTCCTGGCAGAAAACAGCTTGAAACGCAGGGCAAGTATCGTAAAATTGAAACAAAATTACGATCTGAGCTTGCGAAATTTAAAGACAATCAAACCTCGTACAAAAATGCCAACATCCAAGATTCTCAAATAGAAGAGATCAGCAAACTCGTCAATGAAGCCTATGAAATCTACAACGAAAAAATGAAGTGGGAATCCATTTACTCATGGAGCAGCAGAACCATTTCATATCTTGCTATTCCAGCAGCGCTTATGATCATCGCTCCCGGCTTTAGCAGTGGAATCATCACTTTTGGAGTTGTGATGTCTGGCCTTCGCTGCTTTAAAGATTTTCTAAACTCCATCATGCTTATCAATGACAACCAAAAGATGTTTAATAAATTTGAAACAGGGGTTAATCGCTTAACTGAGGTTGCCTCAGAGCTCAATAAGCAAAAGCAGCTTGAAGAAGATGCAAAATCTAACTATGTAGCTAATTCCAAAGAAATCACTCTCCCTGACTCAACGATGAGTATCTATCAAACCACCGATCAAGGGAAAAAGTCTTACACTCTTAAAATTGATCAAACAATTACACTTGGCCCAGGCATACACCACATCAAAGGTCCAAGTGGCAGCGGCAAGAGCCTGCTACTTTCAGCCTTTGATGGTACTTTCTTTGCCCATGAAACCGCCAAGATCAGTGATAACAAAAAAATAGGACTCCCTTATGCTATCAATTCCCCAGAAATTTTTCACCATACGCAAAATAGCCGAAATATCTCTCTGATTGATAATTCCATGTTCACAGCAGATGAGTTAATTAGGCTTTCATCACAAACCCAAAATGAACTCCAAATCCCCAAAAATTACTGTAGTATTGTTTCACTGAGCACCCCTTTTAAAACAATGTCTGGTGGTCAAAAAGACTGCATTAGTCTGATTACTTTAGAAGCAATCATAAGGGAAAATCCAAAACAATTGCCATTCAAGTTACTCATATTGGATGAGGTTGATCAAGGATTTGGCTGTACAGAAAAAGAGGACTTGAGCTCACAGGTAGCTGAAGCTTTTAAATCACTTTTTGCAAAACTTGAGCCGTATAAGTCAAGATTGATAACACTGGTTGTTTCACATAAACTGGAGCAGCTGTTTGACAGCAAAGGGGTTAGTCAAATCGATCTTGCTGAAAAATTAGAACAAAGCCCTCAAATGACCGTTGATGAATTATTGAAAGAAGTAAAGAGCAGGCAAGCCCATCCACTTTCAAAATCAATCTTAAGCAATCTAATAATCACTCCTGATCAGGAGGGTAATGGCTGCCAGATTAAGCAGGTAATGAAGCATTAATCCTTCTAACGGGGAGAATCTCCTTAGCAGATTTATTGGATATAAACTGACCTTAAGCTTTTATCGAAAGCCCGCGCCAGTATTGAAAACAATACACAGCACCTCCATTGATTTAGATGGACTTGGAAAATAAAAGTGCCGCAATGTCCCTACACTATGACCACAAAAGCTTTCATCTAGGTAATGAAACGAAATTGCCTGATACCCTCAAGCTGGGCTGTAGAAAGAATCTCATAGCACCAATAACGAACCTCCTGCGCAAAACCTGACTGGAGTATCCGAATGGTACAAACACCTTCTTTTACACAGGTCACCTCAAAAACACCTTTTAACGAAGGCCTATCTTTGCACAAGGACCATTCGATCTGCTGGGTTTGATTTTGCATTTGATCCAAACCCAACTGTTTTAATTGACGCGCCAAGGCACTTTTCATGTCTTTCACAGGTTGCCCGTTCTTGTGTTTTCGCCTATACTATAGCAAGCATATCTGGCAATATAAATCTCATGATCCGTTTTTTAAAAAATATTTTTGGCACACGCAATGATCGCTACCTAAAAAGCAAAAGCAAATTGGTTGATAAAATTAATGCACTTGAGCTTGATTACCAAAAGCTATCTAATCAGGCAATACTTGCCAAAACTCAGGAGTTTAGAGAGCGCTTTAACCAAGGAGAGAGTCTTGATCAGCTATTACCTGAGGCCTTTGCCACTGTCAGAGAGGCTTCCGTTAGAACTCTGGGCCTGCGTCATTTTGATGTTCAGCTAATTGGTGGTATTGCACTCCACGAAGGCAAAATCTCAGAGATGAAAACTGGGGAAGGTAAAACTTTGGTTGCAACTTTGGCAGCTTATCTAAATGCTATCCCGGGCAAGGGGGTGCATGTTGTCACAGTCAAC
>Ga0169931_10012707_pt1 | contig 11627 bp, 6 predicted proteins | sample Kivu_15m_20L_FD_129675 | JGI IMG/M metagenome (GOLD analysis project Ga0169931, IMG submission 129675) | Freshwater microbial communities from Lake Kivu, Western Province, Rwanda to study Microbial Dark Matter (Phase II) - Kivu_15m_20L... | ecosystem: Environmental > Aquatic > Freshwater > Lake ... | reverse complement strand
TCTGCGTCATTCCGACCTTACGGCCGAGTATACCTTTTCTCATGGTCAAATTCCGTCATCGCTTGCGTTGCGGGACTCACAAACCCAACCGAACGATCATTCGGCTTCGCGTCGACTCGACGCATGTTCGCGGTTACCCACAAGGCTTCCGAACCATACTAAGGAAACCCTTTAGGTGAAAAACACAACCCCTACCGAGATGTCGCCTTGATTTTAATGTCGACGCCAGCTGGAAGGCTCAGCTTATTCAGAGCCTCAATCGTTCGAGCAGTGGCTTGCTTGATGTCGATCAAACGCTTGTGCGTTCGGATCTCAAACTGTTGACGAGCTTTCTTATCGATGTGAGGACCAGACAGGACGGTGTACCGCTCAATTCGAGTCGGCAAAGGAATCGGCCCATGCACTTCCGAATGAGTTCTCTTGGCCGTCTCTACGATCTCGGACGCACTTTGGTCGAGAACCGAATGGTCGTATGCTTCCATTCGAATACGGATGACTTCGTGCGAACCTGACACTGCCTTTTCCCCTAACATTCCAACTCGAAAACGCTTCGCACGCAGAAATCTTCGGCGAGCTACGCAACATAAAACAAGCCCGCGTCGACCGCGGGACGCGAAAGAATAGGGGTAGGTCCAGGGATCGTCAACCGCAAATCAGAATTTTCACGATCCAGCCAACGCGCTAATCAGGGTTCAATCCACCGCCACCGGCGCCTGGCCCACCAATCGCGCCTCCGGGACCGCCTAGTCCACTGGGACCAACCCCATTTGGTCCACCTAGCCCAGAACCTCCAAATCCGTCCATACCTCCGCCGAAACCTCCACCAGGGCCCGCAACGGCTGCGGTTTTCAGAGGTCCTCCTAATGGTCCCACGGCAGCTTTCTCTGGGGCAGTGTGCATTCCGAAGCCGCCGAAGTCGTCGAACTCTCGGAGTACGATGATTCGATTGGACTCAGGGTCAAAGGCAACCCCTCGACCGCCCGACTTGAGGTGGGGGTCCTTGGGGATTTTATTCTCGAGGTTCGCGAAGCCGACCAAATCGATTACCGCAGTCAAATTCTTGATCTTGGGATCATCCAGATTTTTGATGACTTTGCTGATCGGGTGAATAATTTCTATCGGCGCTTCCTTTCCGCCTTCGCGGTTGGGTAGTCCGAAAACATATCCTCGAGATACCGTATCCTGGCGGGGGATGAAGATGGCATTTGTGGGATCCCAATCAATCATCACAGCCTCAGCACGCGGAGGAGATGTCTCGTAAAGTCTTTGTTCTTTGTCGGTGCTGTAGACGATTTTCGGCTCTCCGAGATACCCTTCAGCCGAACGGACGGTAGAAACGGGTGCCGACGGTTCTGACCAAGCGGTCGGTCGAAACGAATTACGCTTGTAGGGAGTCTTTCCCTCTTCTTTTTCCTTGCTTAATGATTCGAGTGCTTTACGCTCTTTTTCAAGCAGTTCCTGAACTCGTTTCAGCGTTCCTGATGCAACATCTAGCGAACTGGAACGGGGCTGAATCGAAGCTGCCTCGGGGAAGTTGGGATCGTACATCAACAGCCGCACCCGATATCGATAGATACGATTGGCTTTGGTTTCGAAATCGTAGAAACGCACTAGCTTGTATTTTGTCGACGGAAGTTGCTTGGGGGTTTCTGCCGTAGGGGGAATGAAGCTCGTCCCGGAGCCACCTCCCATGCCACCCATGCCTCCCATGCCGCCCGCTCCTGGTCCGCCACCATAACCTGCCGGAGGGCCGCCCGCTCCTGGTCCGCCACCATAACCTGCCGGAGGGCCACCCGCTCCTGGTCCGCCACCATAACCCGCCGGAGGGCCACCCGCTCCTGGTCCGCCACCATAGCCCGCCGGAGGGCCACCCGCTCCTGGTCCGCCACCATAGCCCGCCGGAGGGCCACCACCGCTTAACCCTCCAAGGCTACCCATTCCTGGACCGCCGATCCCACCATTTTCGTCATCACCACTTTCGCCTTGGCCGCTGGAGCCAGGAGCGGGTGCGGATGGAGCAAGATCACCCAGCTTTGGGATCTCCGAGTGGGTAATGTAAGGGCGGTAATCTTTCAGCAGAACGGGAGGAACCGGCATGGTGAGATTCTGCATGGTCCAATCGGAGGCAACGACTTCACGATTCGTTCCTAGCCAGGACGATTTGGCGCGTTCTTTCAGTACTTCTGAACCTGCATTTGGAAGAGGTTGCCAGTCAGCTTCCTGGATCTGTTTGCTCGGATCATCCGTCACATCCACCCTTTGGACCTCATAGCCAACGTAGTAGGGCGTATCTCGACCTGGCATAACGCTACCCGCCTTGGCGAGCTTGTTTCGGTACTCGGCCTCCAAGTCCAGATGAGGAGCTAACGCCATGACGGAAACGAAACCAACATCGCGAGCCACAAGAATCTTCTTCTTGTCCGACGGAGGAGCAAGGGTATGGGACGGAAACCCTCTGTCGTAACCTGCCGCAAGGAATTTTTTGGATCCGGTGGGTGCTGAGGATGGACCCGATGCATAGCCGGGAGGCATGCCGCCACCTGGTCCAGGCATTCCGGGAGGTCGCCCTCCTTGCGGCGGGTTTCGTCCGCTTCTGGGAGGCTCTCTCTTGGGTTCCTCTTTTACTTTCGCATCCGGTAACTTGTTGAGCGCCTCTGCAATCGCCACCCTCTGTGCATTGGATGAACTATCGACGATCGGACCAAAAAAATACTTCGCCTCAAGCTGTTTCGCTGGTAGCAGGTCTGGATCGAGTCTTCGCTCCCGAACTCGATTTGGATCGCCCGGGTCGATACCGATCGCCATCGGTGCCATGGGTTTGGTGGACTCAAAGGTTTTTCCTGCATATCCTCCATCGATGTCGGTAATACCTTTGACGCGAGGTTCTTCGTTCTTGATTGCGTCCCAGTGATCTTCACCGATTTTGCGAATCGTATCCTGAGACTGTTTGGAGAGCTTTGCAGGGTCTTTGTTCACATCGAAACCCTCTTTCGAGGCTCCCAAGTAAATCAAGCCAATCGCAATGATTGCGATGAGCCCAAAAAGGAGTTTCTCGACGTGCATCAGCAAGAATTCCTGGGGGTCAAAACTCTTGCCGCTTCCTTTGTTGGAAGGCTTTCGGACGGCAGGCTGGTCATCGCTCTTTTTTTTGCCGAACATTGCTGGTTCCTTACTGTTCCCTACGATTGCGAATCATTCGGTTCAATCAACAAGTCTTCGAAATAGGATTGGACGGTGTTGTCAAGTTCGTTTGGTGGATGGATGCATAGTTGCTAAGACCCCCCGCCACTTTCTGTCGGTGGGGTATCCGCTGGCGGAGAGGGGGGGGGCTCGTCTCCTGCGGCGGCCGGATCGGGCTCTGGCTGAGGAGTTGCGCTCGGATCGGGTGTCTCACCGGCAGGGGAAGGCTGCGGAGCATCTGCATCGGATGGTACGTTGGCAGGCTCTGGCGTGGTGGATGCTGGCGGCGTTTCAGGCTCATCTCGCACGGCAGGTTTGTTGTCAGTCCCGGATCCTCCGTTGGAAATGGCGGGAGCGGCTGAAGAATCGGTTGCTGCCAACTGCTTGTCCGCAAGATTCGACATGGGATTGAACAAGTATATTAGACCATAGATCTCGAGCGAAACCTCTCCAGTCGATTGGGCGCCCGAAAGCGGGTTCATACCGAATCCCGGTCCCGTTCCTCCCTCTCCGTCTCCCAAATTGGCGCTGCCTCCACCGGTGCCCATGTTCGCTGCACCGCCCGGGGGCCCTGACGTTTCGTCATCCCCCCCGCTTCTTGCGGGTCCGCCTCCCACAGCCAACTCTGGCGCCGGATCGGTGTTGTAACGAACCTGTAGAACCTCCAGCATCATCTTCCCGTTGCCGCATTCGGTGATCAATTTCCCGAATCGCTCATCGACTTTCAGTCGCATGCGAACTTGCACGCGTTTTGCTACCGCGTCTTTGCTGCGTTCTTTCATGGCGGTACGCAATTGAGCGCCGGTAAGCGGTTTGAGATCCGCTCCAACATAACGCCCGTCGGCGGGGTCGATTTGTACTGCGGCTCGTGTCATTCCACCGCCGCCGCCACTTCCCTTACCCGCGCCGGTACCGTAACCAGCCGGTGGGCCTCCCCCTCCCCCTCCCGCATATCCCGCAGGGGGGCCGCCACCAAACATGCCACCCATTCCTCCCATGCCTCCCGAACTCGGAGCGGCGGACTTGTACAGTGTTCCCGCATCGCGGCTGGCGCGAGGACCAGTTCGAATCCATTCGATTTCCTTAACAATGGCTTGGAAATTCTCGTTGGCTCCCGCGTTGGTTTGAGCGATGATGTCCATCAATCCACGAAGAATCCAAATATCTTCTTGGGCATAGTAGATTTCGTGAATGTTCGGAGGCTCGGTTCGCTCAAACCAAGGCAGAACCGCAGATGCAAGGGCCTTTTGAGACTCTTCCGACCAACGCACCAAGTCACGAGTATCCTGTGGAGCGTTGGCTGTTGAACTTCCTCCGCCAAAACCGGGAGGGGCAAAACCTCCAGATGTTCCTCCCGGCGGACCAAAGCCTCCGGGGCCTCCCGGCGGACCGAATCCCTGACCTGGGCTCGTCGACATCGATTCAATTTTGTACTTCCAGGTGCTACCAATGCGTCTGACCAACGCCGGAAACTCCGGTGCGATGTAGTTCTTATAGACGGAGCGGTCGTTGCGAGTGATTTGGTCGATAGGCGGTGTTGGTTTGTCTGGGAGTGGAAAGGGAACCACGCTTTCAAAGGGCCGCAAACCATCAAAGATCTCATGAGTCTTTGCTTGAAAGAATGCTTCCGTCGGCCAAGTCAGAAACTCTTTTTGTCGGGAGTATTGGAAATCCCACGCCTTATCAACATCCTGCTTGAGCCCTTCCAGTCGGCGTTCCATCTCCTTGTGCGAGTGCTCATTCGGATGGGTCGCTACTTTTGATTCGACGGTCTGGATACTTCCGAAGGTTGACTTCAACGCCGACTTGCGGGATTCAATCGACTCATCGAGACTCGATCGCGTCAGATAAAAGAAAATTGTTGAAAGAAGAAGCACCAATCCGGACAAAATCCAGAACGAGTGCTTCGCCAAAACGGCGAGATTCTTTTTCAGGTCTTCCATGTCTCGTTTTGCAACCTCAGTTACTATTTTGGGAAAAGCTCATCGGTGACCCGATACTCAGGAATACGTGGAGGGACACCTTCGTGTCGTGAAAGTCATTCTTCCATGGCTTCGTCTGGCGCTCCTGAAACAGCGGCAGGTGCCGGTGCTGCGACAGCGGGCCCCGTGATACTGCCAAGCTCCCCGGGCTTCCAAGCGAATTGCACCACGAAATCAAATTTCGGGGCTTCGAAATCCGGAGGGACGATTTTGCCGGAGGCATCCTTCAGGGGTTTGCCTGGAGCCGCAGTGTTTCCGAAGTTTGGAGACCCACCTCGACCTCCCATACTCCCATCGCCGGATTCAGGTTCATCATCTCCGCTAGTTCCAGCTCCACCTGTACCGCCAGCGATCCCCGACCCAGCGCCCCCGGTACCACCGGCGACCCCAAACCCGGGTCCGCCGCCAGTTCCCCCGGAAATACCCGAGCCGGGTACGCCTCCACCCGCTCCCGGTGCCTTGAGCCCCTGCTCTTCCAGCAATCTCAGATACTCTGGATTGGGAACTCGGAACGTGTAATCGGGTTTCGCATCCTTGTTCCGAAGAATAGGCCTTCGTATTCCTAGGTCAAAGAGGGTTACTTCGCGGGATTCACCGGGATTGGTCCCCGGCAACAAGACATTGCCATTCTCAAGATAATTGATCAGATATTTTTCGACATGCGAGGCGCCATCAAGACCTTTTTTGTCGGTCCCGTTGAAGTAGTGGTAACCCCGGACTTCAATCACCCAACCCGGCCCCGTGGGGTCCGGGTTCTTGTCTGCTGCGCGCTCGACCATCTCGCACTGCAACTGCTTGCGGATCGAGATGGATTCGTCGTAGGCCTTCTTTAGATCGGGGGTGTACCAAGCGGCTAAATTGTCGAAATAAACTTGGTCCACGCGTGTGATATGAAAATCTTTCCGATCCTTGAACGGTAACTCTGTCGGGGTTTTGTCCATCAACTTCTCATCGCGATTGAGCGATGCTTCGACTGCCTTGTACAACTCCATGCACATCATGCGTCGTTCAGCCCCCCTGCTCACCTCGACGCCAACGTTCTTATAGAGAGAAAGATTGCTCTTGATGTCCTCATCTTTCTTTATCTCATCCTTGGACTTCTGGTCGGCATTCTTGACGGAGTTTTCGGCGTCTTTCCAAATTTCCGGCCGCACCGGCCGATAGACCTGTCCGAGCATTGCATGATGGGAAACAAAACCAACTAGCAACAGCGATAAAGCTCCCACCGCCCAGGGCTTCTTGTTGCGAATGACCCGATCGAGAATGATATCTCGCGGTAGTAAGTTCGTTCGCATCGGACCACGATTAAGCATCTGCAGGCACATGCCATAGACGACGCCGAATGCCGGTGCATTTTCCTTGAACGCTTGGGCCCCCAGAACCTCTTGACCGTCCAGCTTTGCAAATCGGTCAAACAGAGTGACATCCATCGATAAGTTCTTGTTCAGAAACTGCAAAAGTCCTGGCATTTTTGCAGTGTTTCCCATCACTAGCATGTTCTCAACTTCGCTCTTTTTGTTGAGTTGCTTGAAGAAACTGAGCGAACGCTGGATCTCCGTCACCATGTCATTGAACACCGGACGCATGGCCTGGAAGATCAACTTGGGATCGTCTGCTTGCATCGCATTCCGCTTGAGGTGCTCGGCCTTAGCGAACGTCAGTTTCAAATCCTTTGTCAACTGCCTTGTGAAGTGATTGCCACCGATCGGAATACTTCGTTGCCACATTCGAAAACCGTTGGTAACGACCAAGTCGCTCGCATCGGTTCCTATCGACAAGATGACGGTGTTCTTCGGAGGGTGTTCGGGATCGAAGGTGTCGTTCGCCATCCGCTCCGCGAACTGCTCGTAGGCTACCATGTTGTAGATGCTGATTGGCGCTAACTGCACCAAATCGATATCCATGCCCCGATCGCGATAAGGTTTGAGCGCGCGGAAGACAGCCTCCTTCTTCATCGCGAATAAGCCGACCTCGCTCTCAAGTGCATAGCCATCCTCGATCTGGGCTCCCTCCATCTGTTGGAAGTCCCAAATAACGTCGTTCAGATCGAACGGGATCTGCTGTTTTGCTTCGTACTTGACGATGTCGGCGACTTTCTTCACCTCGACCGGCGGAGGTTTGAAGAACTTCGCCAAGCCACTTTGACCAGGAACGCTCACGCCGATCCTAATGTTCCCTTTGAGATCATTGCGGGACATGAATTGTTCGAGGGCGTCGGCAACCAATTTCTCAGGCTCCGCCTCGGGTTGCGACAGGATCTTGGGGTATTCAACGAAGTCGAACGTGTCGGTAATGACGTTGTCCCCTTCGAGATGGCAACGGAGTGCTTTGAGCGAGCTTTGCCCAATTTCTACACCCCACACATGTTGCAGTTTTTTCGCCATCGTGCGAACCTCCCAAGGGACATGAACATCAAGCGGCGTGTTGACCGGGAGCGCGCACATCCCGGTGACACTCCAAACCCTATACATCTCAGACTGCTTCCATCGTATCGTGACAGCCTGGTCGCTGTCAAAATTTTCGGCCTCGCTGGAGAAAAAAAAAGGTAGGAATGCTCAGGGAATAGCGGAGTTCCTGGGCGGCTCACTGGCTTTCCCAGGCTAAATTCGCAACAATGTCCGCTGGGGGAGGCCCCGGAGGTGATGAAGCTTCGATCGGTCCGACCTTACAGACAGGAACTTGGCAAGTGCAAATGAGACAACTCCGAGTGGGATCGATCCGAAGGCAAATCGGGTGATTGCGATGGCAAGCAGTATCAAACACCGTAGATGGATCGCACTGATTTCGCTGCTGGCTCACCTGGCTTCCACAATTCCCGCTTTGTCCCAGGATGCGGCTCCTCGTTCCCCGACCCTCTTGCTGGATCAGAATCGCTTGCCTCTTTCCGGTACCCGGCTGACCTCCGATGAACTGGGAATGGAAATCGCAAATTGGATCAAGAAACTGGGGGATCCGAGTTATGCGGTGCGTTTGCAAGCCCAGAGCGAACTAGAACGGATCGGCGTTCGTGCTCTGGATCAATTGCATCAAGCCAGCTTCGATCCCGACCCTCAGATTTCCAATCAAGCTCGGTTCCTTGTCCAAAGCAACCAATTCAACTGGGCTTGGGAAACCGATCCCTTCCCCGTCCGTCGCATTTTGTCAAACTATACAACCGCCCCGCTGTACGACAAATCGGTCTACATCGACCAACTGAACGCAATGGAAGGGGATGAAGGACTCGCCGCGTTATGCAGGTTGATCCGGTACGAGACTCAGGGGTGCCTCGCAAAACGCGCCGCACTTTTGGTTATGCGCAGCAAACCACCCATCGGCCAATCCGAAATCGAACGCAAGCAATGGATTGCCTCCATGGTTGATGGGGCGATGAGCACTGCGGGTAAGTGGGTGATTGCGTACACCGCGAACGAGGATCCTTTCTCCATCGAGGCGTGGCAGCAACGAATCGATCGAGAACGGGAACTGTTCGACGCGAAATCTCCCGACACCAGTATCGAGATCATCTCCGATTTGCGGCGATGGCTGGTGGAGCACATCGCCGACAAACCAGGGCTTAAGAAACAGTCGCTCGACATCGCGCGCAACGTCCCCGAGTATTTCCAAACCAGCGGACCAGGTGCAAGCGCTAGCATGATCGAGTTCGCTCAATGGGCCCTGCAGTTCAAACTCCCGGAACTCGTCCAAGAACAACACGGCAAGCTCAGTAGCCTGATGCTTCAAGATCCCCGCTTTGGCTATCTGCTTGCGGAAAGCTATGAACAGCAGTCTGAGAACGAAAAGGCCAAGAAAATCGCCGAGTATACGGCCTCTCGTGTCCCGATCGATGCCCAGGGAGAACCCAAACCATTCGATCCCCTCGCGAACGAAGATTCCCCTTTGAATCGCAGGTTGGAAGAAATGCGACTGCGGAACACGTCGTTCGTCCTGCAGCGGGCTAGCATGGGTGATTTCCTCATCAAACGAGGGTTGTTCGCATGGGCCGAAACGGAATTGCGGTTCGCGATCGATGGTCGAGAGGCCGAACCCGAATTCGCCACGACTCTCAATCTGTCCCTGCTGTCGCAAATGCTCCACGAACTAGCAAAAAATCAGGAAGCAGCCGATGTACTTGAGAAATACAAGGATCGCTTTGAACGCGAGCCGATGTTCGAAACCCAGGTCACCCCCAACGGAGGCGAAAGCCTCGTCTCGAACTACTATCTCTTTCGAGGTGATGAAGCTCGGGAAAAGGACAATAAACCTTTGGCTCGCGAAATGTACATCAAGGCCATCGAACTCGCAGAAGACAACGTTGACGCCATCATCGGCCTGTATCGACTCAATGAAGCTAGCGATGAGGCGATCCAAGAACGCAAGAGGATCCACCATCGCGTCGCTTCCGCTCTCCGGCAAGAGATCGATGCCCGCGAAAGGGATCTGAAACGCGAAAATCCCCGCTTTCAAGCCACCGAACAGCGATCGCTCGCCAACCAAATGAACACTCTGGCTTGGCTGATTACGAACACCGAAGGGAATTTTGAGGAGGCTCTTCATTTGAGCCGCAAAGCCTGCTCCCTGGAACCCGGCCGCTCTGCATACCTCGATACGCTCGCTCATTGCTATGCAACGCTCCAACGTTATCGAGAAGCAGTTGAACAACAGCGCAAAGCGGTCGCCCTCGAACCCCACCAACCCTCGCTGGTCAACGCCCTCAAAGAATTCGAAGCAAAGCTTCAAGAAAATCCGGGTTCCTAGTTGCGGCGAGGTCGCTCATTGCGAACTCTCAATCTCGCTACGACGATATCGATCCGCCCAGGTGCAGAAAACCGGTCGCGTAAGTCACCGCCCTTCCGGAAATCGCCACCCGCTCTCCCCGTTCAGCGCAAAATAACTCCCCGCCCCGCTTCGATACCTGCATCGCATGCAATTGCAATCTCTTGAGTTGCTTAGCCCAATAGGGGATCAATGTGCAGTGCGCCGAACCGGTTACGGGATCCTCGGGGACCCCCGCCGCGGGTGCAAAGAACCGGGAAACGAAATCGCATGCATGCCCCGGAGCAGTAACGATAATCCCCAAACTCGGCAACTTCGCCAGGATATCCATCTTGGGTCGCAATCCCCGCACATCCTCTTCGCTCTCGAAAACCGCAAGATAATCCCGCGATTTATATACCGCCAAGGGCTTTGCTCCGAGTCCCTCAACCAACCCTACGGGCGTTTCGCATGGCAACGCAGGACGCGAAGGAAAATCCAAGGTGAGCAAACTTTCCGATCGAGTAACCGCCAGCAAGCCCGATCGCGTTTGAAACTCGACACTCACCTTGCGAAACCCCAGGTGGGTAAACAGAACATGTGCAGCAGCAAGTGTTGCATGACCACATAAATCAACCTCCATCTCGGGCGTAAACCACCTCAAGTCGAAACTCGTACCTCGCGGAACCACGAACGCCGTCTCTGCCAAATTGTTCTCCGCCGCAATCGATTGCATCACATCATCGGTCAACCACTCGGCGAGAATGGCAACACCCGCGGGGTTCCCCGCAAACAAACTCCCGGTAAACGCATCGACCTGATAGTAGGGAATACTCATAGGTGACTTCGGTGCAGCTACTTGTTAAGAAAGTGACAAAGCAGTAGTGACGAACTAGCGAAGCGTCCGGGAAGCTACTCTTCGAGCAGGCGGATGGAATCTTTCGAATCGCCGCGCAACAGTCCTACGCTCCGATAAATCTCCAACTTTTCGCGGGAATCTTCAATGTCGAGGTTCCTCATGGTGAGCTGGCCGATCCGGTCCGCTGGATCGAATTCTCCCTGACCGCTTTCCATCGTGAGCCGTTCCGGTTTGTACGTCAGATTCGGACTGCGAGTGTCGAGGATCGAGTAATCGTTGCCTCGTCGCAGTTCCAACACGACCGAACCGGTGACCGCTTTAGCAACCCATCTTTGCAGCGTCTCGCGAATCATCAGGGATTGGGAATCGAACCAACGCCCCTCGTACAATAATCGACCTAATCGACGCCCCATATCTCGGTATTGCTCAATGGTTCCCTCGTTGTGGATGCCCGTGATCAATCGCTCATACGCAAGGAACAACAGCGCCATCCCAGGCGCCTCGTAAATGCCGCGGCTCTTGGCTTCGATAATCCGGTTCTCGATCTGGTCGGACATCCCCAAACCATGCCGTCCTCCTATCGCGTTGGCTTCGAGAACGAGATCGACTCGCGATGCAAACGTGCGATTGTTGAGGGCGACCGGGAGGCCGTTTTCGAACGAAACTTCCACGACTTCCGGAGTGATTTGGCAGTCGAGTTTCCAGAACGGGACCCCCATGATCGGGTCGACAATCTTGATGCCGGTATCGAGTTGTTCGAGGTCTTTGGCCTCATGCGTAGCTCCCCAAATATTCGAATCGGTGGAGTAGGCTTTCTCTTTGCTCATGCGGTACCCGAGGCCAGCTCGTTCGAGCAGTTCGGACATCTCCTTGCG
>Ga0169931_10012706_pt1 | contig 11627 bp, 4 predicted proteins | sample Kivu_15m_20L_FD_129675 | JGI IMG/M metagenome (GOLD analysis project Ga0169931, IMG submission 129675) | Freshwater microbial communities from Lake Kivu, Western Province, Rwanda to study Microbial Dark Matter (Phase II) - Kivu_15m_20L... | ecosystem: Environmental > Aquatic > Freshwater > Lake ... | reverse complement strand
TGGCGAACCGCCAAATCGGCGGCACCTCGACCGGGCCACCCGGCCCGGTCACCCCCTGGTCCGCTCCGTGTCACATCGGATCGCGATGCCCCGGCCGCACGCCCCGGCCCATCCCGGCACAGATCCGCCAGGGGTCTCCATACATTTTTTCCCTCTCCATTTATGGAGAGGGAAATGCCCGCAGGGCAAAGGGTGAGGTCTCAGGACCAACCAACCTTCAACCTTTTTTCACACCCAACCGGTAGCCCCAACCCCCGGCCCCGCCCAAGGACCATCCTCATGCGAACCCCCTGCGCCCGCCTGCTCCTCAAACGCCAAACAACCACCGTCCAACCGCGTCCAGAACCCAATACCCCACCCAGTCGTCCCATAGGGACAAATCCACCCGGTCGGCCAGCCCGTGACACCGTCACGGGCCCCAACGGTCACCCCGCCCATCCCCCCCAAAAACCACTCCCCCAAAACCATTCCACCCGTCCCGGAGGGACCACTGAGCTCGAGACCGGGATAACATCCCGGGCGAATGCATCCCGGGCAAATTCAACCCCCAACACCTTCCCCACCGTCCCAACACCCCAACCAGATCCAGTTGCCCCACCCAGTCGTCCCGTAGGGACAAAACCAACAAGTCGGGTAGCCCGTGACACCGTCACGGGCCCCAACGGTCACCCCGCCCATCCCCCCCAAAACTCACTCCCCCAAAACCAATCCCCCCGTCCCGGAGGGACACCAGAGTTCGAGACCGGGATAACATCCCGGGCGAATGCATCCCGGGCGAATTCAACCCCCAACACCTTCCCCACAGCCCCAACACCCCGCCCAGATGCACCCCCCTCTCTTCCCCTCTGCTGCCCACCGTTTCATGGTGGCAATATTCGCCAGCAAATCCTCGGTCGTTTGCCCCTTCAAATCTCGCAGGTACACCGCCATCTCGGCGTCATACCGTTCCCCGCTTTCAGGCTTCCGGCCCTGGTCATTGGTTTCCTCCATCCACGCGTCCAGGCGCGCCCGCAGCCGGGCCAGCGTGGCGGCGTGTTTAGACTGGCTGGCCAGGTTGGTCTGCTGCCAGCGGTCCTCCCGCCAGCGGTACAGTTCTTCGGCCGGCCGGGTGGGCGAGAACAGCAATCTTTCCTGCGTCGGGCTCAACTTGCCTGCGGCGTGCAACTCCCGCAACCGGGTCAGCGTTGGTTTCTGGTCCTTGTACCGGCAGGGCTGCAGCATGGGCCGCTGGGGGTAAAAGTTGCGGATATACAGCCACTCACCGTCCCGCACACTGCGGATCCGATCCACCGTCTCATCGCAACGGTCCCTGGCGGCGAAAATTTCCCGCCGGGGCGCTGGGTTGGTTGCCAGCAAGTTCACCCCGTGCATGGCCGGTGGTATCGGTATGCCTGCGATACCCAGGGAGGTTGGCGCCAGATCTATCAACAGCGCCAGGTCCTCACGCGTTTCCCCTTGGGTCCACCCATCCTGGCGCACCGCGCCTGCCTTCACCCCGGGCCCGCGCAAAATCATCGGCACATGCGTCCCCTCGTCATAGAGAAACTGCTTGCCCCGGGCGTGGCTGATGCCATGGTCGGTGACAACCATCACCACCGTGCTGTCCAGCAATTTTTCCCGCTCCAGCCTGGCGATCACCCGGCCCACCGCCGCGTCGGTTTCCCGCACGCTGTCCAGATAGAACGCCCAGTCCCGCCGTATCGCCGCATCATCCGGATAATGGGGCGGCAGGCTGACCGATTCGGGCCGGGTGGCACGGTCGCCCATCCGTTTTTCCAGACCCACCCAGCCGTTGCCATCGCGCAGTTTCCCGCCGGGCAGTTGCACCTGCATGAAAAACGGTTGCCCCGGCTGGCGGTCGGCCCAGTCGGCCGAATCATACATCGCCTTGTCCCAGACAAAGTTGTAATCGGTCTTGCCAAGCGCCTGGTTGCCCGGCACACCGTTGCCGATGCAGGTGTGGTACCCCGCCTTCCGGAACAGCACCGGCACCGGCTGCACCCCGTCGGGCAATGCAATGGGCAACCCCCGCCCGCTGCGGTGGTGGTGCGCGCCCAGGGTGGTCTGGTACATCCCGGTGATCAGGGCGCTGCGGCACGGCGAACAAACCGGGCAGGTCGTGAAGGCCCGCGTGAAACGGGTCCCCTCGCGAGCCAGCCGGTCCAGGTGGGGCGTCTGGATGGTTTTCTCGCCGTAACACCCCAGGTTGGCGGACATGTCATCCACCACCATCCACACGATGTTGGGCCGCTCAGCCGCCCGGCCCCAACCAGTCCACGCCAGGCTAAGAAACACCAAAGGGATCATTCCCAACCAGCACTTCATCAGATCGGTCCTTCCAGGGCTTCGGTCCACCGATCATCCTCCCCATGGGGCATGGCCGCAAGCTGCTTGAGGGGTTCAGGCGTTGCCCTTAAAATCAAAGCCTTCCTTCCTACAGTCCGTCCGGGTGCGCCCATGCTTGCCGCGTTTGTCTGCCCCACCCTGCTGGCAATGCTCCTGTCCGCCGCGCCAGACGAAAAACCCCTCGTCCCGGCCGGCTTCGCCAGAAAGGACATCACCCCCACCTATCCGGTCCGCCTCAGCGGTTTCGGCTTCCGGCGCACTGAATCGGAAGGGGTGCAGCAGCGCGTCTGGGCCAAGGCGATGGTCCTGGGCCAAGACCAACCCCTGGTGCTGGTGACCGTGGACAACCTGGGCTGCTCCCTGGCCATCCGCCAGCAACTGCTCGAACGGCTGAAAACGCAAGGCGTCACCGCCGAAAGCTTCGCCATCGCCGCCTCGCACACCCACACCGCCCCTATGCTGGAAGGGGTCTGCCCCACGCTGTTTGGCCAGCCCATCACGCCCGACCACATGGACCACATCCGCCGTTACACCGCCGAATTCACCGACAATCTGGAGAAGGTGGTGCTGGCGGCCTTGGCAGATCGCCGTAAATGCCAATTGGGCTGGGCCGTTGGCAGCGCCACCTTCGCCATGAACCGCCGCACCAAGGGCGGCCCGGTGGACCAGGACCTGCCCATCCTGGTGGCGCGCGACCCGCGCACCGATAAGGTCCACGGCATCTGGGCCAGCTACGCCTGCCATGCGGTCACGCTGTCGCACAATAAGGTTGGCGGCGACTGGCCCGGCCACGCCCAGCAGGCGATCGAAGACGCCTTTCCCGGCGCGACCGCGCTGGTCAGCATCGGCTGCGGCGCCGACAGCAACCCGTCCTCCGGCGTGACCGGCGACAAGGTGGAGGTTGCCTCCCGCCAGGGCATGGAGATCGGCCGCGAGGTCCAGCGCCTGGTCCAAGCCGGCCTCACCCCGCTCGGCCCCCCAACCGCCGCCACGCTGGAATCCATCTCCCTCGCCTTCGCCCAACACCCCTCCCGCGAGGAGTTCGAGGCCCGCGCCCAAAAGCAGGACTACATCGGCCACCATGCCCGCGTGCAACTGGCCCGGCTCGACAAGGGCGAGAAACTCCGCGCCTCCATCCCCTACCCGGTGCAGACCTGGACCTTTGGCAAAGACCTCGCCATGGTCTTCCTGCCGGGGGAAGTGGTGGTCGATTACTCCCTCCGGCTCAAGCGGGAACTCGATGCCAAACGCCTCTGGATCAACGCCTACACCAACGACTCACCCTGCTACATCCCATCCGAGCGCATCCTGAAGGAGGGTGGCTACGAGGGTGGCGCCGCCATGACCTACTACGACCAGCCCGCCCCCTTCCTCCCCGGCCTCGAGCAGCAAATCATCGCCGCCGCCGAAAAATCCCTGCTGGCCGATTTCCAATCCAAAGCGGTGGACACAAGCAAGACCCAGGGCACTCAGCCCAGGGATCCCAAACAGGCGCTGGCCGCCTGGCAGGTCCCACCCGGCACCCGTTTGGAGTTGGTGGCCCATGAACCGTTCGTGCAAAGCCCCGTGGCCATCGACTTCGCCCCCGATGGCGCCCTGCTGGTCGCCGAGATGCGCGACTACCCGCTGGGCATGAACGGCGATTACCAGCCCGGCGGCCTGGTGCGCCGGCTCACGGACACCAACGGCGACGGCCGTTACGACCAATCCACCATCCTGGTAGATAACATCCCATTCCCCACCGGCGTCACCGCCTGGCGTGACGGCGTGCTCATCTGCGCCGCGCCCGACATCCTCTTCGCCCGCGACACCAATGGTGACGGCAAGGCCGATCAGGTGGAAAAACTCTACAGCGGCTTCGGCACCGGCAACTACCAGGCCCGGGTCAACTCCCTCACCCCCGGCCTCGACGGCTGGCTCCACGGCAGTTGTGGCCTGTTCGGCGGCAAAATCAAGAGCCACAAGACCGGCAAGGTCCTCGATCTCGGCGACCGCGACTTCCGCATCCAGCCCGACACCGGCGCCATCGAGCCGGCCACCGGCCGCACCCAGCAGGGCCGCGTGCGTGATGCGGCCGGCAACTGGTTCGGCTGCGACAACTCCGTGCTGGCCTGGCACCTCGCCCTGCCCGATGAGTACCTCCGCCGTAACCCCGCCATCCGCCACCCGCAAGTCATTCAATCCGTCGCGGCCAACGACGCCGCCAACCGACTCATCCCCACCGGCAGCGTGCAGATGTTCAAGCTGTCAGGCCCGGTCGGCGCCATCACCTCCGCCTGCGGTATCGGCACCTACGCCGACAATCTGCTGGGCGCGCAATATGCCACCAGTCTCTTCACCTGCGAGCCGGTCCACCACCTGGTCCACCGCCTGGAACTGAAACCCGTTGGCAGCAGCTTCGCCGGCCACCGACCCGCTACCGAGGCCGACCACTCCTTCCTCGCCTCCAGCGACCCATGGGCCCGCCCCGTCCAGGTGAAGGCCGGTCCGGATGGCTGCCTCTATGTGGTCGACATGTACCGCTTCCTGATCGAGCACCCCCGCTGGATCCCCAGCGAGGATCTCGAAAAGATTGACACCCGCGCCGGGGCGGAATTGGGGCGCATCTACCGCCTCCGGCCCGAAAAAGACGCGCCACGCCCCGTGATCAACCTCGCCACCGCCCCGTTGGCCACCGTGCTGAAACAGATGGAAAGCCCCGCCGCCGCCGAACGCGACCGGGCCATGCTGCAACTGCTGTGGCGCAAGGATACGGAAGCCTGCCCCCCGTTGCGGCAATTGGCCCTGACCCACCCCGATGGCATGGTCCGTTTGCAGGCTCTGGCCACGCTGGCCCTGCTGGCCGGCCCCGATGATACCCTGGTGCTGAAGGCCCTGTCCGATCCCCACGCCGGCGTTCGCCGCCAAGGCGCCCGGCTGGCCGGCTCCCTGGCCCCCTCGGTCCCTGTTCGCGATGCGCTGATCCCCTTGGCCAACGATCCCGACGGCGGCACCCGCCTGCAGGCCGTGCTGGCACTGGGCGAATGGAACGATGCCACCGCCGCGCGGGCGCTCGGTCAGGCGGCCGGTCGCAACGCCCAGGACACCTTCCTCGTGAGCGCCGCCCTCAGCGGCACCCATGCCGAATCACTCGGCGAGTTCGCCACCGCCGCCCTCAAGGCCCGCTCCAACCCCAGCCCCGCTTTCTTCGGCCGTTTGGCGGAAGCCGTGGCATCCAACGAAACCGCGCTGAAACAACTCGCCTTGGCCATCCTGCTGCCCGGTGCCAATGCGCCCCCGGGTGAGCCGGTGCGCCGCGCCGGCCCGTTGCTCGTCGCGCTCGATGGCACCAGCAACCGCCTGGCCCGTCTGGGGCCCGAGGTGGCCGGTGCCCTCAAGGAGTTGATGGCGATTTCCCGCGCCTTGCTGGCCGACCCGAAGACCAGCGAACCGGACAAGCAGTCCGCCATCCAACTGCTGGGCAGATTGCAATCCAACCAGCAACCAGACTTGGCCCTGCTGGAAAAACTCCTCGCCCCGACCGAAAGCCCCGCGGTGCGCCAAGCGGCCCTGGCCCGCCTCGCGTCGATCAATTCCCCCGACTCTGCTCGGCTCCTGGTGGAACAGTTCCGCACGCTCAGCCCCGCCCTGCGCGGCAGCGCCCTCGATGCCCTGATCAGCCGGCCCGCCTGGGTGAAGCTGCTGCTCGACGCGGTAAAGGCCGGCACCATCGCCCCCGGCCAGATCGATGCCATCCGTAGGCAGCGTCTGGTAGATCACCGGGACGCTGGCCTCCGCGACCAGGCCCGAAAGCTACTCGCTGGTGGCGGCGACTCCGCGCGCGCCGAGGTGCTCGCCCGGTACCAGCCGGCCACCACCCTGCCCGGCGACGCCATCCAGGGCCGCGATCTGTTCCGCAAGCATTGCTCTGTTTGCCACCGCCTGGAGGACCACGGCAACGCGGTCGGCCCTGACCTGCGCACCGTGGCCGGCAAGTCACCCGCCAGCCTGCTGCTGGAGATCATCGATCCCAACCGCAACCTGGATTCCAGGTACCTGGTCTACGCCGCCACGCTGAAAAGCGGCCAGACCGTCGCCGGCATCATCACTTCCGAAAACGCCACCAGCCTCACGCTGCGCCAGGCCGATGGGCAGGAGCGCAACCTGCTGCGGGCCGATCTCGAAAGCCTCGAGACCACCGGCAAGTCCCTGATGCCCGAGGGGCTGGAAAGGGAAATCCCCCCGGAGGCCATGGCACACCTGCTGGCCTATGTGGCCCGGCAGGAAAGCCCCGCCAAATCCCTGCCCGGCAACACCCCCACCCAGGTGGCGGTCACATCCTCCGGGGCGGCGCTGCTGGCTGCCCAGGCGGAGGTCCGGGGCGGCAGCATCACCTTTGAGACCGAATTCGGCAACATCGGCAACTGGCACGGCCAGCGGGACACCGTCCGCTGGAAACTCAATGCCCCCCAACCGGTCACCCTCGATGTCTGGATCGATTACGCCTGCGCCCAATCCAGCGCCGGCAACACGCTGGTGGTGGAAACCCCCGAGGGCAAACAGGCCTGGAAGGTCCCCCACACCGGCCCCGATTGGTCCAACTACCAACAACTGAAAATCGCCAGCCTCAAATTCCCCTCTGGCGAATCCACCCTCACGGTACGCCCGGAAGGCCCGCTCACCAACGCCCTGATCGATTTGCGCACAGTCTACCTGACTGCCACAGGCACGCCTCCGGTACTCGTGGCCAAGGGACAAACCGATCAGCCGCAATCCCCAGGCGAACTGGTCCGCGCCATGGAGAACGGCACCGGCGACAAGGCCCTGATCCAGAAACTACTCGAGCAGCGCTCCGACTGGGCAGCCGACATGCTGCAAGACATGACCAACGGTCTGGCCGAAGGCAAGGAAGAATACAAGGCTATCCCGCTGATTTGGCGCGTCGCCATCGCCCAGGGCAGGAAGGGTGATCCCGCCACGCTGAAGGCCATCTTGCGCGTATCGCTCCCCACCCTGGAGGCCGACATGCGCGACTGGCAGGCCGTGGTGGTGGGCGGCGGACTCATCAATGGCTCCACGCTTGCCGGCCGCTGGCCGCACCAGGAATACCGCGACCTGCTGACCCGGGAACCCGACCTGCGCAAGCGATGGGACCGCGCCATCGCCCTGGCCTTCCCCATGGCCGACAACCCCAAGGTCAACACCGGCACCCGCTACGATGCCCTGCGCCTGGTCGCCCTCAGCGGCGATAGGCCCAAGGCTCTGGAGACCCTGACCCGTTACCTGAAGCCCGGTACCGATGACGAACTGGTGATGGGCGCGGTCAGCGGCCTGGGCGACATTTCCTCAGACGATGACGCCCGGGTCTCCGCCCTGTTGCTCGAGGCCCTCCACCGGCTGAATGAGGAAAATTTGGGCATGGCCCTGGGGGCCCTGACCCGCACCCCCGCGCGGAGCATGGCCCTGCTCGAGGCGATCGCCACCGGCAAGGCGGACGCCAAAAAAGTGACAGCCATCCACCGCAAGGCGTTGCTCGAATCCATGGATGCCGCGGTGCGAACCAAAGCCCAAGACCTTCTCAAATAAGAATGCAAAAACAAAACCCCGGGCCGCGCGGTGGAGCGCGACCCGGGGCGGCTTCCGCCGGAAGGTCTCGAGGTTGACCCGCCGGCTTGTCCTTGTCGCTGAATCAGCGTAGGAAGGACTTCGAGGTGGTGGTGCCGGGCGCCGGTTGCGGCTGCGCCTGCGGCGTCCCGCCGGGGACCATGCCGGGCACTCCCGAGGGCGGTGCCACCGTGGACGGGGCTGCCAACGGGGGTTGCCCGGTCACCGGGGCAGGCGGCAACACCGCGTTCGGCACCACCGTGTTGTTCGTGGGTGGCGCGGCGCACGGCGCGCTCGGCGCCGGCATGATGCTCGAGATCGAAGGCATCAAACCACCGCTGGAAAAGCACGGTTCCGGCGGACAGGCGCTCACAGGCGTCGAGCAGACCGGGCTCGGGCAGGCTGGGGGCGGGCAGACAGGTGCCGCATACATGGGCGGCGGGCCCTGGTTGTACGCCACGATGAACTCACCGGGAGCCAGCGGCACCGGGGACCCGTTGGTCGGCTGGGGTGTCTTGTTGTGCCCGGTCAGTTTCGCCAGCAGCCCTTCACGGTTCTTGTCGTGGCTGCACAGGCCCAAAAGCCCCTTCTTGGGAGGAGGTTCGGGCACGGGCGCGGAGCAGGTGGTGGTTCCGCAGGGGTTGCTGACGGGGGACGGCGCGTGGGCGGAAGAATTGCCGCCCATGCTCATGCACCCTGTCAGGGTGAGGCTCGAGGCGGCGACTACGGCCGCCTGAGCCGGTAACTTGAGGGAAAAACTTGCCATGGTGCGAAATTTCCCGGCGACACGCGGCGCAACGGGCGCCACAACTACAATCAGACCCGCATAACCCTTCCCCCCTCCCGGTCACCGCGCAAACAAACTTGAGGAAAAAACAAAGGCCCCGCCAATTTGGCGGGGCCTAAGGTCGGCAGGTCTGGAACTGTTTACCTGACCGTTACGGTTTTCCAATCGGCCGGCCGCTTGACAAACGGCCGGTCGTGGTTCACTTCGAGCTGGCCCGCAACTGGCCGCGCAGATAGGTCAGCGCCGCCTGGAGTTGCGTGTCCACGAAGGGGGCCTTCTCCTCGTCGGTTTTCTTCTTCCCGCCCGGACCGGCGATCACCTCCGAGTCGCGCAGCGCCTCGAACAGGTCGTCACGCTCCTTGCGGGTGAGCTTCACATCCTGGTCGGGCTTCACGCCCCAGGTGTCCTCGTCCTTGCCACCCGTGCTCGACTTGTTCAGGTTCTTGCCGCTGGGCCGCCAGAAGGTGGCGGTGGTCAGCTTGATCTCGCCATCCCCGAACTCGCGGATGTTCTGCACGCTGCCCTTGCCGAAGCTGCGCTCGCCGATCACCCAGGCGCGGTGGTGGTCCTGCAGCGCGGCCGAGACGATCTCGCTGCCCGAGGCGCTGCCACCGTTGACCATCACCACCATCGGGAAATCGCTCAGGCTGTTCTCGGCCGAGCCCGAGAACTGGGTCTCCTGCCGACCGCGCGGCCGGATGCTCACAATCAGGCCGTCATCGATGAACATGTCCGAGATCAGCACCGCGCTGTCCAGCAGGCCGCCTGGATTGAAGCGCAGGTCGAACACCAGCCCCTTCATCCCCTGCTTGCGCATCTCGTCCAGCGCCCGGGCCATGTCGCGGGCCGAGTTGCGGGCGAAACTGGTCAGGCGGATGTAGCCGATCTTGCTCTTCGGGTCCACGAACCAGTTCCAGGTGGCGTCCGGCTTGCGGCTATAACCCAGCACGCTCTCCACCTCGATCCGGTTGCGGATCAGCTTGATCTCCCGCTCCTTCGGCTCGCCCTCGCGCTGGATGAAGATGGTCACCGGCGTGCCGGGCTTGCCCAGGATCTTCTTCACCGCGTCGTTGGTGGCCAGGCCCTTCGTGGAAACCACCTCGGGCTTCTCGAGCTTGTTGCCCTTGTTGTCCACCTCCAGGATGATCTTGGTGATGATATCCCCCGCCTGCACCCCCGCCTTGAAGGCCGGGCTGTCCTTGATGGGCGTGACCACCAGCAGCATGTCCGTGACGCTGTCCTTGCGGATCTGCACCCCGATGCCCGTGAAGTTCCCCTGGATCTCCTTGTCAAGCGTCGCCTTGGTCTCCGCGTCGATATAGGTGGTGTAGGGGTCCATGTTGACCATCATCCGCTGCAGCGTGACATCGACATCCTTGCCCTTGTCGAGGTCCTCGCGCCGGCCCAGTTTCAGCCGCGCGTCAGCCAGCAGCTTCAAAATCGCCTCGCCGTTCAGCGCTTCCGGCTTCTCCAGTTGGCTGGCGATATCCGCGGGAACCTTTTCCTCCACCCGCCGGAACAGGCCCTGGATGGCCCACGCCGCCATCTTGCCGGGCTTGATCTCCTTCACATACTCCCGCTGCAGCAGGTCGATCGCCTTTTTCACGGTCTTGGCGAAGTCGTTCGCCGCCTCGGGAGACAGTTTGGCACTCTCCAGCAACTCGCCCCGCTTGGACTCGAAAGCGGCCAGGTCACCGCCCTTGGCCAGGGCCTGGTACTGCTTGCGCAGCGAGCGCTGAACCTCCAGCTTGGGCATGGAGGCCAACAGGTTGCGGCCCTCCTCGGCGAACTGGGCGGGAACCTTGCCCTCCTTCACCAGCGCCTCGAATGCGGCCGACTCCGCGGCGGCCTTTTCAGCCGCATCAGGGTTGCGGGTCAGCTTGTAGTGGTTGGCCCTGCCGCCCAGGACGAAGGGAAACTGCTGCTTCTCCTCCTTGGTCTTACCCACCTGGCGCGCCATTTCAGGCAACTGCTTGTCGATGTACTCGGTCAGTTCGTCCACCGTCACGCGGCCGTCTGGCTCCCCGCCCTCGGTGTCCGCCTTCCCCGCCAGACCCTCGGTCACCACCTTGGTGAAGATCCCCTCGCCGCCCGGCAGGGTCAGGGACGGCTGCAGGCCGTTGGTGGCCAGGAACACCACATGCCCGGTCAAAGGCGCGTGCTCCTCGGTGCCATCGTCACCCAGGAACTCGCGGTAGGGAGTCTGCCCCAGCGTCGGCTCGGCGATACCCTTGCCTGGTGCCGTGTAACCCTTGAAATTCACATCCAGGAAAGTGGCTACCCGCTGGCTCTTCAGGTTCTTCAGCGCGTCCGCAATTTCCGATTCACCCACTGCGGTCCGGTCCCGGGTGGCAAACTGGCTGTCCGCCAGGAAGTAGCAGCGGCGGTCGCCACCGTCGGTTTGGGGCCCACCCTGGGCGAACAGCCCAACGATCACGGTGTCGCCGGGCTTGGCCTCTTTGGCCAGCCAGTTCAGCCCGTCCAGGAAGGCCGCGCGGGTGGCCTGCTCGGCCCCCACCAAAAGACGGGCATCCCCGGGGGCAAGCTTCAGGTGCTTGCCATCGGCCAGCAAGTCATAGAGGGCCTTGGCGTCTTTCTCAGCACCGGGACGGGCCTTGATCGCCGGATCCTTGAAGCTACCGGCACCCGCCACCAGAACCAGCGTCCGCCCGGTGGCAGGGGCCTGTTCCACCTCCTCGGCACGGGCAGGCAGCCAAAAGGCCAACCCCGCCACCAAGGCCACCAACGAGGCCATCCATCCGTTCTGGCGCAAGCGCATCATCCTTCCCCCGGCACGGCCGCACGGCCCCAACCCTCCCCACCCGGACAGACCGGGACGGCAGAGTGCTGGAACCACATTCCTAGCGAAGTATATTCACCAGCCCACCCAAGCAACGCAACCCGGAGTGTC
>Ga0169931_10012705_pt1 | contig 11627 bp, 5 predicted proteins | sample Kivu_15m_20L_FD_129675 | JGI IMG/M metagenome (GOLD analysis project Ga0169931, IMG submission 129675) | Freshwater microbial communities from Lake Kivu, Western Province, Rwanda to study Microbial Dark Matter (Phase II) - Kivu_15m_20L... | ecosystem: Environmental > Aquatic > Freshwater > Lake ... | reverse complement strand
GAAGAACCTGGGGCTGGGCGTGCTGAACTTCACGGACGCCCGGGGCCGCCTCCCCTACAGCGTCAGCCAGTGGGAGGAGGAGAGCGTCAACGGCCAGTGGGTCGGACCGCCGCTGGGCCGGATGCACCCCAAGAACGGCGGACCCGGCTACAGCGGTCGCGGCTGGATGGTGGAGATCTTCCCGCAGATGGAGAACTCGGCCGCCTACGACCGCATCACGACCGCGCTGCAGAAGAACATCGGGGTGGGCGACGGCAAATTCACCGCCCGTGCCGGCCGCGGGTCGGGGATGGGCGTGACCGAGATCCGCGACATTGTCGGGACGCAGCTCTCCTGGTTCACCTGCCCTTCGGACGAATCGGCCGTCCCCAGCGACCAGCAGTTCCACTGGCCCGGCGTGCCGGTGGCCACCGCCAGCTACAAGGGCGTGTTGGGCGACAACGTCGTCTGGCCCCAGGCCACCAGCCACCAGGCGGGCACGCTGCCCGATTGCCACAACAATGTTTCCGGATGCAACGGGCTCTTCTGGCGCACGGCGTACTACGATCCCGTCGAACTGAACGCAATCACCGACGGCCAGAGCAACACCTTCCTGGCGGGCGAGAGCGTCGTGCGCATGGACTACCACTCGGCGGCGCTGTTCGCCGACGGCGACTGGGCCAGCTGCAACGTGCCGCTCAATTTTTTCCTGCCCTCGCAGGAACAGAGCGAAGTGGTCAACTTGTGGTACGAGGTGCGCGGATTCCGCAGCGTGCACCCGGGGGGCGCCCAATTCGTGCTGGCCGACGGATCGGTGCATTTCGTCGCCGAGAGCATCGACCATCGCACCTACCGCGCTCTGGCGACGCGCAACGGCGGCGAGACGGTCTCGATTCCCTGACGCGGTCGCATCCGCGAAGCAACCATTCGAATTTCGCCTGGCAGGGGTCCGCCGACGCGCGGACGACCGCTGCGGGCGAGGAGAGTCCTGGAGCATGCGCGCCTTGCCGCTGATCGCCGTAGCGCTTGCGCTGGTCGCCCTGACGGCGGGCGGTTGCCGCCGGGCGGCCCCTGCCGCGACGGTTCAAGGATCGGTGACGATGGACGGGGAACTTGTGCGCAGCGGACGCGTGGCGTTCCATCCCGTCGCGGACGGTCCGACGTGCTACGGGAACATCGACGCCCAAGGGGCGTTCGCACTGCGGATCGGCGGCGGAGGAGGCCTGGAGGAGTCGGAGTTCCCCGCCGGAGAATACATCGCCACGGTCGTCGTCACGCTCCCTTCGCGGACCGACGAGGCCATCGGCGAGGGCGGACCGCCGCAGCCGGGCGCGCGGCTCTCCGCATCCAGGTACGCCGCCCGCGAGACGTCGCCCCTGCGGATCACCGTCGCCCCCGGCCCGAACGTCGTCGACCTGGACATCGACTCCGCCGCGACCGAAGCACCGACGGAGCCGACGGGCGAGACGGCCGCAGGCGCGGCGGAACCGCCCGACGAAGCCGCCGACGATCGCGGCGCCGACGACCCGCCTACTCCCGCCGCCGCGGCCGAGACGGCAGTTGGCGACGACGCGGCCGCCGAGGGCAAGCCGGCGACGGACAATTCCGCGGCGCCGGCGACCCCCGCCGCGCCGGCGACTCCCGCGGAGGGGTCGCAGCCATGAGAGGGTGGCTTGCCTGGATCGGCTTCGCGGCGCTAGCCGTCGGTTGCGGCGGTTCGTACGACGCCTCCGTGAGCGGCTCGGTCACGCTGGACGGCGCTCCGCTTCCGCGAGGCACGATCAAATTCAATCCGCTCGCAGAAGGACCGGCCAGCTACGGACTGGTCGGCAACGACGGCTCCTACGCGATCCAAACCGGTCGCGAGCCAGGTCTGCCCAGCGGCGACTACGCCGTCACGATCGTCGCCAACGAGCCCTCCGTCGAACAGGATCCCGGCAGCGGTCTGCCGCCGCGCCCCGGCAAACCGATCACGCCCCCGTGGTACCGCAGCGCCGAGTCCTCGCCGCTGAAGCAGCGGGTGGAACCAGGTAAGAATCGCATCGACCTGCAACTGACGACCCAGCCCCCGCCCGGTTGGAACCCGCGAGGAGGGCGACGTTCGCGGTGAGCGACGCCCGGGACGGGCAGAGGCGCGAGGAGGTCGGGCCGGGAGGAAACGCAGGCCGGCCGCCGGCGTGCCGCCGCGGCCGGCCGCACCGCGCCGGGAACGCACCCGAAGGATTCCAGCACCCTTTTGAGTTGGCGCAACGCACCGTTCGATGTCGGCCCCTCAAGCTTTGTTGTTCGTCGCTCGACCTGCCCGCGCCGCACGGACGGCGCTCCGCGGCGGCGTGGCGTGGGCCGCCGCGCTGCTGGCCCTCCCGGTCCACGCCGCTGACGCGTCGCAGCCGGCTCTGCTGCAGCTGTTCGAGGCGCGGTGGTCGACGGTCGAAGACCGGATGGCCGACGTCTTCCAGACGGGTTACGGCGGCTTGTGGCTGCCGCCGGCGGCCCGGGCGGGAAGCGTCTTTTCGGTCGGCTACGACGTGTTCGATCGCTTCGACCTCGGGGCGCCGCGCAACGAGACCCATTACGGCACGTCGGAGGGATTCCGCGCGGCGGTCGCCGCAGCCCAACGGGCGGGCGTGCAGGTGCACGTCGATCTGATTCTCAACCACAACGGCGTCGGCAACCGACTCGACGCGAATTTCGTGACGCTGGGAGGCTACCCCGGCTTTGCTCTGACCCTGCCGGGCGACGTCGACGGCGACTTCCACGATCCGTCCATCGACGCTCTCAGCGAGGACGCCCTTCGGGGGCAGCTGGCCGGACTGAACGATTTGGCCCAGGAGAAGAACCACCTGTTCATCCGCCGGCCGGCGGCGGCGGGGGATCCGCGGAACATTCCCGCCGGATCGCAGTTCAACCGCCCCGATCCGCGGAACGCGGCCTTCTATCCCGATCGCGACGCCGGAGGCGTCGCGGCGTTCGACCCGCGGCTGGGGCGGCAGGTCGTACTGTACGACTACCGTCCAGGCGAACCGCTCGCCGGAGATCCGGTCGCCGACAATGCGCTGGGCGAGCTGCTGCGCAACGTGCGGTGGATGGTCCAGGAGTACGGCGTCGACGGGTTCCGCATCGACGCCGCACGCCACTTCCCGCGGTGGGTTCTCGACTACTTCGATCAAGCGACGTTCCGCGCCCGCCGCACGCCCTATCTGGACGGCAGTCCGCGGCACGTGTATTCGTTCTCCGAGACGGGCTGGGACTCGGCCGAGGCGGTGCAGTCGTTCATCCGCCGCGACATCGACGACGCCCAGCCCTCGGTCGTCGGCGGCAACCGCGACGCGCTCGATTTCCGCTTGTTCAACGCGCTGCGCGACAACCTCTCGGCCAACGGCGCCGCAAACAACTGGCACGCCGTCCGCAAGGCGAGCATCGACCTGAACGACGACGGCTTGCTCAACGGCAGCCAGGGCGTGGCCTTCGTGCAGAGCCACGACGAACAGGGCGCTTTTCTGCTCAACGTGGCCCACGCCTACGCGCTGCTGCTTCCCGGACAGGCCCTCGTCTATCTGAACGCCGAGCAGTACGGCCCGACGGGCTCGTTTCCCCAGCCGGGCAAAGTCGACGCGCTGGGGGGAGCCTACGGCGAAACGATCGCCCGGCTCGTGGAACTGCGGAATTCGCACGGCCGAGGCGATTTCCGCGAGCGGTGGATCGACGACGCCTTCAACCCGCAGGGATTTTCCAATTTCTACGCCTTCGAGCGTTCGCGCAGCCTGGTGGCCGGCTTCAACAGCCGCAACGACGGCACGGCCCTCGTGCGGCAGGGCGTGCAGACCGATTTCGCGCCGGGAACGGTGCTGGTCGAACTGACCGGCAACGCCGCCGATCCGGCCGTCGATCCGGCAGGGAACGTTCCGGAAGCGCTGCGGGTCAATGCGGCAGGCCAGATCGATCTGCGCGTCCCCGGCAACGCGGCCCACGGCCGCGGGTATCTGGCTTACGGCCTGGCCGCTCCGCAGGGGCGGATGACGCTGGGACCCGGCCTGCCGAAGATCGCCGGCGCCGTCCCGTCGGCCGCCACCAACGGCGTGGCGCGGCTGGCCGACCTGCACGTGGTGACGGGCGACTTCTTCGAGGTGCTGGTGGAAACCGACCCCGTCGCGCTGCCGGCTCCCTCGGGAGAGTCCCTACCGGTGCGCGACGCGGCGGCCGATGGCGACAACGCGTTGCTGCGAATCGACGGAGGCCTCGACCTCAACGGCAACGGCGCCGTCGATTTCACCGATCCCGGCGGCGTGATCTACGGCTTTGAGCAATTCGTCACCGAGCGGCAACCAGGCTTCCGGCTGCAGAACGGCACGAACGTCGGAACGGGCAGCGGCCGGTACCGACAGATCGTCGACGCCAGGCAACTGGCCGAAGGCCGACACTACGTCACCGCCCGGGCCTTCCGGCATCGCGGCGACGGCGGGCCGCCGATTTTTCGCGACTTCCGCGAGACGGTGTACGTCGATCGGCTCCCTCCCGAGGCGGCCGTCGTCAGTTTCGAGCCCTTCGCGACCGCGCCCCAGCAGCCGTGGAACCGCGACCTGATCGTTCGCTCGACCGACCAGACGGCCGACAACATGCATTTCTTCCTGAACCTGCCGCCGAACGTCAGCGACGAGGAGATTCTGCGACGGGTGCAGCGCGGCGAAGGCGACGCGGGAAGCTACGATCGCGACCAGTTCATCTACGGATTCTTCGGCCTCGCCACGGGCCATCAGGTCGCCACCGTGGTCGCGTTCGAGCCGACGGGCAGGAGCAACATCCAACGCTTCACGGGCCTGTTCGTCGATGCGGGGCGCGGGGCCGGCTTCGGCGACATGGACGCCGACGGCTCGATCGAAGGCGACGACGTCGCCGGTCCGGCGAGCAATTCGTTTGAGAACCTGCTGTTCAGCCGCGGGAATCGCTTCCACCCGGCCGCCGATCTCGACGGCGACGGCGCCGTGACCACCCTCGATCTGTTCGATCTGGGGGACGTGCTGCTCGGCGGCGCGGCGGCCGCCGACGCCGCCGACGCGTACCGCGGTCTGCTGAGGCGCCGCGCCGATGTGAACGCGGACGGTCGCACCGACGACGCGGACGCGGCATGGATGTACGCGGGCTTCGGCACGGCCGACTGGTTCCGCGACCTGGATGTCGATGGCCTGGTCGATCTGGCCGACGTCGCGCTGCTCGTCGACGTCCTGTCGGATGGGGGCCGCGGCGACTTCGACCTCGACGGCCGTGCGACGGGAAAAGACCTGCTGGCCTGGCAACGCGGCGCGCACGCGGCGTCGGGAGCCCGCTTCGACGTCGGCGACGCGAATCTGGACGGCCGGATCGACGCCGCCGATTTCGCCCTGTGGACTGGGTCCTGGGGCTCGGCGGGCGGCGCGGCGGCGCCCGTGCCGGAGCCGTCGACGGGCCTGCTGCCGGGGGCGGCCGCCGGGCTGGCCCGCCGCCGCTCCCGCTGGAAAATTCGCCGAGACGCGTCGGGCGGCACGACGCGGACGCCTCGCGCGCCGCCCCGGGCGGCGGTCGTTTGCCGCTGATCGTATTCGCCCTCCACCCTCCCCTCTTTTTCGAGCACTCCACCATGAGCAGCCTGAGAATCGCCCTCGCAACGACCCTCGTGGCGGCCGCCGCCGCGCGCGGCACGGCGGCCCCCGTCATGGACGGCACGGCCGACGCGCTGTATGGCGCCGCCCTGTCGATTCAGAACACCAACACCCAGTTCGGCGACAACAACGCCGGCGATCTGATCGCCACCGCCAACGGCGGATCGGAGATCGACCAGGTCTTCGGCATGATCGCCGACGGCAAGCTGTACGTGACGATCGCCGGCAATCTCGAGCGGAACTTCAACAAGCTCGAGGTCTTCTTCGACGTCGACGGCGCGGCTCGCGGCGTCAACACGATCAACGGCGACAACTTGCCGACGATGGTCGACGGCTACTGCTGCACCCAGGGAGGAGGCGTGAACCTGCCCGATCCGACCCAGGGCGCCCTGCAGCGGCTCAACGGACTCTCCTTCGACGCCGGTTTCCACGCCGACTACTACTTCACCTTCACCCATGGGTCGGAGCAGACGGGTCCCCCGGGCACCGCCAACCGCGTCAGCTTCTGGGCGCTGACGGCCCACTACGCCGATCTGACCCAGGGCGCCAACGGCCCCGGCGGCGCACTGGGCATGCAGCTCAACGCCCTCGGCCAGCCGAACGTGCTCCGCGGCCCGCTCGCCCCCGACTTCAACAGCAACATGCAGGTCGGCGGCGAGGATTTCCTCACCTGGCAGCGCAACAACGGCAAATTCGACGGCGTCCTCACGTTCGCCGGCAAGCCCGACGGCGACGCCAACGAAGACGCCCTGGTCACTCCCGCCGATCTGGCCGCGTGGGAAGACCGCTTCGGCGAGAAGCCGTCGTTCGCCGACTTCCCCTTCGTCCCCTACAGCGGCGGACCGTCGACCACGTCTCTCGTGGGCCCCGTCCTGCCGGGACTCTCCCAGGGCCAATTGATCGACAAGAACTACGCCAACATCGGCCTGGCGCGGGAATTGGCGTTCGCGCTGCCCCCCGCCGCCAGCGATCCCAACAACGCCCTGAACCAGCGCAATCTGCAGAACACGATCGGTCTGACGATGGCGCTGAACAACAGCAACACCGCCGGCGTCTCCGGAGCCGGACCCTATGAAACGCCCACGACCGGCGACCCGCAGAACGTGCGGACGGGCGTCGAATTCGCCATTCCCCTGGCCGCCTTCGGCAACATCAGCGGCAACATCCGCATGACGGCCTTCATCAACGGCACCGGACACGACTTTTCCTCCAACCAGTTCTCCGGCGACGGAGTGCTGACCGGCAACTTCGGCACGCTCTTTCCGCTGCTCGAAACGGAGGCGCCGGGACCGCAATTCGTGACGATTCCCGCCGCGACGTCGACGGCGGCAACGAGCAACGTTCCCGAACCGGCCGCCGGCCTGACGGCGGGACTGGCGCTGGCCGCGGCCGCCGCCGGCCGCCGCCGCACCCGCGGAACGCCTGCGCAGCGCTGCTGAGAACGGTCGCTGCGGCGAGGCGGCCTGCGGGCCGCCTCGCCGCACGCCGCTTTCCACCCCCAAGGACGACTTGTCGCGCGGCATCGCCCCCGGAGGACCTGGTGACGACCGAATCCGACCTCTCCCCACGCAGGCCGAGCACGACGGCACGATCGAGGCGACGCGCCGCGTTCGCCCGGTGCGCCGGAATGGCCTTGGCGGCCGCGCTCGCCGACGCCGGCGCCGCGCGGTCGGCCGACGTCGCGTCTCCGTCGGCGAGCGGCGCGGCGCCGCCCTCCGCCCCCCTCGACCCGCTGGCCGACTGGCAGCCCGTCGCCTACCCCGAGGCCGAGCCGGTCGCGAACTTGCCCGACTGGGCGGTCGACGCCGTCTTCTACCAGATCTTTCCGGAGCGGTTTCGCAACGGCGACGCAGGCAACGATCCCGTGCGGGAGTCGCTGGAATTTCCCGACGCCGTCCCGCGGAACTGGTCGCTCAGCTCCTGGACCGGAGACTGGTACGCGCGTGCCGACTGGGAGCGCGCGAAGGGGACGAATTTTTACGAGCACGGCGTCTTCGACCGACGCTACGGCGGCGACTTGCAGGGCGTGCTCGACAAGCTCGACTATCTCCAGGAACTGGGCGTCACGGCGATCTATTTCAACCCGGTCTTCTACGGACGTTCGCTCCACAAATACGACGGGGCGTCGATGCACCACATCGACCCCTACTTCGGCCCCGATCCGCAGGGCGACCTGGCGCTGATCGCTCAGGAGAGCGCCGACCCGGCGACGTGGCGGTGGACGGCGGCCGACAAGCTGTTTCTGCGTCTGGTCGCCGAGTTGCATCGCCGCGGCATGCGGGTGATCGTCGACGGCGTGTTCAACCATACCGGGCGCGATTTTTTCGCGTTCGCCGACCTGCGCCGGCGTCAACGGGAATCGCCCTACCAGGATTGGTACCTCGTCGAGGCCTTCGACGATCCGCAGACGACCGAGAACGAGTTTCGCTACAAGGGCTGGTGGGGCGTCGATACGCTGCCGGAGTTCGCCAACAACGCGGCCGGCGACAACCTGCAGGCGGGGCCCCGCGATTACGTGATGGCCGTCACGCGGCGGTGGATGGATCCCGACGGCGACGGCTCCCCGGCCGACGGCATCGACGGCTGGCGGCTGGACGTGGCCAACGAGGTGCCCCCCGCGTTCTGGCAGGAATGGCACGCGTTGGTGCGGCGGCTCAATCCCCAGGCCTACACGGTGGCCGAGGTGTGGGACCACGCGCGCGAATTTCTGCTGACCTGCGGTTTTTCCGCGACGATGAACTATCACGCCTTCGCCTATCCGATCAAAGGCTTCGTGATCGACGGCCGTCTGCCGGCTAGCGCGTTCGGCCGCGAGCTGCTGCTGCGGACCGCCGAGTACCCGGCGGCCATGCGGTTCGGACTGCAGAACCTCGTCGACGGACACGACACCGATCGCCTGGCGTCGATGATCGTCAATCGTCCCGCAATTCCCTACCGGCAGGCGGAACGATTCGACTACGACGTCTCCGAACGGTCGTCGCCGCGGTGGTACGGCGAGTACCAGGTGCGCAAGCCCGACGCCGAGGAACGGAAGATCCAGCGCCTCGCGGCGGCGTTGCAAATGACCAGCGTGGGAGCCCCGATGATCTATTACGGCACCGAGGCGGGCATGTGGGGGGGCGACGATCCCTGCGACCGCATGCCGATGGTCTGGGACGACCTGCAGTATGAAGACCAGCGCGGCGACCCCCTCGGCCGTCCCCGCCCCCCCGACGCCGTGGCCTTCGACCGCGAACTGTTCGCCTTCTACCGGGACGCCATCGGCCTGCGCCGCTCCCAGCCGGCGCTGCGCCGCGGAGGCATCGCGCTGGCGGGCAGCGACGACGCCGCCCAGTGGTTCGTTTTTCGCCGCGTACTGGGGGACGACCAGCTGTGGATCGGCGTGAACCGAGGGAACAAACCCTACGCGTGGCAGCCGCCGGCCGGCAAGGGCGGGCTGCTGTTCGCCACGAGCGACGCGCCGCTGCAGGTCGGACCGCAAGGCCCGCCGCGTCTCGTCGTGCCGCCGTTGACGGCGATCGTGTGGCAGCAGCGGAAGTGAAGGCCCGTCGCCGCCTGCCCCAGGGGCGGGCGCCCGCCGCTCGCTCGCCGACCGGCGCGGGGCCCTTCGGTGCGGCGCCGGGGGCAAGAGACCGCCGACCCGGCGGGGAGAGGGGAACGCGTCGCGTGATGGCCCGCATCGGCTTGGGACGTCGTCACGACTGCCGCCGGCCGGCGGCGACCAGGGGCGACGCGCTCCGCGGCGTCCGTCGGGCGCGGTGGACCGCGGCCCTGATGCTGCTCGCGGCCGGCTGCGCGGAGCCCCCTGCGCGGCGCGAAATCCGTTTGTGGCACCAGATGCGCCCCGAGGACCGGGCCGTCCTCGCGGAGCGGCTCGACGCCTTCCAGCAGCTCCATCCCGAAATCGCCGTCCGCGCGCTCTACAAAGAAACCGAGGAATTGCGGAGCGGACTGGAATCGGCGGTGCTCGTGGGCCGCGGTCCGGAAATCGTCTACGGTCCGTCGGACGTGATCGGCGTCTACCATGCGATTGGCGGCGTCCGCGACATGACGCCCTGGTTCGATCCGCAGGAACTCCAGGAGTTCGACCCCCGCGCCTTGGTGCGACTGCCCGATCGCGACGATCCGTCCCGGGAAGCGCTGCTGATGGTGGGCGACCGGTTCGGAAATCACCTGGCGCTGGTCTACAACCGCCGCCTCGTCCCCGAGCCCCCCGCCACGACCGACGCCCTGATCGCGGCGGCCAGGGCGAACACGGTCGACGCCGACGGCGACGGCGATCCGGAACGCTACGGGCTGGTCTGGAATTTCACCGAACCGTTCTTCGCGATCCCTTTCCTCACCGGGTTCGGGGGTTGGGTCTTCGCGGCCGCGGAGCCGGGTTCGACTTCGGTCCGCCCGGCGCTCGACACGCCCGCCATGGCCGCCGGCTACCGCTTCATCGCCGATCTGCGGAGCCGCCACGGGGTCGTGCCGCCATCGGCCGATTACGAGGGGGCCGCGGCGCTGTTTCTGGCCGGGCGGGCGGCGATGCTGATCGACGGCGACTGGAGCTGGCAGCGGTATGTCGGCGATCCGCAACTCGACGCGGCGGTCGCGCCCCTGCCGACCGTCTCGGCGACGGGACTTGCGATGGCTCCGATGGCGGCTCCCAAGGGCTACAGCCTGACCGTCGCGGCCGCCGGCACGTCGGCCGACGATGCGATGCTGCTGGTGAAGTTCCTCGCGTCGGCCGAGACGCAGCGGGTTTTTCTGGAGAAGCAAAAAATCCTGCCGTCGCGGCAGGCCCTCCGCGAGGCCGCGCAACGGCAGAGCGACCCGACGCTGGCCGCCTCGCTGGCGCAGCTCGAGCGGGCCCGGGCGATGCCGGTGGCCACCGAGTTGCGGGCCGTATGGGATGCGATGCGGCCGTTCCACCAGCAGGTGCTGGCGGGCGAGATGCCGGCCGCCGAGGCCGTCGCCGCGATGCAGCGCCGGGCCGAGACGACGATCGCCTCGCTCACGGAGTCGGTGGAGCCGGACGCGACGGCGGGCGCGGTGGGCGCGGCGGGCTTGCTGCTGGCCGCGGCGGCGGTCGTGACGCAGCGGCGGCGATTCGTCGAACTCGTTCGCGATTTGCGGCCCAATCGGCTGGCGTACGCGATGGCCCTGCCCGCGGCGCTGCTCATTCTGCTGATGGTCGTCTTCCCGCTGGCTTACAACGTGGCGATTTCCTTCTCCAACATGTCGCTGCCCCACTTCCGCGACTGGAAAATCGTCGGACTCCGCAACTACGCGGCGCTGCTGACCGGCTCGGAAGCCGCGCAGTTCTGGCGGGTCTTCCTGAAGACGCTCTTCTGGACGGTCGTCAACGTCGCGTTCCACGTGGTGCTGGGCGTGCTGCTGGCAGTCGTTCTCCACGGTCCGGTGCGCGGCAAGAGCTTCTACCGCGTCGCGCTGATCATCCCTTGGGCCGTGCCGGCGTACATCACCGCGCTGACATGGCGGGGCATGTTCGACTTCAAATTCGGCGCGGTCAACCACGCGCTGCGCGGACTGGCGGCGGCCAACGACTGGCTGCCGACGTGGCTCCATTTCGGCCCGGTCAACTGGCTGGGAGAAGAGCATCCGGCGCTAGCGGCGTGCATCGCGGCGAACGTGTGGCTCGGCTTTCCCTTCATGATGGTGATCGCGCTGGGAGGCTTGCAGGGCATTCCCGTCGAGTTGTACGAGGCCGCGCAGATCGACCGGGCGTCGCGGTGGCAGCAGTTCCGGCACATCACGGCTCCGCTGCTGCGACCCGTGATGCTGCCGGCGATCACCCTGGGCGCGGTGTGGACCTTCAACAACCTCAACGTCGTGTGGCTCGTCTCCAACGGCGGCGAGCCGGCCGACAAGACGCACATCCTGGTGTCGTACGTCTACAAGGCCGTGTTCAATCGCTACCAGTACGGCTACGGCGCCGCGCTGTCGATGGTGATTTTCCTGATGCTGCTGGCCTTTTCGATCGTCTTTTTGACCCGCACCCGCGCG
>Ga0169931_10012704_pt1 | contig 11628 bp, 8 predicted proteins | sample Kivu_15m_20L_FD_129675 | JGI IMG/M metagenome (GOLD analysis project Ga0169931, IMG submission 129675) | Freshwater microbial communities from Lake Kivu, Western Province, Rwanda to study Microbial Dark Matter (Phase II) - Kivu_15m_20L... | ecosystem: Environmental > Aquatic > Freshwater > Lake ... | reverse complement strand
TCCAGCTCAGCGGGTTCCAGCGAGAACCGATCCACCTTTTCGCTCCAGGCCAACGCATCCTCCCACTTTTTTTCAGCGAATGCATGCTTGAACAGCTCGAAACGGACAGCACCCACATGAAGGTCCTCAGGATGCTCGGCCATGAAGGCCAGGAGCCGATGACCTGCATCGTCGTTGAAGAGGCGAAATGCGCACAGGGCGGCATGGAATTCGGCCTCCACACGGGCTGGATCATACGGGTCGCGGATGCGCTCGATGACACGCGACAGCTCGTATTGCGCCGCGCCATACTTGGCCATGCTGAATAATTCCAGCGCATTGGCCAGATCGGCATCCGCATGTTCGTAATGGGCCGGACGCTGGGCCACGGAAACTCCCCATGAGGCCAGTAACAGCGCAAGCATCACCGCCTGTTTCGCCATGATGGAACAGTGCTTCATCAAGTGGTCAAAGTTCTTGGCCATGGCACGGGTGACGTTCCTTGGAAGTGGGTACTTATCCACGCGGAGGTGTTCACCCTCATTCCAGCTGCAACTTCCCTGCCGGAAAGCGACAGGCATACACTCCAACGGTGCAGCGCACCCGAAAATTTTGACCTTTGGACCCGCCAGCTCCCACAAGCAGCCTTCACCATGAGCGACTCCCCCATCATCCTGCTGCACAGCGTGCGCATATTCCAACGCGAGAACCTTGTGCTGAACAATGTGGACCTGAGCGTCCAGAAAGGCGAGTTCCTCTACCTGATCGGCCGGACGGGCAGCGGCAAAAGCAGCCTGATGCGCACCTTGTACGGCGATCTTCCACTGAAGGAAGGCGAAGGTCATGTCTGCGGCTTCGACCTCTCCTCGCTGAAACGATCACAGGTACCCTATCTGCGACGGAAGATCGGGATCGTGTTCCAGGACTTCCAGCTCCTGACCGACCGAACCGTGAACGAGAACCTGCTCTTTGTGTTGGAGGCCACCGGTTGGAAAGAGCCCAAGCGGATGGATGAGCGGGTGCAACAGGTGTTGGAGAAGGTTGGATTGGCCAACAAGGGTTACAAGATGCCCCATGAGCTGAGCGGTGGGGAACAGCAGCGGGTAAGCATCGCGCGCGCCCTCCTGAACGACCCCGAGCTGATCCTCGCGGACGAGCCCACAGGGAATCTTGACCCCGAAACCACCGGCGAGATCCTGGACCTGCTGTTCGACATCAGTCGCAGCGGGCGCAGTGTGATCATGGCCACACACGATTACTCGCACATGAAGAAGTTCAACACCCGGGTGGTACGCTGCGAGAACGCGCAGTTGCTGGAACTTAGCGCAGCGGGAGCCGTTTGAGAGCCCGTACCGATCGAGCGGTGGATGGCGATCAAAAGCCCTCCACGCCGTTCGGGGTCGTTGCAGCCTTCACTCACTGAAGGCCACTATCTCAGCAACCCCATGATCCGCTCAGCGTTCCGCCGGTTGCTGAAGCGCTCCTCCAACACGGCCACGCGACGTTCAAGACTTTGCCCGTTGCAGGGTTTGGCCATGCAGGCCTGGATGCTATGCCGCATGGACTGCGGATCGTCATGCACGTGGCACAGCTGATCCAGCCCGGTGCCTTCCACCATTGGTGTGTTGCATACCACATGCCTGCCGGAGAACAGGCACAGCAGCAATTTCAGCTTGATACCAGTGGCCTGGAAGGTGGGCAGCACGTTCACCTGTGCACCCCGCACAAGGTCGTGGATCGCCTCCGTACCGATGTTCTGCCGCAGCTCAACGTTCGCAGACCTGGCCACTTCACGCCGTAATTCAGCACTTGCATCACTACCGGCGATGATGAGCTTCACATCGAGTTCCTTGAATACCGTGCGCACGAGATAAAGTGCGGCCTGGTCATTCTCCGGCACACCGAGCGCTCCATGATAGAAGGCATAGCCACCCATGCCATCAGGCACGGACACACGGTCCATGGCATGAAAGGCCGGAATATGGGTCACATTGTGGAAATGCGAGCCGAAATAGGCCTCGTCCTTGGGTGAGATGGCAAGCACATGGTCCGCTTCAGCCAGAACCGGTTCGAACCGTTGCAATTTATGCGCCTCATTGATGAAGTAAGTGCGGCGGAAGGTGTTGCTGGCGGCCTTGGCAAGCGCGCCATAGTAGTCGTGCTCCACATTGTGGGCACGCACGATCCGGATGCGGCCGTGCAGGCGGTGGTCGCCAAGATGATAGCAGCAGTGGAGGCCCTCGAACAGGATGGGATGCTCATCCTTCAGCAGCCGTTCCACCAAAGCATCGCCGCGACGGCTCACCACCACGTAAGGGAGCCGGTTCAGCAGTTGCAGCTTCCCGGTCCGGCGCGGATAATAATATACACCGGCACACAGGCCCTCGAGGTCCTTTGCACGTAGTCGCCCGTATTGGAAACAGTGCAGGTGGACCTTCACGCCCAGGTCGGCCAGCGCCTTCACCTTGTAGTACACATCGATCACCCCTCCGTAGCTGGGTGGGCTTGGAACATCAAAGCTTACGATATGCAGGTGCTGATCGCTCAAGGTCCTGGAAGAGCGCGGTCAAGACCGCCTTTTCGCGTTCGCCGTCGAGCGAAGCGGCCGCGAAAATAGCGTTTTGGCGCAGGGTCTTCCGGGCCTCCGTATCCGCCTGCAGGGCGCGCACTTCCGCAGCGATGAGCGCGGGCTCTGCGCGGGGGATCACCAGCCCGGCCTCATACCGCCGCACAATGCCCGCCACCTCCGGAAGGTCCGTGACCAGCGCAGGGATGTGTGCCCGGAAATAGTCGAACAACTTATTGGGCAGGCTGTAGCGGTAGTTGAGGTTCGTGTCCTTGTCCAGCGAAAGGCCCAGGTCGGCATTGCGCGTATACTGCATCATGCGTTCGTAAGGCATCCGCTGCAGCAGGCGAACCCTGTCCTTCAGCCCTTGATCCTCCACCATGCGCTGGAGTACGGGCCAGGCGTCCCCCCCACCCACTACCAGCAACAGGCAGCCCGGCAGTTCCCGCATGGCGAGCACGGCCTCCTCCCCCCCACGCTGCACATTGATGCCGCTGCCTTGAAGGATGAGGATGAAACGATCAGCAGGCAGACCGAGGTCGGCGCGCGAAGGCAGCGGCCCAAGGTCCCGGTACATTGGAACGTTGCGGACCACTGTCAGCTCAGTGCCGTAACGCTTCCGATATTCACCGGCAATGCTGTCGTTCACCGTGATCACCCACCGCAACCGGGGGAACAGGACGCGCTCCAGCGCAAGCCACACCCGCCGCGCCGGACGGCTGCCACCATCCGGCCTGAACAGCTCCGGCACCTCCGTGAAGTACTCATGACTATCGTACACCAACTCAGCTCCCTTCGATCGCGCGGCAGCGAACGACGCAGGCAGGGTGTCGAGGTCGTTGGCCAGGATAAGGTCCGCTCGGCGCATCAACAGCAGCAGGAAGAGTCGGATCGTGTATTCCGCATAGAACAGAGGCCCCTTGCGGAACAGGAGGCGCATGCGATGCGTCCTGTAAGCCCGCTGCAATGGCTGGCTATCCGGCAGCCTCCTGCCCACCAGCAACACCTCCCACCCCAGCTCCCGGAGCACCGTACAGGTGCGGTGTACGCGGTTGTCGGTGGCGAGGTCGTTGGTGACGCAAACGATGGCGCGGCGCATGGCTTTCATCGCCCACCTGTGTACAAGACGGCGGACCGGGCGGTGAAAGTAGGACGAGCGGACGGGTAAACTTGCCCCGACCATGGAGATCATCCACCACGCCGACCTTCGTCCGTTCACCACCTTCGGGGTGCCCGCCCATGCCAGGGCACTGGCGCGCTTCACCTCCGCCGATGAATTGCGCATACTGTTGACCAGCACCCAGCTGGAAGGGCTGCCGCGGCTGTTCCTGGGGGGAGGAAGCAACGTGCTCTTCACCCGCGACTGGCCGGGGGTGGTTCTGCTCAATGGCATCCCCGGCATCTCGGTGGTGGGCGAGGATGCCGCGCACGTATGGGTGAAGGCCGGCGCAGGGGTGGTGTGGCACGACCTGGTGCTGCATAGTGTGGAACGGGGCTGGGGTGGGCTGGAGAACCTGGCGTTGATACCGGGCAAGGTGGGGGCCGCCCCGATGCAGAACATCGGCGCGTATGGTGTGGAGATCAAGGACACGTTCGCCGAACTGGAGGCGATGAGCATCAGCGATGGCTCCACGGTCACTTTCGATCGTGCGGCCTGTCGCTTCGGATACCGTGAGAGCTACTTCAAACGGGAAGGACGTGACCGCTACGTGATCCTATCGGTCACGTTCAAGCTGAGCAAGGCACCGCACGTGGTGCATACCAGCTATGGCAACATCCAGCAGGAGCTTGAGCAGCGTGGCATCAGCTCACCCACCATACGCGATGTGAGCGAAGCGGTGATCGCCATCCGACGCAGCAAGCTGCCGGACCCGGCACAGGTGGGTAATGCCGGCAGCTTCTTCAAGAACCCCGTGGTTACACCCGCCACGTTGGAGGCCATCAGGGCCGATCATCCGGATGTGGTGGCATACCCAGCGGAGGGTGGCTACAAACTGGCGGCGGGATGGCTGATCGAACGCGCAGGCTGGAAAGGGCATCGACGCACAGGCTGCGGCGTGCATGACAGGCAGGCCCTGGTCCTTGTGAACCATGGCGGTGCCACCGGGGCGGACCTGTATGCGCTTAGCTCGGATATCGTTCGCAGCGTAGAGGAGCACTTCGGGGTGGAGCTGGAGCGCGAGGTGAACATCCTCTGACACACAGGCGTTCAGGATGCCAAGCAAGGAAGGCCTTCCACCTTGCATTGCCCGGCAGGATCGCCGAACTTCGTAGTCCATGTCACGGTCAGCCTCCCTCGCCGTCATCCTGCTCAGCGTGCTGCTGGTCCAGGCCTGTCGGAAGGATCCGTCCACCGGAATGGAGCAGGTGACCCTCGGTGACCTCCGACCCACTCCCCTACAGTTGGACATCCCTGACTGGGCGCTTGACAGCGTCCATCCGGTGATCCTGCCGGGCAATAACCCGCTCACGGCGGAGGGAGTGGCACTTGGAAGGAGGCTCTTCTACGAGAAGGCTCTATCCAATGATCATAGCATGTCGTGCGGCAGTTGCCACCAGCAGGCCCATGCCTTCAGCGACCCGCGCCAATTCTCGGTGGGAACCGGTGGAGGAGTGGGCCGCCGCAACTCCATGACCATCCAGAATGCGGTGTGGGACCACTTCTTCTTCTGGGACACCCGAGCAGCCACCCTCGAGGAGCAGGCCTTCGGGCCGGTTCGGAACCACGCGGAGATGGGCAACACCTGGCCGGTGGTGGAGGGGCGGCTGCGGGCCCATCCGGAGTATCCGGCCCTGTTCGCAAGGGCTTTCGGTGATCCGCGCATCGACAGCCTGCGCATTGTGAAGGCCATCGCACAGTTCGAACGCACACTGCTCACCTTCAATTCACCTTACGACCGATATGTGCACGGCGGAGACCTTACGGCCATGACCGAACAGCAGGTGCGCGGCATGCAACTGTTCTTTGGCGATGCCCATTGTGGTGATTGTCACGCCGCCCCACGTATCCAGGACCACGGTGCCCAGAACATAGGCCTCGGGCGTAATAATGCGGACTTGGGTATGATGGAGTTCACCGGTATGGAGATGCATCGTGGGCGCTTCAAGAATCCAAGCCTTCGCAATGTCGCGGTATCCGCTCCTTACATGCACGATGGCCGCTTCAATACCCTTGAGGAAGTGGTCGATTTCTATGCCGATGATGTGGACATTGCAGACCCTGGCCTTGACCAGCACATGTTCGCATGGACCTTCGGGTTCATCGACCTGGATGCCCAGGAGCGCGCAGACCTCGTTGCCTTCATGCACGCGCTCACCGACGAGGAATTCCTGACGGACCCGGCCTTCAGCGACCCGAACTGAACGGTTCTCGCGGATGGTGCCATCTTCACGGCCTGAAGACCGTGTCCGCATGAACCGACGCCTCCTCCTCTTGCCCCTGCTGTTCGGGGCCATCCTGCTCCATGCCCAGCAACCGCTCACCCTGCGCGACGCGGTACTGAAGGCTGGTACGGAGCTTGCGCCAGAGCGCCTCCGCGGCCTTCAATGGATCAAGGGGACCGGCAATTTCAGCTACGTGCGCGACAGCCTGCTGATGATGGGCAGCAGCGGCAAGGCCATGGACCGCCCCATCATGAGCCTTGGAACCTTGAACAAGGCGCTCGACGCCGACCGCCAACTGCGCGCCATACCGGCCATCACCTGGATCGAGGCGAACGCCTTCCGTTTCCTGCATAAGGGGCAGCTCCTGCGGTATGACCTCTCGACAATGACACTGGGCACCCTTGCCTCGCTTCCGTCCGATGCAGCGAACGAGGACATCGAACCGAGCAGCCTGCACATCGCCTATACGATCGGCAATGACCTATACGTGCTGCGCAACGGAAGCCAGCCGCAGCGCATCACCAACGATGGCACGGAGGGTGTCGTGAACGGTCAAAGCGTGCACCGGCAGGAATACGGCATCACCAAGGGCACGTTCTGGGCTCCGAACGGTGAACGCCTGGCCTTCTACCGTATGGACGAGCGCATGGTGACCACCTACCAATTGGAGGACATCAGCACCAAACCAAGCACTTTCACCGCCATCCGATACCCCATGGCCGGACAGACCAGTCACCAGGTGACCGTGGGCATCGTTGACCTGCGCGATGGCAGTATGCGCTTCCTGCGCACAGAGGGTGCGGCTGATGATTACCTGACCAACATCGCGTGGAGCCCGGACGGCCGCTTCATTCACCTGGTACACCTCGATCGCCGCACGGAGAACCTGCGCCTCGTCCGGTACGATGCAACGACAGGAGAGCCTCTGGCAACGCTCCTCACCGAGCAGGATCCGAAGTACCTCGAACCGGAACATCCTCCCTTGTTCCTCACTTCGAGCCCAGATCAGTTCCTCTGGCGCAGCAAGCGCGATGGCTGGGACCACCTCTACCTCTATGACGTGCGCAAGGGCCTGTTGCGACAAATGACCAAAGGGCCGTGGAACGTGAAGGAGGTGCTCGGCTTAGATCCTGCAGGCGGCTTCGCCATTGTTGAAGGGTCAGCGCCCATTAGCACGGAAGACCCCTCAGGCGCGCTGGAGACACATCTTTACAGGGTGGACCTCGCTTCGGGTCGGAGTATGCGCCTTTCACGTGATAGCGGCACCCATGCAGGCATGCTCAGCGATGATGCCGCCTTGCTGCTGGACCGCTGGAGCAGTGCCACTGTACCGGGTCGCGTGGAACTGCTCAGCACCGCTAAGGGAGACCGCATCCGCACCCTGTTGGATGCCAGGGACCCATTGGCGAACTACACTGTGGGCTCCATCGAGTTGCTCACCGTACCCATCACCAATGGCGACCGGGCCAATGCGCGACTGATCAAGCCCAGCCACTTCCAGGAAGGACGGAAATATCCGGTACTGATCTATGTCTACAACGGCCCGCACGTGCAACTGGTGAGCAACAGCTTCCTCGGTGGTGCTTCACATTGGATGCTGGAAGCGGCCGAGCGCGGTTACCTGGTGTGGACCTTGGACGGACACGGCAGCGCAGGTCGCGGCAAGGCCTTTGAGCAGGTGGTCCATCGGCAGCTCGGTGTGGTGGAGGTGCAGGATCAGATGGCCGGTGTCGACTATTTGAAGAGCCTGCCTTTCGTAGACACCGACCGCATCGCCGTGCATGGCTGGAGCTTCGGTGGGCACATGACCACGGCCATGCTCACACGCCATCCCGGCGTGTTCAAGGTCGGCGTGGCCGGTGGCCCGGTGATGGACTGGAGCCTCTACGAAGTGATGTACACCGAGCGTTACATGGATACGCCGCAGGAGAACCCCGAAGGCTATACGGCCACGGCACTTCCACCGCTGGCGGACAAGCTGCAGGAGGACCTGCTGCTCATCACTGGCGGTGCAGATGATGTGGTACTACCCCAGCATAGCCTTAGCTTCATCCAGGCCTGTGTTGGCAAGGGCGTGGCGGTGGACTTCTTCGACTATCCCGGCCATGGCCACAACGTTCGCGGCAAGGACAGGCTCCACCTCATGGAGAAGGTGCTGCGCTACATCGATCAGCGCATCCAGTTCCAGCGGTGACCACGGTTCACTCGCATCGCACCAACCGCAGGCACTGTGAGCGCCCTGTGCTATCCGCTGCGCGCAGCATATATGCACCAGAAGGCAATGCGCTGAAGGGAAGCACCATACGATGCTTGCCCGCAGGTAGTGCACCATTCATCATCACACCCAATTCACGGCCCAGCGCGTCGGACAGGACAACGCGGTACCGACCGGCCTCGGAGAGCTCCAACCACGCCAGTACATCGTCGGTGGCCGGGTTCGGATAGGCGTACAATCCAGCCGTTAAAGCAGGACCTTCCGGCACCGACTGCAGGTCTCCCGCAGGAACTGCGAGCGCAGCCAACGAGGCCATGGACAATTTCGCGAGCTTCTCGTAATAGGGCACGTCGAAGTGGATCACGCGGTCGTTGGGGGTGTGGTAGTAGGGATTGCCATCGGCACCGAACTCCTCGATCACCAGCACGGCGCCGTAGCCTTCTGTCCAGAAGGAGGCGTGGTCGCTGTAGGTGGCGCCGGGGTTGGTGAGCAGCAGGTCCAGGTCGATACCATAGTCGGCGCGCACCGCGAACACCGTGTCCGCGATGGCCAAGGAGTTCGCGATGGGGCGGGTATGGATGCGCGCCTTGGTGTCGCCATTACCATCATAGGCGATGGCGTCCATGTTCACCACGCCGGTGATCAGCATATCATTGGCGGCGGCCACACCGGCATAGAACTCGCTTCCGATCTTGCCCTGCTCCTCCTCGTCCCACAACGCGAACAGGATGCTCCGCTCAAAGGGGATGTCCTGGATCAGGCGCGCCAGCTCAAGCACCGCGGCCACACCACTGCCATCGTCGTCGGCTGCCGGTGCGGCAAGGATCCCGGCGGGCATCGCATCGTAATGCGCACAGAACACCACGAATTCATCCGGGAACTGTGTCCCGACCTTGGTCGCAAGCAGGTTCTTGCCCGTGGCGCTGAAGGATTGCACCTCCACGGTGTAACCGAACTGCTCCAGCTTGCCCGTGAGATACTCCTGCGCCAGGATGTTGCCAGAATTGTTCGAATGGCGGCTTACAATCGTCGCAGGACCACCGGAGAGGTTCACGGGCACTTCGCCCGAGAGCTCATTCACATAGTGGAGCATCGAATCGATCCGCACGGCATCAAGAATGCCCTGGATCACCGGATGCTGGGCCTGCACGAAGGGACACATCCCCAGGAGCACGGCGAACACAAGGTTCCGCTTCATGCTTTCAAAGGTAGGCACCCCAAGGCACCCCGGACCTTCCCTTCAATAGGCCACCACGCGCTCCACGAAGCGCCCCTCCGTACTTTCGATCACCACCAGGTAGGTGGCCCTGCGGTGCGGAAGGATCACCTGCATCTGGCGCTGTCCTGCAGCCTGCCTGCTGCTCACCAGCTGGCCACCGATGGTGTACACCTCGATGCTGCGTACACGACCCGTGATGCCGTCGATGCGCAGCACCCCATCCGCCACCGGGTTGGGGAAGATGCGCACACCCAGTTCGCGGATGTTATCGACAGCAACGGTCATATCACTGGTGCTGGCCTCCTTCACCAGTACCGGCGCCGGTCCAGCCGCCTCGTACATCGCACGGAAGGTGCTGATCTCGGGCGTGTCGAACGCGAACATCTCGGTCATATAGCGCGGCGGCGCGCTCTGGTACCAAACGCGCGCCGTAACATTGATCTGGCCGGCATAACCGTTCATCGGCACCCGGTAGTGCACCACGTCCGTGCCACTTCCCTCAACCCCATTGCCATAGCGGTTGAAGTCCACATCAGTGGGTGGTACATCGGCGATGAGCGTGGTATCGTAGGATGGATGGCTGGTGCTGAAGCCAAGGGGAGGCAATCGGTTGTCCTTGAGCGCCGACTTTCCGCGCTCGAGCACCGTGGTGCGGTCACCGTTCACATCGCCCATCACCAGCTCATAGATCTGGGCCTGGTCCTCGCTGCGGATCACATCGTGGTGGCGCTCCCAATCGGCATCGTGCCCATCAACTTCATAGCCGGCGTTCCAACCTCCACTGTGGAAAAGGGTGTCCCCAAGCCCGTTCCGCACCAGCAGTTCCACGAAGGCGCGGCGTGCCGGATAGCCGGACGGGAATTTGTGTCCCGCCAGGTTGGTGAGCTTCACATCGATCCCTGCCGTGTCAAGGTCGCGGGCCATCACCTGGGCATCCAACAGGAGGGTGTTCTGCTTCAACATGCGGTCCGCACGGGCAATGGTGCTGTCGAACTGCGTGGGTGTGGCGGTGATGCCAAGTGCCTCGATGTTGTCGCGCAGCAGCCCCAGCATGAAGGTGTTCGCGCCGGCGAAGTGGTGCAGACCGTACGGTGTGCGCCCCTGAAGGAAGAGGTAATTGGAGGAGATCACCACTGCGTCATCGATCCGCGGCGCGTGGCATGCCTGGCAACTCACGCCGCCTTCCGGGTTCGCATCCGTGTCGTAGGCGGAGTTCACCCACTCGTGGTAGGTGGCCTGTTCCACGAATTCATCGCCGGTGAGGTTACCCTCCAGGTCGGCGGTCTCGGTGATCAATGAGTGGCAGCCGGCACAGAGCTCGGCACTGGTGACGTGCGCACCGTAAAGGGGCTCGTAACCCACGAAGGAGGTCATGGGCGAACCGAACACATTACCATAGGGTCCGAAGACCACGTTGTTGGTATCGAAGTGCAGATCGCCGGAGAATTCGAGGCCGATGCCCTCCTCCTTCTGCATGTGGCAGGCGAGGCAGGAGACACCATCAAGGGCGACCGTATCGTGGATGAGCTCGGCGATGGAATATGGTGTTCCCTCGGTGTAGAGCTTGTCGAACTTTCCCATGGGCGCATGGCAGCTGGTGCATTTGTCCTCCAGTGCCGCCTGATGCGACGGGTTAACGGCCACCTCGTGGCTCACCTTGGCACGCCAGAACGGATCCTTGGCGGAGTTGCCCATCATGGTGCTGCGCCAATCGTCGGAAACGTTCACATCCACCCCGTTGGCGTCCACCATGGAGTAGTTGTTCACGAGATCGGGACCGTGACAACCGTAGCAATTGCCGCTGGCCATGAAATACGCGTTCTCCGCGATGGGAAGGTCAGTGGCGTTGCGCGCTCCACGGAAGGCGGCCAGCTCCTCGGGAGTATGGTGTGCCTTGGCGCGTGGCACATGTCCTTCCCGCCAGGCAACGAAGAGGCCGACGATACCAAGGGCACCGGTGATGGCCAACGTACGCGCGATGGAAGCGGATGGTTTACGCATGATGAAGGAACACTGTGGCCGAAAGTTAGAGCACTGCCCTGTTCCAAGTGGAACAGCCCACAGGGAACCCTTGGATGCTTGAACGACCGGAACGGGGGCGGAGTTCGCTCCGCGTCCTCAGCTGCCGCGTTGGGCGCTCTTGCGCATGGTGGTGGCCTTCGGCTTGCTCGCCGCACCACCTTTGGGGGCGGCCGCCTTGGCATCGGCCTTGGCTGGCTTGGCGCCAGCCGCTTTGGCACCGGACTTCTTCGGTGCCTTTCCCTC
>Ga0169931_10012703_pt1 | contig 11628 bp, 12 predicted proteins | sample Kivu_15m_20L_FD_129675 | JGI IMG/M metagenome (GOLD analysis project Ga0169931, IMG submission 129675) | Freshwater microbial communities from Lake Kivu, Western Province, Rwanda to study Microbial Dark Matter (Phase II) - Kivu_15m_20L... | ecosystem: Environmental > Aquatic > Freshwater > Lake... | reverse complement strand
CGACTGGGAGAAGATGGGGATGGAACGCGGCACTCCGTTTGCTCTCGCGCACACGTTCTTCCAGACCGGTCCGTTCCGTCCGAACAACAAAGACAAGCGTGTGGCGGGCCTGTTCTTCGTTGGTTCATCGACTGTGCCCGGTGTGGGTGTGCCAATAGTGCTCGTCTCGGGCAAGCTCGCCGCACGACGCATCGCCGACTACGCCCTGAGTCGAGGCGGGTAACGCGGTGCCGACGCCGCCAACACCAACCACGCACTTGTTGCCCAAGGGCCCGGTGACGCTCGCCGAGAGTTACGACTTGTGCAAGCAATTCAACAAGCGGCACGGCACGACGTATTACTGGTCGACGAAAGTGCTGCCTGCGGACAAACGTCCGCATGTGCACGCGTTGTACGGGTTTTGTCGTTACGCCGACGACATCGTCGACGACCTGGGGCCGGTGCCGGTTGTCGAACGCGAGGCGGCACTGGCAAGTTTCGGTGAGCGTTTCTTTCGTGACCTGTCCATCGGTTCATCAAGCGACCCCGTGCTCATGGCGGTGGTCGATACCGTGCGCAAGTTTCCGATCGATCCCGAGTGTTTTCGTCGATTCTTGCGGAGCATGACGATGGATCTCACCGTCGCTATTTACGAAACATGGGAAGACTTGCTCGACTACATGGATGGCTCGGCCGCCGTGATTGGCGAGATAATGCTGCCGATTCTCGAGCCGCAAGACAAAGCAGCGTTCGGTCATGCGCGCGACCTCGGTAATGCATTCCAGCTCACGAACTTCTTGCGCGACGTAAATGAAGACCTCGACCGTGGTCGCGTATACATCCCGCAGGAAGACGTGCGACGACTCGGCGTCGATTTGTCGAAGCGCTCGTGCACCCCCGAATTCGTTGCGTTGATGAAGTTCGAGATCGAACGGTGTCGCAAACTATATGAATCGGCAGACAAGGGCATCGCAATGTTGCCGCCTCGCTCGGCGCGCTGCATTCGGGCGGCACGTGTGCTGTATTCGCGGATCCTCGAGTGCATCGAGGCACAGCACTACGACGTGTTTTCGAAGCGGGCGTCGGTGTCGACGATGCAAAAGGCACTGATGGTCGGTCGCCTGCTCGTGCCGATCGGCGGTTGACCGCAGTGTCAGCAGTGAAGTCGATGAATCGTGTCGTCGCACGGTTGCGGTCGGCACCGTCGAACGAATCACGACTGGGCTTGGCGGCATTCGTGGTGATGGTGGCGGGAATGATCGCAACGCCAATGTTCGACCAGGCTGGGGATGAGCGTCGCGTATTGGCACTCGTCGTGGTGGCAGCGCTGTTCGTCTGCGGCCTTGCGTCGGCGGTGTATGCACATGGCAGGCGGGCGATGTTTGCTGCATTGATCATCGTGGTCTTTACGTTTCTCGTCGAGGTGCTCGGTAGTTCGACCGGGTTTCCGTTTGGCTCGTACGACTACAGCACTGCATTGACGCCACAGTTGCTTGATGTGCCGATCATTGTTTCGTTCGCGTGGGCAGGGATCACCCTCGTGGCACACGGTGCATTCGGTGCGCGTGCGATGGTGATGGCAGGCGCGATTACCGCGTGGGATGAATTTCTTGACCCGCAGATGGTGGGTGAGGGTTACTGGCAGTGGCAGCCGGTGTCAGTGGCGTACCGCGGTATTCCGCTTGTGAATTATGCGGGCTGGTTCCTGACGGCAACCGTCACATCGCTGATTGCAGCCAGGTTGTGCGGTAAGGCACGACGCACATCCACCGCATTGCCGCGCACGGTGTATGCGACGCTGGCGGTGTTGTCGACCATTGGCTTTACGTTCTTTTTCAACGATGTTGTCGTTGCGTTAGTTGGCGGGGTGGCCATGGGTGTGTTCGTGGTGCTGTCGTTCAAAGGTGAACGAAAGCGAATTGCGTGACGCACAAGTACGGGGCGAAAAAGTACGACGCCATCGTCGTTGGTGGTGGTGTCGGCGGAATCGTGTCGGCGATTCGGTTGGCTATGGCCGGACGCAGCGTGGCGTTGTACGAGCGCAACGAACAACTCGGCGGCAAGCTCGCGGTGCGTGAGCGTGATGGCTTCAGTTTCGACACCGGCCCGTCGTTGCTGACATTGCCCTCGCTCTTAGACGAAGTATTTCGGCTGGCAGGCACGTCGCTCGCCTCGGAAGTTGAGCTCGTGCGACTCGACCCGTCGTTCCGCTATTTCTGGCCCGATGCCTCGACCGTGACGTTTCGTGATCAACCCATCGCCACCGCCGAAGCGCTCGACGCGTTCAGTCCGGGCTCGGGTGCGGAATACCTTGACTATCTCCGCCACGCGCGTGGTATCTGGGACACGAGCAAGCGCACGTTTTTCGCCGGCGACATGGGGTCGCCGTTGTCGTTGCTGCGGCGAATGCGCTCGCCGCGCGACCTTGCACGAATCGATGCGCGTCGCAGCCTGGCTTCGCGCGGCGCAAAGACCTTCACCGACGAGCGGTTGCGTCAGTGGCTCGGGCGATACGCCAGCTACAGCGGTTCAGATCCGTCGTTGGTGCCCGCAACTCTCGGTTGCATCGCTGCGGTGGAAGCCGACGAGGGTGCGTGGTACGTGCAGGGTGGGCTGGGTGCATTGCGTGACGCACTCGTGCGCACCGCACGGCACAGCGGCGTGGAGATTCACACTGGTGCAGACGTGCAGGCGATTACTACCACGCGGCGTCAGGTCACCGGAGTGCGAGTCAATGACGAAGAGATTCGGGCTGACATCGTGATGGTGAACACTGATGCCGAGCACTTGTATCGCGACTTGTTGCCGCATGAGCGAAGGTTGAAGGAAGTGTGTGCGGTGCCGCGATCGACGAGCGGCGTTGTCGTCTTGCTCGGCGTTGAGGGTCACACTCCGCTGATTGCCCACCACAATGTGTGGTTCTCGCGTGATTACGTACGCGAGTTTCGCGACATCGCCGAAGGTCGGATTCCGCGCGAGCCGACCATTTACGGCTGTGTATCGAGCGTGACCGACCCCACGCAGGCGCCGCCCAACTGCGAGAACTGGTTCTTGCTCATCAATGTTCCCTCGAACGATCGAGAAGTCACCAATGAAGTTGGTGAGTGGTTGCTCGATCGTTTGTCGAAGGTTGGTCCGGAGCTGCGACCGCGCGTCACCTTCATGGAGACCATCGGACCCCGCGACATTGCACAGCGCTATCGATCACCAGGTGGTGCGATATACGGAACTTCATCGAACGGTCGTAACGCCGCATTCCGTCGCCCGTCGATTCGTGGACCGCGTCGCGGAATGTATCTCGTTGGTGGATCGACACATCCCGGTGGCGGACTACCACTGGTGACAATGAGTGCGCGAATTGCGACCTCTCTCGCTCTTCGCGAGCATCGACAGCGGTAGCCTGAAACGCGTGAGCATCACCGTACGAATCCCCACCACGTTGCGTCCACTTTCTGGCGGTGCAAGCACCGTCTCCGTCGAGGGCGCAACCCTGCGCGAGGTGCTGAAGGGTCTCGAGGCAGCACACCCCGGCTTTGCCGCGAAGTTGCTCGATGAACAGGGCAACTTGCACAAGTTCGTGAACGTCTTCGTCGCCGACGACGATGTTCGCTATTTGAAGGGTCTCGACACCCCGATGATTGGTGGTCAGGTCGTCTCGATCGTGCCTGCCGTCGCCGGCGGTTGCTGAAAGTTCTGCTCGATTGAAGTTCGTCGTCGCGGTTCCAGCGCGACTCGTGTCGACACGCCTGCCACGCAAGGTGCTGGCCGACATCGGTGGAGTGCCGATGCTGCGCAGGGTGATCACCGAGGCTGGTCGTGCAACGTCGATTGATCACGTGGTGTTGTGCACCGACTCGGACGAAGTGGCTGCACACGCACGCGATTGGGGTGCAACCGTGATCATGACGTCGCCAGAGTGCACCTCAGGCTCGGAGCGAATCGCGTCGGTAATCGACCAGATCGATGCAGACGTCGTCATCAATGTGCAGGGCGACCAGCCCTTCGTCGACCCCAACGTGATCGAATCGATGTGCGACGTGTTTCGAACCCGCAGACCTTCACCTTCGGTCGTGACACCGGTGTACCGGTTGCCACTCGAGAAGCTCGATAACCCGGATGCCGTCAAGGTCGTGGTGGCGGCCAACCAGACGGCCTTGTATTTCAGCCGTGCCGCCGTGCCTTTCGTGCGTGGCAAACAACCATCGGAGTGGAAATCGGCCGCGGTGCACTGGGGACATGTGGGTATGTACGGCTACCGCAGAGAGGTGTTGCGCCAATGGACGGCGTTGATGCCATCACCTCTGGAAGAAGCAGAAAAACTCGAGCAACTTCGCCTGCTCGAGAACGGAATTACCATTGATACCTACGAGATCGTCGCCCAACCCCGAAACACACTTTCGGTTGACAGCCCCGCCGACCTCGAGACTGCACGCCGACTGGTGAACCAATGAACGCCAAACGACCACTCGCCGATGTGATGATCGACGAAGCCACCGCAATCTCGGCTGCAGCCAAGCGTCTCGATGTTCGCACGGCAGATCTCGCGGTGAAGATGTTGGTGGACTGCAACGGCAAGGTCGTGGTCACCGGTGTTGGCAAATCGGGTCTCGTTGCACAGAAAATGGCGGCCAGTTTCACCTCGGTGGGTTTGTTGTCGGTGTACCTCAACCCGCTCGATGCCTTGCACGGAGACATCGGGGCCGTGCGTGACGGCGATGTCGTGGTGTTGGTAAGCAACAGCGGCGAAACCAGCGAACTGTCGGCAATCGTTCCCTATGTGAAGAAGCGCGGTGTCAAGCTGCTCGGCATTCTCGGCAAGACGTCTTCGTCGCTCGGTGCGCAATGCGACGTGGTGCTCGACGCGTCAGTAGAGCGCGAAGCTGCACCCATCGATCAGGTTCCCACCTCGAGTACCGCCGTTGCAATGTCGATCGGCGACGCACTCGCCGTGGCATGGATGACCGAGAAAGGTGTGTCGGTTAACGACTTTGCAATGAACCATCCCGGTGGAACCATCGGGCGACGACTGACGCTTACCGTTGCTGATCTCATGATCTCGCGCGAGAAACTGTTGACGGTCACACCTGACGCCAGACTTCCCGAAGTGGTCGACGCACTCACCACCCAGGCGATTGGTGCGGTGCTCGTTGCCAACCCCGCAAACCCGAGCGCACTCGGAGGCATCATCACCGACGGTGACCTGCGCCGTGCGTTGAAGAAATCGGCCGCCGACAAGTGGGGCGGGTTGATCGCGCGTGATCTGATGACGGCGTCACCAATCACCATCACCTCCTCGGCGGCAGCAGTAGAGGCGCTCACACTCATGGAACGCAACGCCCGTAAAGCCATCACCGTGTTGCCGGTAGTCGATGCGGGTGTGGTGGTTGGCATGTTGCGCATGCATGATTTGGTGCAGGCTGGTTTGTCATGACGGCCAAAGGTGCACAGGCCGCCGTACGGGCAGAACTCGGAAAGGGTGTGGTGTGCGGCGAAGGTCAGCCACTCGTCGTGATTGCCGGCCCATGCGTGGTGGAGAGCAAAGACCTGGCGCACGAAGTTGCAGAACGAACGAAAGACATCTGCGGTCGCCTCGGTATTCAGTACGTGTTCAAAGCCAGCTACGACAAAGCCAACCGCACCTCGTTGGCGGGCTATCGCGGGCCGGGTCGCGACGAGGGTCTTGCGGTGTTGTCGTCAATCGGTGCGTCGTTGAAACTTCCGGTGCTCACCGACATTCATGAAACCTCTGATGCCGACGCGGCAGCAAAGCACGTCGATGTGTTGCAGATTCCAGCATTCTTGTGCCGACAGACCGACTTGCTGTTGGCTGCAGCGGCTACGGGCAAGGCAATCAACGTGAAGAAGGGTCAGTTTCTCGCCCCGTGGGACATGAAGAACGTGGTCGACAAACTCCGAAGTGGCGGTGCGACCAATGTGATGGTCACCGAACGAGGGACGTCGTTCGGATACAACACGCTGGTGGTCGACTACCGCGGGCTTCCACAACTGCGATCGAGTGGCGCACCTGTGATTTTCGATGTCACGCACTCGGTGCAGCAACCCGGTGGGCAAGGTACGTCGTCCGGCGGACAACGCGAGTACGCAGGCGCGCTCGCCCGCGCTGCGGTGGCGGTTGGTGTCGATGGTCTCTTTCTTGAAACACACCCCGACCCCGACAAGGCACCGAGTGATGGCCCGAACATGATTCCGCTGCGCCGGATGGAAGCGCTGCTCGAACAGCTGCTGGCGATTCGCAATGCTGTGTCAGCCCGCGGACCTCAACCGACCACCTACTGAAACGTTCGTAATGATTGTGCATCACCATGTGAGCGTCGCATCGTGATTCGTGTCTTCATTGGTTACGACGACAACGAGTCGGTGGCCTATCACGTACTCGCGCACTCGATCTTGCGACACGCCTCGCAACCGGTTTCAATCACGCCGCTCGTTAAGCGCCACATGGCGGGCTTCTACAAGCGAGAACGCTCGTCGATCGAATCGACCGACTTCTCGTTCACGCGGTTTCTCGTGCCGTACCTGAGCGGTTATCAAGGCTGGTCGATCTTCATGGATTGCGACATGCTCATGACCGTCGACGTTGCAGAACTCGATGCGATGCGCGACGACCGGTTTTCGGTGATGTGCGTGAAACATGACTACGTGGCGCGTGACGAAGTGAAGTTCCTCGGAGCCGTGCAGACGAAGTACGAAAAGAAGAACTGGTCGAGCGTCATGATGTTCAACAACGCGGCCTGTACGGCGCTGACTCCCGAGGTAGTCGCAGGTGAGACCGGTCTCTTCCTGCACCAGTTCAAATGGCTAGTAAGCGACGAACAAATCGGTGCACTTCCGACCACGTGGAACTATCTCGTTGGTGAGATGTCGATGCCCGGGACACCCAAGCTCATCCACTACACGCTCGGTGGCCCGTATTTCGAGGCGTACCACAACTGCGAGCACGCCAATTTGTGGTTTGCCGAACAGCAGTTGATGAATCACGCAGCGAAGGGCTGACTCGCGCGTGGCCCAGTCGACGGGTGTGTTCGTCTTTGCGCTCGCCGGCAAGGCCGACGCCGACAACATCATCCCCGTGATTTGGGAAGTGTCGCGCGACGGTCAGCGGTGCGACGTGGTGATCACTGATCGGGGCGTGTACGGCGCCCAACACGATGCCTGGTGGGTGCGCGAACGACCGTCGGTGCGGGTGATAGAGAACTTCGCGACAGATGGCGCTCCGTCGCTGTGGGAGCGAATTCGTCGAGTGAAATGGAATCGTGCAGCGGTGCGCCGCTTCTTGCGCCGGCGTGACGTTCGCCTGGTGGCCGTGCAATGGCGGGAGGGAGTCGCTCACGACGCTGCCGGCGCGTTACGTCGCGCACTTCGCTGGTGGTCGACCGACTATTTCGTGCAGATGCAGTTGGCGGCCGCTGATCTCGGTATTCCGACGGTTGCATTGCCGCACGGGCACTCGACGAAGACCACCATCATCCGCAGTCGTCATGTGCGTGAGATGAGTGCTGCTCATGGCGACAAGTTGCCGTTTGCCGACCGCGATTCGTTCGCTGCTTACGTATTCTGTGCCGGTTACCACCGAGACGCAATCGTCGAAGGTTCGACGATGAGCGGTGGCAACGCCCGGGTGTGGGGCAGTGCCCGATTCAATGACGCTTGGGTGCCACGGTTGTATGCCGAGGCGTCGCCGATCACGTTGCCACCACCTGCCGCCGGTGTGAAGCGACGGGTGCTCTTCTTCGTGCCGAAGTGGCAGAACCTCGTCGATCGCCAGGCGACCATGCGGTTGATCGCAGCTCTGGGTGCCAATGCGAACGTTCAACTCGTGGTTCGTGGTCACCTACGGGCCGAAGCTGCGACACTCGAACCAGCCGAACGAGCAATACTCGAACGAGGCAACGTCGTGCTGATCGCAGACGATGTGTCGTCACCGAGCCTCATTTCTGCCTGTGATGTCGTGGTCGACATCGATTCGAGCATTGCGTTCGATGCGGTGCTGCTCGGCAAGCCGTACATTCGCCCCAAGTACCTGCAAGACGCGTCAGTCAGCACCATCTGGGATCAACTCGGTGGTGCACACCAAACTGATTCGCTCGAGGCGACGGTCAATCTGTTGAGCTCCGACACGCTCGTGCCAGCACCGCGCGATGGCGCGTTCGACGAGGTGGTGTTCGGTGGTACCGGCGCGACGGTGCTCGCTCGATACCGCGATGGCCTGCGGGAGATCGCTCTTCAGAGACGCGTCTGAATAACGCGCCCGACTACATCGACGTCGGGCAACGAAGTGACAGCGAGCGCTCGCTTCAGCCAGCGGTCGGTGCCGTCGTAACGCGGAACGAAGGGCGTGCGACCGTGCACGGCCTGGTCGTTGTCAATGACGAGCACATCGCCGGCTTTCAGCACGACCTGCCGTGTTGAATGCTTCACCGCTGCGTGCAGGGCGGCGAGCGCGCTAGCAGCACGTGACGTGGTGCCCGACATCAGCAGCTCGTCATAGATGAGGATCCAGCCGTTACCGCGCCTGGTGAGCGGCCTGACCACGACGCGAGCATCGGGCTCGCCGTTGGCCATGAAGCTCGGGTCAACGGTTGTGACGAACTCCGACGTTTGCAGCACATCGAGCTGGTCGTCACTGAGCTGGGTGACGATGTCGCTCACCTCGGCGTAGGTGGTAGCGGCCTGCGGGTCGCCGCGCAGACAGAGCAGCACGACGAAGCGGGGTTTGTGCGGGTGAAATGCCGTCTCGGTGTGTGAACCCAGCATCACCTTCGATGACGTTGACACTTGTTTGCGTTCGCTGGCCTTCACCGGGAAGATGTCTTGAATCAAACGGCCTTCTTGCTCGCGGTCGTAACCGACGGCGCGACCAATATCGTCGGCGAAGCGCAACAGTGCACGTGTGGCAGCAGGGCAGGCGTCGATGCTGGAGTTGGCCACGGTCGGTGTTGGCGGAACGATGCCGGTGAAGTAGTCGTGAATCAGCGTGATCGCCTTCGACGTCGGGGTGAGCGTTGCCGTGCCGTGCATGCCCATCAGGATGGCGGCAACAACACTGCGAAAACCGCGAATTTACGCGTTAGATTGGGCGAATGGCTGACGAAACCGAAGTACTCGACGCTATTGACCGTGACATTCTCGGCATTCTGAGACAAGACGCTCGAATCCCATGGCAATTGCTGGGTGAGCGGGTGGGGTTGTCGGCGAATGCCGCTGCCGACCGCGTGCGTCGGTTGATTCGCCGCAAGGTCATCTCGCGCTTCACCGTCACACTCGACCAGCGTCGGTTGGGCCGATCGCTCAGTGCCATCATCGACGCGCGCATCGAGACCACCCCGAAATTCGACGAGGCGTTGCGCAAGCGAGACGATGTCGTGTGGGCGGCTCACGTGACGGGGGTGCCGGACGTGAAGATCCTGGTGGCATGCGAAGGCACCGACGGGTTGGATCACTTCTTGCAGTGGCTGCACAAACAAGGGGCCACCGACACCCGCACCGACGTGGTGCTCCGCCCCATCGTGTAGGCGGTTAGCAGTCTCGTCGGTAGAGTGCTAACGCCTTCCGAGAGGGAGGCACCCCCACAACATCACCCGTTGACCTCATCAAGGAGACGCAGATGCCCAAAATCATCCTTTTCGACGAAGCAGCCCGCCGCGGCCTGGAAGCCGGCATGAACCAACTCGCCGACGCAGTGCGCGTGACACTCGGACCCAAGGGTCGCAATGTCGTGCTCGACAAGAAGTGGGGAGCCCCCACGATCACCAATGACGGTGTGTCGATTGCCAAAGAAATCGAACTCGAAGACCCGTACGAGCGCATCGGCGCCGAATTGGTGAAGGAAGTTGCCAAGAAGACCGACGATGTCGCTGGCGACGGAACCACAACTGCAACCGTGCTCGCCTGGGCGATGGTGCACGAGGGCTTGCGCAACGTCGCGGCCGGCGCCAACCCGATGAGCCTCAAGCGCGGCATCGAGAAGGCCGTCGAGGCGGCCGTCGCGAGCATCAAGTCGCTCGCCAAGGAAGTCGACAACAAGTCGCAGATCGCGCAAGTTGCTTCGATCTCTGCTGCCGACACTGAAATCGGTCAGCGCATCTCGGAAGCCATCGACAAGGTTGGCAAGGACGGTGTCATCACCGTCGAAGAAAGCCAGACGTTCGGCATCGAGATGGATCTCGTCGAAGGAATGCGTTTCGACAAGGGTTACATTTCGCCGTACTTCGTCACCGACACCGACCGCATGGAGGCCGTGATTGAAGAGCCGTACATTCTCTTCCTCGGCACGAAGATTTCGGCGATTCGTGACATGTTGCCGGTGCTCGAAAAAGTGATGCAGGCGGGCAAGCAGCTCATCATCATCGCCGAAGACGTCGAAGGCGAAGCACTCGCCACGCTGGTGGTCAACAAGATTCGCGGAACGTTCAAGAGCGTCGCGATCAAGGCCCCGGGCTTCGGTGATCGTCGCAAGGCAATGTTGCAAGACATGGCGATTCTCACCAAGGGACAGGTCATCAGCGAAGAAGTCGGTCTCAAGTTGGAGAACGTCACGCTCGACCTGCTCGGACGAGCAAAGAAGGTCGTTGTCACCAAGGACGAGACCACCATCATCGAGGGTGCCGGCGACGAGGCCGAGATCAACGGCCGCATCAACCAGATCAAGACCGAGATCGACAACACCGACAGCGACTACGACCGCGAGAAATTGCAGGAGCGCCTCGCCAAACTGTCGGGTGGAGTCGCCGTGTTGAAAGTTGGCGCCGCAACCGAGGTGGAGCTCAAGGAAAAGAAGCACCGCATCGAAGACGCCGTCAGCACCACGAAGGCAGCGATTGAAGAGGGTGTCGTGCCCGGCGGTGGTGTTGCGTTGCTGCGCTCACAGGCCGCAGTGATGAAGGCCGTCGAGTCGCTGTCTGGTGACGAGGCGACTGGTGCACGTATGGTGGCCAAGTCGCTCGAGGCGCCGCTCAAGCAGATTGCCGAAAACGCCGGCCTTGAAGGTGGCGTCGTCGTCGAGCGCGTGAAGGGTCTGAAGGGTTCTGAGGGCCTCAACGCCGCAACCGGAGAATACGAAGACCTCGTCAAGCTCGGCGTGATCGACGCTGCGAAGGTAACCCGCTCTGCCCTGCAGAATGCGGCATCGATTGCAGCGCTCTTCCTCACGACCGAAGCGGTGATCGCCGACAAGCCTGAGGAGCCGGCCGCGGGTGGTCACGACCACGACCACGGCATGGACGACTACTGACCGAACTGATCTACCTGCGCGACGCGTACCTTGCGTCGTTCGAGGCGAAGGTTGTGTCGCGCAGGGAAGGCGCGGTTGCGCTCGACCAGACGGCGTTTTATCCGACGGGTGGTGGTCAACCGCACGACACGGGACTCCTCGACGAGCTTGCCGTCACCGACGTGCGCAAAGAGGGTGACCTCGTGTGGCATATCTTGGCGGGACAAGCACCTGCTGAGGGAACCTCGGTGCGTGGGGAAATTGATTGGGATCGACGCCACCGATTGATGCGCACGCACACCGCATTGCACATCTTGTGCGGTGTGATTTGGAATGAATGGAAGGTGCCGGTGACCGGCGGCAACATGGAACCGCTGTCGGCGCGTATGGACTTCGAATTCGATCCGTTACCCGAAGGG